>Ga0116130_1000255_pt1 | contig 34667 bp, 30 predicted proteins | sample June2015DPH_17_5_FD_89733 | JGI IMG/M metagenome (GOLD analysis project Ga0116130, IMG submission 89733) | Peatland microbial communities from SPRUCE experiment site at the Marcell Experimental Forest, Minnesota, USA - June2015DPH_17_40 | ecosystem: Environmental > Terrestrial > Soil > Wetlands...
CAGGGACTGTTCGCGTCGTGGAAAGGACGCCCGCTCGGAACTTTTGGCGCGCTGGGCGCAGTCAGCTTTCATGAGACCAAGAACGTGACGTCCGGCGAGGGCGGCGCGCTGATCGTCAACGATTCCGCGCTGGTGGAGCGGGCCGAGACGATTTGGGAGAAAGGCACCGACCGCGCCCGGTTTCGCCGCGGCGAAGTGGATCGATACGTCTGGCAGGAGGCGGGATCGTCCTTCGCGCCGAGCGAGATTACGGCCGCGTTTCTGTGGGCTCAATTGCGGCAGGGCGAAACGATTACCGCCCAGCGGCTTGCCCAGTGGAGCCGCTACCACGCCGCCTTCGAAGCTCTGGAGCAAAGCGGGCTGGTCCGGCGGCCCGAAGTTCCGCGCGAATGCGAACATAACGGGCATCTCTACCGCCTGCTGCTGCCCTCGGCGAAAGCGCGCGAGGAGACCCTCGCGGAACTGGGGCGAGCCGGGATACACGCCGTCTTTCATTACGTTCCGCTGCACGATTCTCCGGCCGGCCTGCGGTACGGCCGCGCCTCCGGAAACCTGCGCGTGACCGAGGACGCGGCCGCCCGCCTGATCCGCCTTCCGCTGCACGCCTCCCTCACCGAAGCCGAGCAAGCCCGAGTCATCGAAGCCGTTTACAGCGCCTGCCGCCAGCCGGAGGCATGCTTGTGAAGTCCATCGCGATTTTGCAATCGAACTATATTCCCTGGCAGGGATATTTCGACTTGATCCGTTCGGTGGACGAGTTCGTCATTCTCGATTCCGTCCAATTCACCAAGAACGACTGGCGCAACCGTAACCGCATTAGAACTCCTTCGGGGCCGGCATGGCTCACCATTCCGATTCGCACGGCCGGCTGCTTCCCGCAGCGAATCTCCGAGGCAGAGGTGGCCGACGGGCATTGGGCGCATCGTCACTGGCGGACGCTGGCGCAGAACTACGCACGTGCTCCACGATTTCGCGAGCGCGCGCCGGAGCTGGAAAAGACTTATGAACAAGCCGCTCGCGAATCTCAACTGAGCGCGATCAACCGGATGTTTCTCGATTTGGCCTGCCGCTGGCTTGGCATCAACACAGTGATCAACTCCTGCGAGATGTATCCCGATCATGCGGACCGCGTCGAGCGGCTGATCGCGATTTGCCGGGCCGCCGGCGCTGGACGTTATCGCTCGGGTCCGCGCGCGAAGGCTTATCTGGACCCGGCCCGCTTCGCCGCGGCCGGCATTGCGGTGGAGTTTGCGGACTATGCACAGTATCCGGCTCCCCGCTTGAGCGTGATCGACGGAGTGTTGAACTCGTGAGTTCCACCTACTTCGACTGGCGCCGCGTGCTGGATTCGCCCCGGGTCTATTCCTCCGTGATGGCCGCGCTCGGCGCCGATTCGGGCATGCAGCGTTTTGTGCGGGAGGTCCTGCGGGTTCAACCTGGCCAGCGCATTCTCGATCTCGGCTGCGGCCCGGGGCGGCTCTATCCGCATCTGCCGCCAACCGAGTACTGCGGGCTCGACGCGAACGCGGCATATCTGGCCAGGGCACGCGCTCTCTATCCGAAGGCGCGCTTCGAACAGCAGGATATCTCGACGGGCTGCCCGAATTTCGATCTGGGCGAATTCGACCTCATCGTGGCCGTGGGCTTGGTTCATCATTTGCCGGACGCGGCGGCAAAGCGTGCGTTGGCGTTTTGTCACGAACGGCTACGCATCGGCGGCCGCCTGATTACACTCGACTGCGTAATCGACGAAGGGCAAAACCTCCTCTCTCGTCTGCTGGTTTCCGGCGATCGCGGCCGCTTCGTGCGGCGCGGCGAAGAGTATCTCGACTTGGCCCGCGCGTACTTCCCCGGCGCGAACCTGACCATCCGCCACGATCTGCTGCGCGTCCCCTATTCACACGCGATCGTGGAGTGCGAAAAGCGATGACCTCGGGCATCAGTTACGAGTCGTACGACCTGCGGATTCTGGCTGCGCTCGAAGAACGGCACTTCTGGTTTCGTTCCCGGCGGCGCATCGTCATCGACGCCCTGAAGCGGTGGTTCCCCAGCATGCGAGACTACCTCGAAATCGGGAGCGGCACAGGTTACGTTGCGCGCGGGATCGCGGAGGCCCTTCCGGAATGCCGCGTGGTCGAATCCGACCCCCTTTCCGGAGGCGCCGGGCTGCGCATCGATGCGCTGAATATCCCGTTTGCGGGTGCCTTCGACGTGGTGGGCGCATACGACGTTCTCGAACATATCGCGGACGATCGCGGCGCTCTCGGCCAGTTTCGCCAGGCTTGCCGGCCGGGCGGCGGCGTTCTGCTCACGGTGCCGCAGCACGCCTGGCTGTGGAGTCCCGCCGATACGTACGCTCACCACCATCGGCGCTATGGCCGCCAGGATCTGCTCGCGATGTTGCGCGATGCTGGATTCGAGATCCTGGGCTGCACGTCTTTCCACAGCCTCAATCTGCCGCTGTTTTTCCTGCGCAGCCGGTTCCTGCGCGTCACAGGCCGCCGTCCGGAAGCTTCCATTCCGGCCGCTCCGGTGAACTGGCTGCTGGAACAGGGCATGGAACTGGACCGCCTGTTGATTCGCGCCGGCTGCAGCCTCCCCTGGGGAGGCTCGCTTCTGGTCGCGGCGCGGCGCGGGGATTGACAGCCATGCTTTCCGTAGTCACATCCGTTTACCGGACGGCGCAATTCCTGGAGGCGTTTGTGGCTCGCGTGGACGCGGCCGCCCGCTCCTGCGGGCTGATCGATTATGAAATGATCTTCGTCGTGGACGGTTCGCCGGACGACGCGATCGCGGTATTGCAGCGGTTGAAGGCGCGCCACCCGCAGATCAGGGTGATCGAGCTCGCGCGCAATTTCGGACACCATCCGGCGCTGTGGTGCGGCCTGGAGCAGGCCCGCGGCGATCCGATCTTCCTCGCCGATTCCGATCTGGAGACGCCGCCGGAGATCCTGATCGATTTGCACGCCGCCATGGCGGACGGCGAATCGGACGTGGCTTTTGCATGGCAGCGCGAGCGGGTCGGGTCCTGGCTGACGCGCTCGACTTCGCAAGCGTTTTGGCGCGTCTTTAGCGCGCTCGGCGAAGTGCGCATCCATCCTGGCGTGCTGACGGAACGCCTGATGCGGCGCACGTATTTGAATGCGTTGCTCGCGATGAACGAACGAACCGTGTTTCTGGCGGGAATGATGGAGTGGGTCGGATTCCGCCAGGTTCCGGTGGAGGCAAGGCGCACTTTGCGCGCGGGTCCGCCATCTTACTCGTGGGCGCGGCGGGCGGCGCTGGCGTTTGATGCGATCACGTCCTTTTCCGCTGCGCCGATGAAGGCAGTGTTACTGGTGGGTGTGGGCATAGCCGCGATAGCCATGCTGGGTGCGCTGTCGTTGATGGCGCTGAAGCTATCGAGCCCGGGCTTTGTCGTGCAAGGATTCACGGCGTTGGCGGTATTGCTGTTGTTTTCGCTTGGGTCGATTTTGGCGGCCATCGGGGTGGTCGGCCTATACCTGGAAAAAGTGTTTCTGCAAACCAAGAACCGTCCGCTGTATGTGATCCGCAGGGAGCTTTGAAGTGGAACTGGAGAGCGTGGAATGAGCCGGTTTCGATTGAGGCCGGTTCTCCCGTCCGAGCGAGCGCTGGTGTATGAGTGGCGCAACGATCCCGCCGTACGGCGCGTGATGAGTAATCCGCACGTCGTGGATCCGGAGGTCCACAAGGACTGGTGGCAGACGGCAATTGCCGATCCGCAGCGGCGCATGATGATTTTGGACGACGCCGATGTTCCGGCCGCCCTCATCGTGTTCTTCGATCTGAAGCCGGGCTCATCGGCCAACTGGGGATTCTATGCGGGGGCGAGCCGGAAGTCCGGTGCGGATTTGTTGGCGATGTGGGTCACGGTCGAAGTCGCTGCCGTCGCGTATGCGTTCGAGCATCTTCGGCTGGACGAGCTTTTCTGCGAAACGCTGGAGACCAACTCGGCGGTTCTGCTGCTGCATGATCGAACCGGGTTCGCCGACTCGGGGCAGGGTCAAGCAGGATTCATCCGGAAGTGCTTCACTAGGGCTGGTTACGAACTTCGCCGGAACGGTCCGATCTTCGCTCAACTGGGCGATGTGGTGTTTGAAGCCGATCCGCGCGATGTTTCGATTCCGGCTCCCGCGATCCCCACCCCCGCCCGCGACCAGGGTCCGGAGAGACGAGTGAGCATTCTCGGCAGCGCCAACTGGGATCTGGTGGCGCGCGATCTGGGCGAGACGTATCGGAATGCGATTGGGCATTCGTTGCAAGTGACCGCGCCGGCGATTGGACAATACGCGTTAGAGCTTGCGGATGCGGCGTCTCCGTTGCGATCGAATCCTCCGGACAGCCTGATTTTTGCCGAGCGGTTCGAGGACTTGGCCGGAGATGGTAACAACGCGGAAGCCCGTTTCGAGGCTTATGCCGGCTGTATTCGGGCAGCGCGTGCCGCGATGCCCGGCCGCTTCTTCATCAATGACTTCGTACCGGTCTGCCCGCGTGTGCGGTCGATCGCGGAAGCGCTCACGCACCAGGACGCCGCTTCCAGGCTTGCGCAGTCGTTCAACCGGGAACTCCAGTCGCTGGCGAGTCTGCTGCCCGACACGCAGTTGGTTCCGCTGGCGGACCTGGTGCTCGAAACCGGCCGCCGGAACAGCGATCCCGGCAAGTATTGGTTTCTGGGACGCATGCCATTTGGCCAGGCGCTGGTGGATCGTTGGACTTCCTGTGTCGCGGGAATGCTTGCCGCCGGTGAGGGCCGTACGGTGCGTGTCCTGGTATGCGATCTCGATGATACGTTGTGGTCCGGTTCGGCGGGTGAAGGCGGCATCGGCTTGGATGAAGCGTTCCTGGCCGTCCAGCGTTGTCTCAAGACGTTTGCCGAACGAGGCACGTTGCTGGCGATTTCGAGCAAGAACGAGGAAGCCGCCGCGTTCGAAGCCTTGCGGCGTCCGGATATGGTTTTGCGGGAGGCCGATTTCTCCGCTTTGCGCATCAACTGGCGTCCCAAGTCCGAGAACATCCGGAGCATCGCAGCGGAAATTGGGGTGGCTGAGAACTCCCTCATGGTACTGGACAACGATCCGCTCGAGCGGGCGGAGATTCGTCACGCGCTGCCGGATGCGATTACGCCAGAGCTGCCTTGGGACGTGGCCGATTGGCCCCGCTTCCTGGTGAACCACCCGCTGTTGACTCAACTGGACGTTTTATCCGAGGATGCTGGGCGGCGAAACGCGTACCGCATGAAGCGAATGATCGGCGAGGAGCCAAATCGCGAGTCGGTGCTGCGGAGTCTCGGGCTCACTGTCGAATGGAAGCCGGTCAATCCGTCTACTTTGCCGCGCGCAGTCCAGTTGGCCGCGAAGACGAACCAGTTCAACACCTCTTCGATCCGATACTCGCAAGCGGATCTGGAACGCCTTCGAGCAACCGGAGGGCAGGCGTGGACGGTGAGGCTGCGCGATCGGTTTGGCGGAGACGAACTAGCCGGGTTGGCGGTGATGAAGTTCGATCCAGCCAGGCAGGCGGCGGTTATCGAAACCATTCTGTTGTCCTGCCGTGTGCTCGGAAGGGGTCTTGAAACCGCGACGCTGGCGTTCCTGAATGAGGTGGCTGCACAGGCGGGCTGCCAATGGCTGGAAGGAACGATTGTCGAAACGCAACGCAATCAACCTTGCCGCGATCTCTATCGCAATCACAATTTCGATCGGGTTGCGGATGGCCTGTTTGTTCGCGGCATAGCCGGCAGCACACCGATTGAGAGACCCGCATGGCTTACCTATCTATGATCGGCGGCTTGATGATCGACCATATCGGTCTCACGACTCCGGACCTCGATGCTGCGCTGGCGGGTGTATGGAGCGACGGGGCCGAGATAATCCGAGGTCCGTCGGACAACCTCGAGCGCGGCGTTCGCCAGGCATTTGTGAGAGTTCGCAGCGGAGAGACGATCGAACTGTTGATGCCATTGCCTGGCGCCCAATCGCCGATCAGCCGGCATGTGGAGAATGGAGGCGGCGCGCACCATATTTGTTTCATCGTCTCGAATATCGCGGAGGCTGTAAGTGCGGCGCAGCAAGCTGGGGCGCACGTCGTGGTGGCTCCCACGCCGGATGCGGCGTTCGAAGGGCGATTGATCGCCTTCCTTTTCGACCGCTTGTATGGGCTCGTCGAATTGCTCGAATCCGATCGGCGGCCGCCCGGCGATTCGATCCAGGAGCGTCCGCAACCGGAGCCCGCCCCGTTGCCGGAGCGCGACGTGGAGGCAGCACTGGCGCAGGTGTTTACCGACCTGTTTCCGGCTCTGCGGGAGACCGGCGTGAAGGCGGCCCAGTTGGAAGTGACACCGGGGTGGGACTCGCTTGGCCATATCCGGCTGATCATGGCGCTCGAACAGCGGTTGGGGATGACGATTCCGTCGAGCGCGATCGCACAGTTGGTGAATTACGATGCCGTCGAGGAATTTGTGGCGCGGGGAACTTCTAGAAGGTCATGATGCATTCCCCGCCTCGATGCCGCTCACTCTCATCTCTCGTTTCGTACGCCGCTGGCCCGCTCGTTCTTGAATCAGGAATGACATGGCGGCGACCGAATGGCTTCGGAAGATCGGCGGCGGCCAAGGAATGCGGGATCGTATTTCGGAGTGAGTGCGCATGAAAGAAGACCAAACAAATCCTCTTCCGGTTGAACCGGGCGACATACGCCAACGCTCCTACCAAGTGTTCCTGCAAGGTCTCGCCGGTCCCTCGGCCGGGTTCGCCTGGTGGTCCGCCGTCGTCATCACAGCGGGCTCGAAGGCCCAAGCCGAGATCTATCGCCAGGAGATCCATCGCCGCTCCGAACACGGCTACCTTCCGCGAAATGTCTCCTGGCACGTGGTTCCCGATCCGGAAGGCCGCCACATTGGCAGCGGCGGTGCGACATTGCGCGCCCTCCAGGCCATCGGCAAAACCGATCCGGCGTGGTGGACAAGCAATCGGGTCCTGGTGATCCACGCGGGCGGCGAGTCCCGCCGTCTGCCTGAGTACAGTTTGACCGGTAAACTCTTCGGCGTCTTGCCCGCACGCACGCCTTGGGGCGAGAACAGCACCGTCTTCGATGAAACCATGGCTCTCTCCACGCTCTGGTTGGAGCGTTTCTCTTCCGGCTTAGTGGTCTCTTCCGGTGATGTCGTCCTGACCTTCGACGCGGCGAATCTGGAGTGGGACCGTCCCGGAGTCGCCGGCGCCGCCATCCGGCAGCCAATTGAAATAGGCACGCGCCACGGCATCTATGTCCTCGACGAGCGCGGCCGCGTGTATTCCTTCCTGCAAAAGCCTACTCTCGCCCAGGTGCGCGCCGCTGGCGGGCTCTTACCCGGCGTCTCATCCGGCAATGTCTCATCCAGCGATGTCTCATCAAGCAATAATGTTGCGCTCGATACCGGCCTCCTTCACTTCGACTCGAACCTGTCCGCCAGCCTGTCTCATCTGGCTTGCACCCTGCCCGAGATTCCGTTCCTCGACCTCTATCAGCAGTTCACGCTCTCGCTCACCGGCGAGGCGCGGTGCGCGTTGCCCGAGTTGGCCGCCCTTCTGCATGGGGTTCCGTTCCACTGCTCGCTGGTGGAAGGCACGTTCACGCACGTCGGCACCACGTCCCACTTCCGCCGGCTGTTCCAGGGCGGAGTGGTGGACAGCATCCTGGCGCCGGAAAGTGAACTTGGTCCCGGTGCGCTGGCGATCGAATGTCACTCCACGCAGCCGATCCGCGTGGGCGCGGGCGCCATCGCTCATGGTCTGACGGATCTGTCGGGTACCATCGCGGTCGCCGAAGAAACCGTCGTGCACCAGGTGCCGGTCCATCTGCCGGACGGCCGGCGCGGTTTCGTGGTGCGCACCTATGGTGTCGAGGACGATCCGAAGACTCCTGTCTGGTTCGGCCGCCCGATTCTGGAGGTCCTGAAAACCCTGGACCTCGACTCGGAAGAGGTCTGGCCCGGTGTACCTCTCGACGAACGTTGCCTCTGGAACGCTCAGCTTTTCCTGTTCAACAACCACGAGCTACCCCGCCTGTCCCTGGCCACCAGCACCGTGTGCGCGGATCGAGAGGCGCTGGTGGAGGCGCGCGACCGCCGTCGCGATGCGAACTGGCAGGCTTCCGCCGTCGCGCTGGCGCGCTCCGAAACGGACGTTCGCCCGCTGTTGATTCATGCGCCCGGCATCAACGCTCTGGCGGAGACCGGCCGCGCCCTGAGTACGGAAGCAGCGGGGATCGAAGCGAGCGCTCCGTCGGAAGCGGCCAGCCGCCACTTTCAGGCCAGTCTGTTCTATGGCCAGGCAGGGCTTGCGGCGGAGTCGGCGCGCGCCCGTTCCGCGGCATTTCGGGCGGTGCACAAAGCGGTGGCCGGACGCACGCCTGTCTCCGTTCGTGCCAACGGCAACCAGCGTGCGGCACTAGCCTCCTGCCTGACGGTATCGGCTCCGGCGCGGATCGATTTTGGCGGCGGGTGGTCCGACACTCCGCCGTTTTGCCTGGATTGGGGCGGCACGGTATTCAATATGGCCATTACAGTGAACGGCACCTACCCCATTCGCACCATCGTCCGCCCGCTGAGTGAACCCGTAGTGCGGCTGGTCTCTTCGGAAGCCACCGAGTTGCTGACTGCCGATTCCTTTTCATCCGCCGCCGAGGTCGGTTCCCCATTCGCGATTCATCGCGCCGCCCTCGAGATATTGGGCTTTGTGAGATCCGGCGAACCGATGGATGGCCTGGAGATTCGCACCGAAGTGAGCCTGCCGGTGGGCTCCGGGTTGGGCACCAGCAGCATCCTCGCCGCGACGGTGTTACAGGCACTCCTCGCGATGCGCGGGGAAGATGTAAGCGTCCAGGAACTTTCGGATCTGGTTCTAGCTCTGGAACAGTTCATGACCACCGGCGGCGGGTGGCAGGATCAGGCAGGCGGCATTCATCCGGGCGCGAAGTTGACCATGACCGGCCCAGGGCCCCGCCAGCGTCTTCGCGTGGAACCGGTTCTGTGTCCGGCAGGGTTTACGGAACGGTTCGTCTTCTATTACACCGGCATCCGCCGGATTGCGAAAGACCTGCTGGGGCAGGTGGTGGGCCGCTATCTGGCGCGTGAAGTCAAGGCAGTGCAGGTGCTGCACAGCATCAAGACGCTGGCTGTGGAAATGGCGTACGCGATGAAGGAATCCGATTGGGATTATCTCGGCAGCCTGCTCGATCGCCACTGGCAGCTCAACCAGATCCTGGACCCGCACACCACCAACGCGCCGATCAACGCGCTTCTCGAACGCCTCCGCCCATACGTTTCGGGCGCCAAGCTGGCCGGCGCCGGCGGCGGTGGTTTTCTCATGCTGCTGGCCAAAACTCCGGATGACGCCCAGGATCTTCGCCGGTTTCTCGAATCGCTTCCCGGCCCGGGAGCTCTGTATGATTGGGCGGTCGCACCGTTGGGGTTGCACGGCAGCGCATAACTGGTGCCGTCGAGGCCGGCATTCTTACCCGTCAAATCGGTTGCGGAAATATCTCCGATGCTACCCACATGGGCGCGTCCAGATGATATAAGTAAATGAGCTTAGGAAAGCACATGCCACGACTACTCACAAACGACATCGTCAAAGCCGCCATCACTGGCCTTGAAGAACAACAGACAAGAATAGACGCTCAGATCGCACAGCTTCGCCAGATGCTCTCCGGTGGCTCCGCCGAGACCGCCGCCCCGCCACAAGCGCCGCCGCGGCGCAAACGGCGCAAGTTGAGCGCCGCCGGCCGGCGCGCCATCGCCGAAGCACAGCGAAAGAGGTGGGCCGAGTTGAAGGGGCAGTCCGAGCCGCCAGCGCCGGCCGCTCCGGAAGCGCCTAAGGCCAAACGCAGAATCAGCGCAGAAGGGATGAAGCGGATCATCGCAGCTACCAAGAAACGCTGGCGGCTGGCGAAAGCAGCCAAGGTGCAGCCCAAAATCGCAAAGACTGCCAAGAAAGCCACGCCAGCCACGAAGAAGGTCGCCGTCAAGAAGGCCGTTATCAAGAAGGCCCCCGCGAAGGCTCCCCGCAAGACGGCGAAGAAAACTGCGCCCGTGAAGAAAGCTGCGGCGACGGAAACAGCCCCGCCCGCTCCACCGTCGGCGACGGGACCTGTCGCGCAATAGGGGGCGTGGCGCACGCACTCGTGCGTGCCGCGTCGGCACTTGTGCCGACGCCCGGTTTCCCACGCGCGCGCAGGTGTCGAGAGGAGTCTCGACACGGCACGCATGAGTGCGTGCGCCACGTCAATCGTCGTGTTTCTAGTGACAAGAACTGAGCTGGTAAACAAATGAATTCATTTTCCCGATTCCTGGCGCTTGCCGCCCTGGTTGCCTGCCCGGTTGTGGGTAGCTTGACCGCGCAAATCGATCCCTTCGTGCAAATCGAAAAAATGCGCCGCGGGGTGAACATAATCGGCTATGACCCACTGTGGCAAGATTTCACCAAGGCGCGCTTCCATGAGCGCCATTTCCAGCTCATCCACGAAGCCGGGTTTCAGACTGTGCGCGTCAACCTGCAAGCCTTCGCCCACATGGACGCGCAGAACCGGCTGAACCCGGCCTGGCTGAAGACCCTCGACTGGGTGGTGAAGAATGCCGTGGCCAACGATCTCACTGTGATTCTCGACGAACATGACTACACCTTCTGCGGGGATCACGGCGACACCTGCCGGACCAAGCTGCTGGCCTTCTGGCAGCAAGTCGCTGAAACTTACAAAGATGCGCCGCCGAGCGTCGTTTTCGAAATCCTGAACGAACCGAACGGCGAGCTGACTTTGGATCGCTGGAACGCGCTGCTGAAAGAGACGCTCGCGCTGATTCGCAAAACCAATCCTGTCCGCAACGTCGTGATTGGTCCCGCGTTCTGGAACAACATTCACAGTCTGGACAAACTCGAACTGCCGGAGGACGATCGTCACATCATCGTCACCGTGCACTACTATCTGCCCATGACGTTTACGCACCAGGGCGCCAGTTGGAGCAAGGACACCGCGCACCTGTCCGGCATCGCCTGGGGCACCGATGCCGAGAAGCAGCGGGTGGTGGACGATTTCGCCGGCGTTCAGCAGTGGTCGAAGGCCCACAACCGGCCGATCCTACTGGGCGAGTTTGGCGCGTATGACAAGGGCCCCATCGAATCGCGTGTCCTTTACACGTCCTGGTTGGCGCGGACAGCCGAGTCTCTGGGATGGGCCTGGACCTATTGGCAGTTCGACTCGGATTTCATCGTCTGGGATATGGCCAAGGACGCCTGGGTAGATCCTATCCGCAAGGCCCTCATTCCGTAAGAGTGAGTTTGGTAATAGGTGCCGATCGCTGCCGTTGGTCGTGGCTCCGTTACCTACCGACTCGATCTACCTGGGCGGTGGAAGCGTGGAAGAGGGCGCCGGTTTGCCGTCGACGGGATTGGCCTCCATCAACTCGACGCGCGTTCCGTCCGGGTCGAACAGGCCCACTTGTCGCTTGTTGTCCACGCCCAAATTGATTTTCATCTCGCGCGCGTAACCCTTCCGCGCCGGCCGCGCTTCGAGCGTCGCCACAGCCTTGTCCATATCCGGCACGACCAGGCAGATGTGGTGCGCGCCGCCCCGCCGGTCCGGCGGCGGGAGCTCCCTGTAGAGCATAAACTCCACGTGGTTGTCGCCATCCGGCACGCGCATATTGACCCAGCTCAACGTTGTGCCAGTCAGGCTGTTACCGCGCCATATCTCGTGGCATCCCAGGATTCCGCCGTAGAAATTAGTGGCCGCTTCCAGGTTGCCCACCAGGATGCCCACGTGCATCAGGCGGTCTGAGATGCGCGTCGCCGGCATGTGTTTGCCGGTGTCTTTGCCGATCAGGCTATCCGCCAGGTATTCCACGATCTCCACAATGTGGCCGTCCGGATCGGTGACCGAAATCTTCTTGTTCCCGACCCGGCTCCGCACCACCTGGTCCGGCACTTTGACCGCGCGCGAGACCAAGTATTGCCGCATCCGCTCAACGTCGTCGGTATAGAGCCCCAGATGGTTCAATTGGCCTTCGCCCTTGTTCGGTTCATTGACCAGCTCCACGTACTGATGGTCGTTGATTTTGACAAAGGCTATCTGCACCGTGCCATCGGCCTTCGGCAGCGTGAAAGCCTCTTCGTAGCCAAGAAAATCCTCGTAGAATGCGCGCGCCTTCGCCAGGTCGCTGACGAAGATGGAGTAGTGGGCCACACCGAAAACCTTCGGCCGCGCCGGTGGCGCCTGGGCAGAAACGGACAGGCACAGCAGAAACCCGAGGCAGTATCTCATGTGTTTCAGGTTACGTCCGCCGGCAGACCGCCGCAACCGCCGAGCTCGGGAAAGGCGGAAACACGTAGCGCATCACGGGTTTCTTTGTCCCGCGCCCCGCGGCGCGCGGGAGATCAATTACAATTAGGAGTAGAGTGGCGGCCTGTTCCTCAACTGAATTGTGAATTGTGAGGATGTATGGATTCGGTCTCGGATAAACACCATGCGCACGAACTCATCGAGCGGCTGCCCGCATCGCAGCTTGACGCCGCGGTCCGCTTCCTGGAGTTTATGCTGCTAGACCCTGTTTCCCGGTCCATCGCCACCGCGCCCGTTGATGACGAGCCGCTCACCGCCGAAGAGGAGCAGGCGCTCGCCCGCGCGGACGCGTGGCTCAACGAGAGAGGCGGCCGCGGGATTCCGCACGAAGAGATCCTGGCCGAGTTCGGGCTGACCATGAAGGATTTCCCACTCAACGGGAATGGCGCTTAGCATCGAGTGGACCGAGGAGGCGCGCGCCGATATACGCGCTCTCGATCGAACCACGGCCATGCGCATCTTCGATGGCTTGTATCGCTACGCGGTCACCGGAGTAGGCGAAGTGAAGACGCTCCAGGGTAAGCACGCCGGCAAACTCCGGTTGCGCCTCGGCGCCCACAGGGTTTTCTTCAGCTCCGGCGGGAAGCTCCTTCGTATCCTTGCCGTCAAGAATCGCGGTGAAGCGTATCGCTGAGAAAATGCGTCTGTCCCGTCTCGCCCCGCCTATCACGGCTTTCATAATACTAGCGGCTTTGGTTTGCTGTGGGCCACTCCAAGCGCTGTACCCGTCAGGAGAACAACCACGGCAAGAAACGCGCTCAGCAGCAGAATCGCGAGCGCCGGTCCAAGAAAGCCGTTGCTGACCTTCCCAAAGGTGATCAGACTGTTCGTTGTTGGGTCGAGCGGATCGTAGTAGATTGTCACCGCTTCACCGATTCTGGGCGTACCGCTGCGCACCCTGTCCAAACCGCTGTAACCGAGAGCTTCCACATGGAATCGGTACTCCCATCGATCGTGATTTGACACCTTGTGTGCAACGAGCACGCCCGTCGCGATTTGCTGCCTGCGGGCGATCTCCGAGGCTTCCTGCGCAGAGTTCATTAGGAAGAAAGCCCCAAAGACAAAGGGAATGAGAACGACGAGGTACACAAGGTACGGGTTATCCTTGATCACGGCGTTCACCTATCAGGAATCAAGCACGGCAAGCAAAACCAGTGACGTGTCTCCGATTTCCTGCCCAAGCGCAAATGATAACACGGTCTGCGCGGCGCTGGGCGCCTGCTGCTATCCTTCGAACGCCTTGCGCACTTGTCCGACGGCCCAGGCCAGGTCCTCTTCGGAGATGATCAGCGGCGGGGCTAGGCGAATTACGAAATCGTGAGTCTCCTTGCACAGCAGGCCCAGGTCTTTCAAGCGCTCGCAATAGGAGCGCGCGGGCACCAGCAGCTCGATGCCGATCAGCAGGCCGCGGCCGCGGATGGCTTTGATGTGCGGATGGCGAATCTTGCGCAACTCATACAGCAGCCACGCGCCCAGCTCGGCCGAGCGATCGGCCAGGCGCTCTTCCTCGATCACGCGCAACGCGGCACGCGCCGCCGCGCACGCCAGCGGATTGCCGCCATAGGTGCTGCCGTGGCTGCCGGGGCGGAACACGCCCAGAATCTCGCGTGACGAAACCACCGCCGACACCGGATACACGCCGCCCGAAAGCGCCTTGCCGAGCACGTACACATCCGGCTGGACGTTTTCGTGCTGACAGGCGAACATCCTGCCGGTGCGGCCCAGGCCGGTCTGGATCTCGTCGGCCACCAGCAGCACGCGCTCGCGTGCGCACAGCTCGGCCGCCTGTTGTAGATACCCGTCCGGCGGGATCAGGATGCCGGCCTCGCACTGAATCGGCTCGATCAGCAGCGCGCAGGTGCGCGGCGTAATCGCGGCTTCGAGCGCGTCAATGTCTCCGAAGGGTACGCTCACGAAGCCCGGCGTGAAAGGACCGAAGCCGTCGCGGTAGAGCGGCTCGCTGGAGAAGCCGGTGATGGTGGTGGTGCGGCCGTGAAAGTTGTTCTCGCAGACGATGATCTCGGCTTCGTCGCGCGGGATGTGTTTGTAGGTGTAGCCCCAGCGGCGCACCGCCTTGATGGCGCTCTCGACGGCCTCGGCGCCGGTGTTCATCGGCAGCACCATCTGCATGCCGCAAATCTGCGCCAGCTCCTCGCAGAAGCGCGGCAACTGGTCGTTGCGAAACGCGCGCGAAGTCAGCGTCACGCGCGACATCTGCTCCATCATCGCCTGCACGATGCGCGGATGGCAGTGGCCCTGGTTGAGGGCCGAGTACGCGCTCAGGCAATCCAGATATCGGCGCCCGTCCACGGCGTACACCCACACACCCGCGGCGCGCTCCACCACCACCTCGAGCGGGCGATAGTTGTGCGCGCCCCAACGGTCTTCCAGCTGGATCAGGTCTCGGGCGAGCGCATCGGATTCGACTTCGTGCATGGCGCGTCCCTTAGTCTCCCGAGCGTTGGCCGCCGCCGCTTTCGGAAATCTTGTTGGTACCCATGCCGAGATGGGCGGAAATCTTGGTGGCCTCTTCCACTGCGCGCGCCAGCACCGAGCGGATGCGCCCATCCTCCAGCATCAGCAGGCCGCCGATGGTGCAGCCGGCCGGCGTGGTGACATCGTCGCGCAGCGCGGCCGGATGGCGGCCGGTGGAGAGCACCATGCGCGCGCTCCCGAGCGCCGTCTGCGCCACCAGCGTGAGGGCAAGCTGCCGCGGCAGCCCCACCCGCACGCCGGCATCGGCCAGCGCTTCCATGATGAGGAACTGGTAGCCCGGTCCGCTTCCGCTGAGCGCGGTGACGGCGTTGAAATGAACTTCGTCCACTGGAATGCACCGGCCCACCGCTTCGAAGATCGCCTGCGCGCGCTGCAAGTCGGTCTTGCTGGCGTAGCGCCCGCGGCAGATCACGGTCATCCCCTCACCCACCACCGCCGGCGTGTTGGGCATGGCGCGGACCACCGGATTCTCGGTGCCGAGCAACGACTCCAGCCGGTCCGTGCCGACGCCGGCCATGATCGAGATCAGTAGTGTCTCGCGCCGCAGTCCGGCGTTGCGCAACGTGGCCAGCACCACCGGCGCGTCGTTCGGCTTGACGCACAGCAGAATCAGGTCGGCGCCGGACACGCGCGCCTGGTAGTCGGATTCGACCGCGATGCCGAGCGCCTCGGACGCGGCATCGCAGGTGGCAGGATTCTTATCGCCAGCCCACACGCGGTCGTGCGCGACCAACTTGCCGGAGAGCAATCCGCGCAGCAGCGTCTGGCCCATCACGCCGGCGCCGATGACGCCGAGCGTGGCGCCCTCGCCAATTACGGATACAGTTTCGGTATGTTCCGGTTTCTTCGACATGGAGATGACCTCGATTCAGGCGAGAGAGTAGGCAGGCGAGACCCGCTGCTTGTCTAGGAACCTGATCCTTGAAAGTAACATATAGCAGGGACAGACTTCTCCGTCCCAAGGCGCCGCCCTTACGCCGCGTGGACAGAGCGGTCTGTCCCCCCTCGTGCGCCCAGACACATGCATTAAACTGTTGATGAGCAACCGAGATGACCGACTTCAGGGAAATACGACGAAGAGACAGGGCGCTTACCGAGGAGCAGGCCCGCGAAATTCTGGCGGGCGCCGAGCATGGCGTGTTGGCCACCCTGGGGGCTGACGGGTGGCCCTATGCCATCCCCGTGAACCACGTGCTGTCCGGGAGTGTGCTCTACATTCACTGCGCCATCGAGGGGCACAAACTGGAGAACATCGCCCATGAGGAGCGCGTTTCCTTCTGCATTGTGACGGGGGCGAAGGTCTTACCGGCCACGCTGTCCACTCTCTATGAGAGCGTTGTGGTGTTCGGCCGGGCGGCCCTGGTAACGGATCCCGCCGAGAAGCGCCATGCTCTGGAGCTTCTGGCCGTTCGTTTCTGCGGGTCGCTGACGCCCGAAGCGGAGCAAACCATCGCCGCCTCCGCCGCCCAGGCAGCCGTTGTGCGCATCCATCTCGAACGAATCACCGGTAAAGCCCACCGTTCCGCCTGACCGCGAATCCGCGGCAGAGGCCCGGTGGGACCGATCGTTCCCACGAGGGGAGGCTAAATTGTTGAAAACAATAAAAACCAGTTGTCAAAAATGGGTCCGATCGTTCCCACGGGGGCCGCTGGCCAAAGCAAAAGGAAGCGGGCCGCCCAAACAGCCTACTTCCTAATCTCACTGTGGCACAGGATGACGGGCGGGCACCGCGCCGGAAGGCCGGAAAAGGGTGTAAGGCCTGTCGGGACAGTGGATTGGGAAAATCGCAAAAGCGGTGATTGAAAGCGGAGGGAGCCATCGCGTCAGCGCCAACAGTTTGGCAGGCCGGGGGCCTGCCCCACGTGCCGCATCAGCCCGCGGCTGCCGCAACCACCGATTCCCGCGCCGCCTCGATCCGCTCCAGGTCCGCGCGAAGTTGCGGTGTCCGTTTCTTGCTGCCGCTTCCCACCAGCCGTTCGACCGTGGCCATCAATTCATCCAGGCGCCGCCGGGCTTCCTTCTCAACGCCCCAAAGCGCGCCATTGATGCTCTCTTCCCACTGCGCGCCGAGCCGGCTGAGATTCTGTTCCACCAGATAGGGGATCGAACGCTCGAAATGGCGGCGCACCACGGCCTCGATCGCAAACGCAGGCAGAATGGGCGACAGCACTTCCCAGTTTCTATCGAACACCCGGCCGATTCTGACGCTGGGCGCGCTGGGCTCGACGACATCGATTTCGGTCTCCGTCGTCCGCAGCGGCACGCCGAACCCCCGCATCGCGCGATCCGACAGGCGGTCTCGAAACTGTTGCAGCACGCGAAATGTCTGTTGCCGCACCTGGCGCAACGGCTCCAGGAGCGAATCGCGATGGCGGTCGGAAAGCGCCGTAAGCTCGTCGCGCAGGGCGCTCGCCAGCCAGTCTTCGAACGAGCGGCGCATGGTGCCCAGGCTCCTGGTCCATTTCGGAAATTCGCTCTCGAAGGCCGCGAATAACGCGCTCTCCACTTCGCCCTGGTGCGCCTCCAGCCGCTGACCGATGTCGGCCCGCGCTCCCGCCGAGGCATTTTGCGCCAGCAGCCGGATCACCGACTTCACGTCGTCGAGGGCCTCCTTTTCGCCGAGCAGTTGCTCATTCAGCGCCTGGCGCTCCGACTGCAGCACTTCAGCCGACTTGAGACTCAGCGCCAGGAAGTCGCTCAATTCGCCCAGCAGCGTGTCGATCTTCCGCATCAGGATGGACTCGCGCTCTTCGGCGAAGCGCTCCAAGGTTCCGCCGGCAAGTTCGGCTTCGAGCGCCTCGCGCAAGTGCTCAAAGCCGGGCTTCGTCGAATAAGGAAAGACTTGCGGCGTCCCGGGGAAGTTCCTCGAGAGCTGTGCATGCACATATTCGATAACTTCCTCGAGCTCCGGTTCGCTGAGGAGGTCGACTTTCGTCAGCAGCACGGCCACCTTCGGCGTGTACCGGTAAAGGCTCTTCAGCAGATCGATGTCGCGCTGGGAAAGGGGCGGATCGACGCTGACCGCCACTAACGCCAGTCCCGCATGCGGCAGCCACGATAACGCGGCTTGCGTATTGTGAGAAAGCGCGCTATCGAGACCCGGCGTATCGACGAACTGCAACCCGCGAAATCGCCGCAATTCCGGCAATTCCACCGTGATCAGGACGACTTCCCTGGTGTTCTCCGGGTTAGTTTTCTCGGAAATGTAGCGGCTGATCCCATCGAGCGGAACCTCGGGGTCGCGGCCATCCTGGTGGTGCACGCGCGCTTCTTCGTGAACGCCATAGCGGATTTTCGTGACCACGGACGTAACCGGCACGACACCGACGGGCAGGAAGCTGCGTCCGAGAAAATGGTTCAGGAAACTGCTCTTGCCGGCTTTGAATCGTCCCAGCACGGCAACGCTGATCTCGGCGTCCGCTGCCAATGCCCGTGCGCCGGCGAGCAGGCCGGCGAGCGCGTCAATGTCGTATCGCGCCACCACCTCCTCCGCCATGTCCAGTTTCGTCGCTAGCCGTGAATTGTATGGCATGTTCGTGAATCACTCGTTGCAATCCGCGTTGTGGGCGGCGCCGTTTGCTTCGGGACAATTGCCTGGCGTCCCCCGAATCACAGCTCCTTCCGATCAGGAGCTACTATTTCCGAGCCAGGATCCAGCCGGTCGATGGCGGGTTCCATCACCGAAAATTCAAACAAGGTATTATAGCGTCTTTTTGTACTATTTTGACAATCGATTCTGCGGCACGGATTCCGCGACGCGCCGGTCACGGAAACAGGCACCGATGAGCCGCCGGCCGGCGACGCCGGCGCGAGCGGCCAACGCCGCTCGATGCGAACCGCGCTGGACGCGCCACGAACCGCCTCCGTCGTGCCGCCGCGGCGCACACGCGGTGCCGTTGAGCGTTCCGTTCCGTGCACGTTGGATTCGCCGAGCGGAACGCCGCGGTGTCCCTGCGGCGCAAGCCGTCTCGCCGCTGTGGCGATTCCTTCACGGGCTTCGCGCAGCGCGCGCGGAGAGGACAGCGGCGCACTTCTCCCAGTTGATGGGAGCCGGACATATCAGGACTGATCTGCCGACGCCGTTGGGGACAAGTGTCCGGAAACCCCACTCTGGGCGCTTCCGCAACGACCAACCCGGCGCCAACGGCACGATTCGCGAAGCCCATGGATGGTGTCAAAATAGATCCAGGACAGCAAGGTCGAGTTTTACGGCCCAGGGGTGAGATGTGTTTGAACTGAACGTACGGAAACACTATGGAAGCGCGGGAGCAGTGTTGCTTTTGTTGGTGCTCTTGGGGGAACTGACATTCTCGATCCGACAGCAATCATTGTCTTGGGATGAAGGGGACCATATCTTCGCCGGCTATATGTCATGGAAGAAGGTAGACTTTGGCATCAATCCGGAACATCCACCCTTGGTGAAGGCGCTAGCGGCGATCCCACTTCTGCCGATGCACCTCAAGGTACCAAATCCCAAGGGGCTTGCATCATTCAAAGACGAAGCATACTTCGATGGACGGGATTTCATCTTTGGCAATGGTGGAGAGGCCGAAGCGGATCGCATCATTTTTCGCGCCCGGATGGCGGCGGCAACCCTCACTCTTTTGCTGGGACTGCTTGTGTTTCTGGCAGCGCGAGAGATGTTCGGTGACGGAGCGGCGCTGTTCGCATTGGCACTGGTGGTATTTGAGCCAAACATGATCGCGCACGGCGCCTATGTCACAACGGACATGGGTATCTCCTGCTTCATATTCGCAAGCATCTATGCCCTCTACCGCTACGTAAAGGCGCCTTCGGTCGGCAGGCTGATCGTTCTCGGCGTGGCCACGGGACTTGCTCTGGCATCGAAACACTCAGGTGTGCTTCTCCTCCCATTCGGCCTGGCGCTCATTATTACTGAGATATTATGGCCCTCGCCCGAGACGGGGACCAACAAAAGGAAAGTAGCTTTGCGTCTGGCTGGCGCCTTTCTGGCTGCATCGGCCATTGCCATTGCGGTGCTCTGGGCTTTCTATGGGTTTCGCTACGCGGCCAGGCCAGGTGGAATGCCGCTGAGTCCCTCGCTCGCTGAGTACGCGCAGGGATTGAAAGGAGCGGAACCGCACGTTTATCTCGCGCTAGCGCGTTGGCATATCCTGCCAGAGTCTTATCTTTACGGGTTGGTGGACGTGCGGCTGATCTCAGATTCGTTCTCAACCTACATCTTCCGCAAAGTATACGCGCACGGAGTCTGGTTCTACTTTCCTGCGGCCTTCATCATCAAGTCCACGGCGGCCTTCATGGGTTTGCTGCTGCTGACCGGCTTCGCGATCGCTACCGGAAAATTGCGTGCGCGGCGCGAGATCCTCTTCCTCACCATTCCTCCGGTTCTCTATTTGTTGATCGCGACCGGCACTGGCCTGAACATCGGCGCAAGGCACATTCTGCCGATGTATCCGTTTCTCTCCGTGCTGATTGGGGGCGCCGCGCTCGCAATGGCGTATAAGGACCGGCGTTGGGCCTGTGTCGTGGCAGTGTTGCTGGCATGGCACGTGGTGTCTTCGGCGCGAGCTTATCCGGACTATCTTGCCTATTCGAATGAGTTCTGGGGCGGCCCCGCGAACACCTATAAGTACCTGACCGACTCCAATACGGACTGGGGTCAGCAGTTGAAGGCGGTCAAGAAGTATCTGGATAATCGTGGGGTTAAGGACTGCTGGTTTGCATACTTCGCCGAACCCTCCATCCAACTCGGCGCGTATGGAATCCCATGCAAACCGTTGCCGACGGCGGACAGCGGGTGGACGGATTATCAAATCGATACGCCACGGACGATTACGGGAACTCTGCTGATCAGCGCGGGAACGCTCACGGGCTACGAGTGGGGCTCCAACGTGCTGAATCCTTACCGGGAGTTTCAGAAGCTGAAACCAGTCGCTTTCATCCAGGACGGCGTCTTTGTCTACGATGGGACGTTTGACATGCGTTTCGCCTCGGCACTTGGCCACGTAACGCGGGCCAGAGATCTCACTGGGGCCGGGCAGTTAGCGTCCGCGCTGGTGGAGGCGCAGACGGCCGTTGCCATCGACCCCGATGAGTTGCAGGCGCAAATGGTTCTCGGCGATACATTGACTGCACTCGGCCAGCCGCTGGACCCAAAGCCCGCATACCAGGCGGCGCTCGCAATCGCGAAGACGATGGAGCCCAGCGCCGAAGCGATCTGGGTAAAGATAATTCAAAGGAAGATAGTCGGCCGGAAAAGATGATACCCGTTTCATGAACTTTCCAATAGCTCCCGAGGCCCCGGGTAAACACGAGTGCACCAAGCCTCAACGTACAGGGGAACCCTCGAGACGTTACTGAGAATTCGTCCACTTGGATTCTCAGTCCCCGGAAAACGGGGATATCGGAAAGTGGCCACGATTCGGTCGGCCCGCCCGTAGTCGTCCGCCGTCGTTCGCGATCTGCGTCGCGGTGGAAGCGGGCAGCGGATCCAGCGTTTTACGGCCAAGTGGATTCTCCCAGCGCGCCGCCAACTGGACCGTACATTCAAGACCAATTGAATTCGTCCTACTTCCCCGACGCCAGTTGTTTGCTAAGCTCCCCCTCAAAGCCTGTATCAAGAAGTTGGATGGTTTGCGAGCGAGTGACTGCGAGCGAGGGACAGACGGAACGTTCACGAGCGCGCAGGGGCTTGCCCGCTCCACGCAGGCCACGGAGGCTGCCTGGCGACGCATACTCAGGGGCATCTAGAATGGAGATGTGAACGAGATGCCAGACTGGCAGCCAGCGGCCTACAAGGATTATCGGTGGATCGTCGCCGATCCAGAACTCCTGGGCGGGAAACTGGCCGTTCGCGGGACGCGGCTGGCGGTGTCTCTGATCCTCGAATGCCTCGCGGGCGGCATGTCTCTCGAAGAGATCAATGACTCCTTCGATTGTGCCTTTCCGCCTGAGGCTTTGCCTGAGGTCTTGAAAGTCGCATCCGAGCTCACCGGCTCCTTCCATGTGGCTGCTTGATGCCAACATGGACGGCGAATCCATTCGTCGCTAAGTTTCGGGGCAGGGCGGAGTCGAGCAAAGAAATGTCGAGATGACTCTCGACACAGCAGGCTTGACAGCCCGCGCCACGACGGCAGAGTGAGTTATGAGAGGTGCGGCTTCGCCGCCTATTCTGGTACAGCTAATTCCGCCCAGCCCGGCAGCGTTGCGGGGCGGTTGTTCAGGAAAACGATGCGGCGGGTTTTCGGGAACGGGAGGTTGCTGTCCAGGGCGCGGTTGTAGATCACGTACTGGCGGAGGATGTCGCGGTAATCGGAGTTGCTGGTGTCGAGCCAGGCGCTCTTGGCGGGCAGGCCGCCTCCCCAGCCGAGCGAGAGCAGGCAGGAGCCGCGCTCGCGAGCTTCGGCCAGGCGCTGCTCCAAGGCTTGCAGGCTCTGGTCCAGCAGGCCCATCCCGGCCCACGATGCGTACTGGCGCTGCAAGTCGAGCAGGCCGGCGGCGTAAACGTTGGCGGCCTCGAAGAAGCGGGCGCGGTTCAACGATTCGGGCCAGCGCACGCTGCGGCGCACTTCGGGCCCCAGCAGAAAGCGATTTTCGTTCCAGCGGCCTTCAAAGACCGTGCCGGGCGCAGCCATCTCGGCGAACACAGGCGTCGAGTCCTCGGGACGCGCGCCATCCACGGCGCCGCGCGGGCTTTGCTTCCATCCCAAAACCAGGCCGCCGGCGCGCGGTTGCAGCGTGGAGGTGCGCAGCAGGTAGACTTTGAATGAGTCGTTGGCGACGACGGCCGAATCGCCAGCGCTGACGAAACGCATGCGGCTGGAGCCGCTCGATCCAAGCGCCTGTTCTTCGACGCTTTCCGCAGGACGGCGCGGAGGCCGTTCGGTCTTCACCTTTTGGGCGACGTCCTGCAACATGCCATCGCGCCAATTGGCGAACAGCATACCGGTGCGCAGGGCTCCTTTGATGGCGGCGCCGGGCAGGTAGGGGCCGGAAGCTCCGGCGGCGAACGTCGGTATATGCAGGCTCTCGCCGGCGGCGCGGTTCCAGTAGGCCGAGTAAGCCGCGTTTTCGAACGGGATGCGGCGGCCGGCGAAATTCTGCGCGAAGCCGCCCCAGGAAGCGAACTCGAGCTTGTCGGCGGTCTTGAGCTGGGCCAGGTAGCTATCCAGGCGCGGCCCCTTGGCGAGCAGGCGGAAAATGCGCCATTGGTCGAGCACGTTGACGTGGTCCTTCCAGACCATGTAATCGATGGGGCTCAGCTTGCGGCCGTCCCCGACCAACAGCGGCGTCAGACATGTGAGGCGGTATCGCATCAACTCACCTCGGGCAGCGGGATGGAAACCGCGAAGCCGGCGCGGAACACGGGATGCGGGAAACCGCCGGGCGCCACATCGGGCGCTGCGCCGAGCGGCGCGGCCGGGGCATAGATCACCGATCCTTCCCCGACCATCCGTACTGTCTTTTTCAACTCTCCCGATCCGGCCGGGCTGTCGATGCGCCCGCCGCGCTCGACCAGCCAGTAATTGCCGCGCGACCAATCCACCGCATCCTGCTCGGCCGGGGCGAATAACGAGAGCAGCCAGTGAGGCTTGGGACCAGCTTCGAAGACGCTCGCTTCCTCCGGCAAGACTTCGGGCACCGGCGCGTCTTCGACGGGCTCTTCGGCAACTTCGACGGATTCTTCCAATTCGAGCACGCCGACGGCGGATGCAGTTTCGCGCGCGGCATAGGCGGGCGCGGCTGCGCTGTCGAGAAAGGTGCTTCCGTCGGGAGCTTCGGTTTGCGGCGGGGCAGCGGGTCGGGGGGCGATAGCGTCCGTTCCACTTACTTCTTCGGGCGCGGGTGTGAGCGATTCCTGCGGTTGGCAGGCGATAGCGCCTGCCCCACTTTCCTCTTCCGGCGCGACCGCCGGCGGAGCGGTTTCTACCGGCGCGCCGCCGGTCGGCGTCACGGGCGGGAGGATCAGTTCCGGTAGAGTGCCTTCGGTAAACTCGGGAGCTTCGGAGCGGCCCCAGCCGCGCGAACGTTCGCCTCCGAAGCCGCTATCGGCGAGCAGGCGGAAGGCCGCCTTGACGGGATCGCGCCAGCGGCTCCAGGCCGGCTCGTCGTGAAAAGCCGCCACCAGCCAAAGTCCGGCGCCGGCGCGAAATTCCAGGCAAGCGATCGAATGCCGCTCGCTCGATCCGCTCAAGCGGTCCACGGCGGCGCTAAAGCGCACCGCGGTGCGGAAGGGGCCCAGGCGTCCCGCGGGCACCAGGCATTCGCTGGGGCCATCCATGCTCCAGGCGTTCTCATCGGGCCGGACGCCCGCCACCAGCGACTGCACCATGGTGAGGGGCACGAAGCGCGCGCTTTTCCATCGCACGCGAGCTCCCATCAGCGACGGCGATTGCGGCGGCCAGATGGTCCGCGGCGGCACTACGAAGCCGATTTCGTCGAGGAACGGGAAGCACGAGCTGAAGGAAACCGCGGGCTCGCCGCCGCGCGCGGTCGAGTCCAGCCACTCTTCGAACACGCCCAGGCGCGCCATGGCGGCGGTGACCGCGGCGTAGACGGAATCGCTGTGGTAGATCGAGTCGACCCGATTGCGGGCGCCCGAATCGGGCCCCACGCGCCACGGCCCCGTTGGCCGCAGCCTGACGACTAGCCCATGCGTCATGACTCCTCGCGCAGGAAGGAGAAGGCCGAATCGGCGACCGCTGCCTGAATCACTCCCAGGGCGGCGCCCGCCGCGATTTCTTTTTCCGCCGCGCCCTTGGCGTAATGGTCGCGGCCGCGCCACACCAGGCGAAGCTTGCTGAAGGATACGCGTCCGCTGCCGCGCGAGCCGCCGCCGCCCAGCGCATCGTCTTCGAGCAGCCGCAGGCCTTCCAGCACGCGCAGAAACAACGGGCCGTCTTCCTCGCAGAGCACGTCCATCACCAGCCGCGCATGGAAGCGCGCGCCGGCGGGCACCCGCTCGATGGTGCGCGGGTTGGCCTGTGAGGTGATGCGGTCGATGGCGTTCTCGTTCTTGACTTCGGTAAGCTCGTCGTCCAGATTCTCGCGCATCTGCGGCGTAATGCTCTCGACGTCGAGCGGCGCGTCGAACACGGCCAGCCGCGCCGGGGTGGCCTGGCTGGTCTCGAGCGTTTCGCCTTGCACCCGCTCCATGCGGCCTGGGCTGCGCCCGAACAGCAGGCAGATCTCGTCATCGGCGCGGTCGCTCTGGTGGATGCGGACTTCCTGACCCTTGCGGCGCGACAGGAAGACCAGCTCGGCGGGGACGGCCAGGCCGGAGCTCTGCTCGAGCAGCGAGCGGATCTTGCCGCGCAGCGAGCTGCCCGGCACGTATGGCCTGCCGAACGCGTCTTTGGCCACGGGATTATCGGAGCCGCCGATTTCGAGCGAACCCTTGCCGGCGCCAACGTGCAGGCCGGTTTCGCAGGTCATCTCGGCTTCCAGGATCAGCTTGCCGATGAGTTTCAACTCGGTTTGGGAAGTGTGTGCGCTCATGCTTTACTCGTTGTAGGCCACGATGGCCTCGAACAGGTCCTTGAACCGCTCGTACCCCTTGGTGTCGTTTTTCCTCGTCACCTGCAGCAGCAGTTTCTCCAACTGGTCCAGGCTGCGCAAGCCGTGGCGCGCGATGGTATAGGCCAGGCGCGCGCGGAGCATCACGAATTCGTGCTGGCGCCCGCTTTCCGGCGCGCGCACGGCGCGGCGCACCGCGCCATAGAGGCGGCGCAACTGGCTCTTGGTGCCGGAATCCATGTCGCGCATGCGGCTGACGACGGAGTGCGCCTGGTTATCCAGATAAAGGCTGTCGTGGATGAGCTTCTCAAGCTCGATTTCGGGCGGGACTTCGAATCGCCCGCGGTCGGGACCTCTGCGGTCTCCGCGGTCTCCGGCCCCCCGATCTCCGCGATCGGGACGCGGTCCGCGGTCGCCCTGCGGCGGCCGCCCTTCCCGCGGTGGCCGTGCTTCCCGGCTCCGCTGCTCGTTCTCTTGTGTCATGTGCTAAACCTCGGTCACCAATCTGGCCCACTCCAGGGCCACCAGCCCGGCGGGCCGCATCTTCACTTCGGCGGATTTCCGGCCGATCATTTCATTAATCAAATGGGTGCGCAGCTTCTGAAATTCGCGGTCGCGCGTGCCGCTCAGGATGCGGTTGAAGCGGCGCTGGAAACGCCATGTGCGTTGGGTTTCCGCCTGGCCGGCCGGCCCATCGGCATAGGCTTCGTGCCGGTAGAAACTGCGCAACTGATACAGAAACTGCCGCGACATGCGAAAATCGTGAACCAGGCGCGTCACTGTGTCCTTGAGTTCCGCCGCATCCGCCAGGTGGCGCCATTCGAGGATGCGCCCCAGCAGATAAATGCAATCCTTGTCGGCCGATTTCGCCAGGCCCAGATTGCGCCCGGCGTCCTGATACACCGCCGCCAGCGGATAGTAGGATTCCGGCGCCAGCGCAATCGCCATCGAGATGGTCTTGCCCTCGGGGCCCGGATACTCCTTCAAATTCTCTTCCGTGAAACGGTGGAACAGCCGCTGCACTTCGCGCGCCAGTGCGATCAGCGCATCCCACGCCCCGTACACGGCGAAATCGTCGCCGCCGCAATAGAGGATGCTGACCTTGCGCCAGAACTCGGGCAGCGAGCACAACACTTCCAACTCGCCGGCGAAGAACTGCTTGTAGAGCACCGAAAGCGGCACGTGCTCTTCAATCGAATTGACGCGCCGCAGCCGCAGCCCGAAGTTATCCACGTCGCCGCGCAGCACGCCCCAGATGGCGCGCCCCTGCGAACGCCGCGCCAGCGTCTGCACCGGCGCAGCCTGCTTGCCGTCATCGCTGGGCGCCGCGTGGCGCGCCAGGAGGATGGCGTCGGGCGAAAGATTGGCGGTCAGGCTCCAGGAATACTTGGCGCCCTCCACCAGCACTTTCCCCGGCGATTCGGGAGACCAGCCCGCCTGCGCAGCCTCGCGGACCTTGGCGCCTAGCTCCTTGGCGAAGTAGGTGTCGGCCGCATGATTCGGAATGGCCGTGGAAGGCAGGAACGCGCCTTCTCCGATGTCCGCCAGCGGCCGGTTGCGCTGGTGATCCAGTTCCTCGTTCAAGCGGCGCCGGATCACCGACCAGTCGCCGAGATTGTCGGTCACGCCCCAAATCAGCTTGACGTGCCCGGAACTCAACTCGGCCATCTGCCGCGCCGCCGCCCGCAGGAAATCTTCGGCCGTTTCGCGCACCGCGCCCGGCAGCACCAGCAGGAACTGGCCGCCGCCGCTCGAACCCAAAAGGATGCGCGCCAGCCCGAGTTCCGCCAGCAGGGCACGCGGCAAGACTTCGCTCATCAGCGTGATCCACTGCGACCGCCCGGCGAGCAAATCCTCACCCGCGGAACGCGCGGGGCGTCCTTCGGCGGCAGCCGCCGAAAGAAACGCTTCGGTGCCCAGGATTTTGCCTTGGAGCAGGATTTGTTCGGCCATGAATGGTGCTCTAAGCCTTGAGAAAGACTAACTGTAGCACAGAAACCTGAGAGGTACAGCGGCCTTGTTTGACTCTGGTTTTATGTCCCGCGTTCGTATCCTGGCAGCGCTTGCGATGCTAGCCGCCGCCGCTGGCGCGCAGACCGTGCGCCCTCCGGCCAACGGAACCACGACCCGAGCCAGAACCGCGCCTTCTACCGCCCAGCCGCGTATGAGCGACGCACAACTCGAAGCCAGCATCCGCGCCAGGTTAGCCAAATCGCAGAAGATATCGCAGGACCATTTTCAGGTCCACGTGCAAGGCGGTGTGGCCACCATCGAAGGCAAAACCGGCGTGGTGCAACACAAGGGCAGCGCCACCCGGATGGCCAAAGCCGCCGGCGCGCTGGCCGTGAATAACCGCATCCAGGTTAGCGATGCCGCAAAAGAGAAAGCCGCGGCCAATCTGGAAACCGGCCGGCGCCGCGCGCAGATCAAGCGTGGCGATGCACGCAGCGATTCGCGCAGCGACTCGCAGCAGCCCCATTGACTCGCCTCGGCAAAGGGGAAGCGTTCAACGAGAAAACGCCGTGCGAAAACGGGCGGGAAATGACCGCGCAGCTGGAAACTTCGCCGCGGGATACGGTAAGGGACAGACGATCGCGTATTGTCGTCTGTCGTGCCTCATTAGCGTACGAACATTGACAGACGACAAAAACCGATCGTCTGTACCCCTACACTTGCGGACTCTTCTTGCGCGTTGGAGCCTTGGCGAAGTACAGGCCGACGGCGCGATCGATGTTGGCGCGGGTGAGGCGGACGGCGCGCCCCTCGTACTCAGCGATTGCCTTCACCAGTTTGAGAATGTCCAGCGGATAGCAGGCCCGTAACGTACTGGCGCCAGCGGCCATGCAGCGCTCCCGCATGTACTCGGCGCAGCCCGTCTCGGCGGGCACGCTGTGGACGGTGATGACCTGCTTGACGATCAGGTCGAAAATCTCGTCGGTGACGTCCTCCACCAGCACCTTGGTCTGGATGCGGCGCAGGAAGGCCTCGTCGGCCAAGTCCTCCGGGTCCAGGTTGGTGGAGAAGACCACCATGAGTTCGAACGGCACCTGGAATTTCATGCCTGAGGCCAGCGTGAGGTAGTCGACACGGCGGTCCAGCGGAACGATCCAGCGGTTGAGCAACTGCTGCGGGGCGAGCATCTGCCGCCCGAAATCGTCAACCACCAGAATGCCGTTATTGGCCTTCATCTGGCACGGTGCGATGAATACGTGGGTGGCCTCATCGAGGCGCAGTTCCAGCATCGCGGCCGAAAGCTCGCCGCCCATGGTGATGCAGGGTCGATGGCAAAGCACCCACCGCGGATCGAGAAACTCGTCTTCCGCTTCGATTTGCTTGTGCACGATGGGGTCGAAGACGGCAATGATGTGCCCGTCCACCTCCACGGCGTACGGCACGATGATGGTGTCCTGGTAAATTCGCAGAATGCGCTCGGCGATGCTGGTCTTGCCGCTGCCCGTTCCGCCGTACAGAAACAGCGACTGGTGCCCGATCAGCGAGGGGCCCAGTTGATCCAGCAAATTATCCGGCAGGACCAGGTCGTAAAACGCCCGGCGCAGGCTGTCGCGGTTGAGGCGCAGTTTTGCATTCTGCCCTTTGACCACTTCGTGGTACTGCTGGATTGAGACCGGTGCCGGTCCCACGTACTGGCAGACCTCGCTGCGCGCCGTGGCCAAGTGCCGGCCCCCGGCGGTCAGCGTGAACGAGTAATCGTTGCCGACCATACCCTTCACTTCCAGCAACTGCTGCTGCCGGAACTCATGAAACACGGTTTCGAGAACCGGGAAGGAGAGTTTCAGAGTTTCGTGGAGTAGAGCCAGCGTGCCGGTTCCGTGGAGCCACAGAAAGCGCAATACCAGATCGCTGACCATCGCGCGCGGGATTCCCAGTTCGCCGAGCCGGTCGGGAATAGTTGGCCTGACGTGAACCTCTTCGTTACTCGGCGCGACCGTGATGGCCGCCCCGGAGGACGCCGGTTTCGGCGCGACGGGCGGCTTGATCGCGGCTTTCGGGGCGCCTCGCGATTCCAGAATGATGAGGTTGGGGTTAGTGGAAGAGGCCAAGGTTTCCAGGCTCATAACACTGGCAATATACACTGCAACTCCAGAGGTGAACCAGGATGGCGTTGGTTATCGGAATTACATCAACGAACGGTAGCTCTCACGTGGGGGGAATGATAGTGCGATGCCTCTTAGTACTGGATTGATGGCGCAAGCCGGCAATTACCGATAAACATTGTGGCTTCAATAGATTGCGGAGAACGACGGGGCCGGCGGGCAGCCAGCGCCGGGTGGCCGATCACCACCTGCCGGCTACTGTTTCTCCGCGCCTGTCTCCGCGGGAGGCGGCTTGCAGGCGTCGAGATTCACCGCGAATGCCGCGATCGAGTTCCAAAGTTCGCCTTGCAGGTGCTCGATGTGATAGGACTGCGAAGCCGCATCCGCCCGCACGCGCCAGCCGGCGGCGGGCGTGGTTTGTGGCAGCCGAAGCGGCTTGGCGCTTTGCTGACGGGCGGTCCAGCTTTGACCGCCGTTTTCCGATTGGAACAGCGCGTACCGTTCCTGCCCGCTTCCCTGGCCCCGGTCCAGAATCAGGCTGCCCGTGCTTTTCGAACTGAAGAAGAACTGCAGCACCGCACCGAAGGGGCTTTCCGTAGACTCGCGCAGCACGGCGCGCTCGGTCCAAGTCTTGCCGCCATCCTCGGTGAGCAACAGGAAAGGATTCTGCGGGAGGGGAAACTGCTCTTCGCCGCCGATCCAGCCGAAGCCCGAATCCAGCGACTGGATGCGATCGATTGCCGCGCCGCGGATGCGTGGGTGGGCTTCACTCCAGGTTTGGCCCCCGTTCTCGGTTGCGAGTAGCACCGAATAGAGGGTGGCGGATTCACCGTGAATGTTGCCGGATACCACGGTGCGGTCTCCCCAATGCGCGGCCGCGGAAAGCTCCAGGAAAATCGGGCACGGTTCTTCTTCGCTGCAACTCAGTCCCGCCCAACGGATGTCCTCGCCCGTGCAGCGAAATGGCAGTCGCATGGGGCTTCCGCGGTTCTCCAATAAGGGAGGGGCCGCAGCAGGCTGTTCCGCCGCCTGTTCCTGCGCCCTCGATACCAGTCCGCAGGCGGCCGGCAGCGCCAATATCAAGGCGGCGAATCGCATCAAGGCCCAATTGTAGCTCACGCCCAGCGGTCCAACTGAACGCTGCGCGCGAGCTGCCCAAGCGAGGCCGAAGCATATAAACCGCGCGAATAGCCCTTAAGGGCTATCGCGCGGTGACTCCTTTGAGCGAACCGGGTTTCATCCGCAACTTGTAACCTGGGCAGCGGGTGGAAACGTCCAGAAGGTAAATCCCCGTTACGACTGCGGGCGCATTCACTCCTATCACCCAAAATGCGCCCGCTTTCTATTTCTGCGCGCGGGTTTTATACTCGATTCATGTCGCGAATCGCGTTTTGCTGTGTGTGGCTGGTGCTTCCGGCCTGCTTCGCGCAGACCACTACGCTGCGGCCCGACGCGGCGCCGGCGGAAGATCCCGAGATGCGCGCCGAGGCGGTGCGGCTGATGGAAAGGGCGGACATGCTAACGACGCCCGTGTGGCCGGCCAACGAGGAATTCGTCGACTTTCGGGTGCTCCAACCCGCCGCCGGCGAAGCCTCGGAGGGCAGCATGAAGATCGGCGTGAAAACCCCCGGGAACAAGCGCTGGGAATTCACCTATGGCACTTACAAGTTCATTAAAGTTCAGAATGGCAGCGAGTTCGCCACGTTTCGTTCGGAGAGCGCCGAGCCGGCGGCATTGACCTCGGTACGCAGATTGGTACCCGTATTTCAAGGGCGGTTCGAACCCGCCGACATGATCCGCCACATCGAGGATTCGACCGTGGACGGACGGCCGGCGCGATGTATCGACTTCGACACGCTGAAAGGCGACCAGCAGCAGTCCGGCCAGGTCTGCGTGGATGCGCAGAGCGGGCTCCTCTTATCGGTGCGCCAAGGCGATGAGACGATTCGCCAGTCGGCCTACTTCCGCTTCAATAACGCCTCGCTCCCCGGCCACATCGAACGCTGGGTAGGTAATGAGAAACTGATCGAGATCGATTCCAAGGTCGTGGTTCGGACTGAATACCCGCCGGAGTACTTCGACTATCCAGCCGAAGCGAAGATCGACAACGCCTGCCGGTCGTTTCACCGCGCTTTCGCCGATCGTGTTCCGCAGCCGGAGCCGAGGGCGCAGACGAATGAGGCCATTACGGTGAGAGTGCACGGCAGGGTCGGCAAGGACGGCAAGACGAGTTCGCTGAAGGTCCTCGACGCGGTTCGCCCGGACCTGGCGGAGGAGGCGTTGCGCGTGGTGTCCGGATGGACCTTTCATCCGGCGATGTGCGAATACCAGCCCGCCACCCAGGAGACGGATTTCGAGGTCAGATTCAAGGGTTGGTGAGTCGTCGCAGGCAACCTGCCGCTGCCGGCGCGAGACAGGCGACAAGAACCGATCGCCTGTCCTACCGCGGCGATCCGTCCGATAATAAGCACATGGAACAGCGATTTCTCGGCAGCAGCGGTTTGAGCGTTTCGTCGCTCAGTTTAGGAACCATGACTTTCGGAGGCAAGGGCCGGCATGCGGCCATGGGCGCCCTCGATGCGGAACGGGCCGGTCACCTGGTCGATATTGCGATCGAGCAGGGTGTCACGCTGTTCGACACCGCCGACATCTATTCGGAAGGGCTCGCCGAAGAAGTGCTCGGCGCGACGCTGAAGGGCCGGCGGCAGAGTGTGCAGATCGCCACCAAGGCCTTCTCGCCGATGGGGCCGGGACCGAACGACTTTGGGTTGTCGCGCCACCACCTGATATCGGCCTGCGAGGCCAGCCTGCGCCGCCTCGCCACCGATTATATCGACTTGTACCAGGCGCATTCGATGGACTCCATTACTCCCATGGAGGAAACGCTGGGCGCTTTCGATACGCTCGTCCGGCAGGGCAAGGTCCGCTACATCGGCTGTTCCAATTTTTCCGCCTGGCACACGATGAAGGCGGTGGCCATTTCCGATGATAGCGGCCTGGCGCGCTATGTCAGCCAGCAAATCCAATACTCTTTGCTGGTCCGCGACGCCGAATATGAGCTGATTCCGATGGGCCTTGACCAGGGTGTGGGTGTGATGGCGTGGAGCCCACTCATGTTCGGGCTGCTTTCGGGCAAGATTCGCCGCGACGCGCCGCAGCCAACCGAAGGCCGGCTGGCCGCGCTGGGAGCGCCGATCAAAGTGGACTGGGAGCGGCTTTATCGCATTGTGGACGTCATGCTCGAGATCGCCGCCGGGCGCGGCGTCACGCCAGCTCAGGTGGCCCTCAATTGGGTTCGCAGCAAGCCGGGCGTGGATACGGTGATCCTGGGTGCACGCAACGAGGAGCAACTGCGCGACAATCTCGCCTCGGCTGCGTGGGAATTAAACGCTGACGAGATGGCCCGCCTCGATGCGGTCAGTGCCGGCGCGGAGCCTTACCCGAACTGGCACCAGCAAACCTGGGCCGGAGCGCGAAACCCGCACCTGCCGGCAATGCGCGCGTAGGGCCGGGCGCTACAGGCGTTCCAGAAGTCCGGTCAGCAAGCTGTAGAACGGTGCAACCGACGAGATCTTGATCCGCTCGCTGGGGCTGTGGACGTCGACGATGTGCGGGCCAAATGAGATCATCTGCATCCCGGGGTACTTCTCGCCGATGACGCCACACTCGAGACCCGCGTGCATAGCGATGAGCTCGGGCGGCCTGCCGAGAACTTCCTGATGGACGGCGCGGGCCTTGCGGACGATGTCGCTGGCGGGTTCGGGCTTCCAGCCGGGGTAGTCGCCGGAGCGTTCCACCGCAAACCCGGCCAGTTCGAATACCGTGGCGACCATGCGGGCGGCGGCGCGCTTGCTGCTCTCGATCGAGCTGCGCTGGCTGGTCGAGATCTCGACTTCGCCACGCTTGGTACCGACAATGGCCAGGTTGGTGGACGTCTGCACCAGACCGGGGACGTCGGGGCTCATGGCCAAAACGCCGTGATGCTGGCTGGCTAGGATATTCGCGATCAGAACGGCGTCGGCATCGGCGATGACTTGCTCCGGACGCGCGGCCGTTTCGAGCTCGACGCGAAGGCTGGGATCGAAGGAACCGAGGTCCAACTGCGCCTCGACCGCGTAAGCCGCCAGCAGGGACCTCAGTTGCGGCACAAGAGCGGAATCGAGCACCACGACGGCGAACGCTTCGCGCGGGATGGCGTTGCGTTTGCTTCCGCCCTGGATTTCGGCGATCGCCAGTGGCAGGCTATCCATCACGGCCAGCAGCGCGCGGCCGAGGATGCGAACGGCGTTGCCGCGGCCGCGATGAATGTCGACGCCCGAGTGGCCGCCTGCCAGGCCCGAGATCTTGATGCGGCACGCCTCGCCGGATGGGGCGGGGCGACGCTCGATCTTGCGCCGGGCCACCGAGTTGACGCCGCCGGCGCAGCCGATGCAAAGCGTGTACTCCTCTTCGTTGTCGAGATTGAGGAAGTACTTGGACTGGAGCAGTCCGCCGGGAAACTTGGAAGCGCCGGTGAGGCCGCTCTCTTCGTCGACCGTAAAGACGAATTCCAGCGGGCCATGGGCGACCGTATCGCTTTCCATGACGGCGAGCGCGGCAGCCACGCCCACTCCGTTGTCGGCGCCGAGAGTCGTGCCGTCGGCTTTGAGCCAGTCGCCATCCACCACCAGGCGGATGGGGTCGGTATCGAAGTTGTGGAGCGTGCCCTCGTTCTTCTCGCAGACCATGTCCAGGTGGCCCTGAAGGGCAGCCGGAACGGCGCCGGAGCGCTCAGGGCGCGCGGGCTTGCGGACGACCACATTGCCGGTGGGGTCCTGCACCGATTCCAGGCGCAGACGGCCGGCCAGGGCAAGCACATATTCGCGGGCAGCGGCTTCCTTTTCCGAGGCGCGGGGAATGGCCGCAAGAGCGGCAAAGTGCTTCCAGACGGCCTTGGGTTCGAGATTGTCCAGGGTTGACATAATCGGAATCATGATAGCTCACTGGCGCGGCGGGATGGTTCCACGGCCCACCGTTCGCCATTTAAAGTGTGCGACATGGAAGTGGAAACTCGGCGGCTGGTATTGTATCAGGGCACCGGCTTCAGCCGTGCCACAACATATGGGTAGCCAAAGGCTTTAGATGGAATGAGAAGGCCGGTCTCCCGGCGGGATGCGATATGCTCCCGTTGAGGAACGCACTCGAAGTGCAAAGGAGACCAGCCATGAGAAAGAATATCACCGAAAC
>Ga0116130_1000257_pt1 | contig 34625 bp, 24 predicted proteins | sample June2015DPH_17_5_FD_89733 | JGI IMG/M metagenome (GOLD analysis project Ga0116130, IMG submission 89733) | Peatland microbial communities from SPRUCE experiment site at the Marcell Experimental Forest, Minnesota, USA - June2015DPH_17_40 | ecosystem: Environmental > Terrestrial > Soil > Wetlands...
AAGTAAGGTTTCATCCGGTACCGGGAGGCCTATTATTCCCAGCATAAGCAATGAGAAGATTCCTAAATACCCATATTGAGATATCCACAAATGTAAGTTTTCCATTTAACTTATTTGGTATGATTATTTAAAATAGAAACATACTTATCTATAAGATTGCTCGAACTTCGGCAATTAATAAATTCAATTTAAAATTAACAATTTTTCTTAACTTATCTAATGAAAAAATAATCATTGAAGGGAAAGTTATATTAAATAACTGCGTAACTTCAGTTAAATAATAATTTTAGCGCCGGCTATTCTTATCCTGTTTTAGTGGAAGATGCAATGATTCCTTCCGGCAAACCATTATAAACACATGTTTAAAGGGACATCTCTGATAACTTAATAATCTAAGGATAATGTAGGCAGAAAAACTAATAAAATAAGGGAAGCAGATACGCCAAGTTCAATATATTATTAATAAATATCATAAAATTTTAATTATTTTGCAAAATTATTTGATAATCATAAATATTATGCTTAAAATTATTTTAAATAATTTATAATTTTTGTGAAAATTTAAATTAAATAAACTGAGAGTTATTGACTTTAAATGAGTTTTTTAGGACGTTAAGAACGCATTTTTAATTTTGTAGGTTTTATTGTCAATTTTTACTTCATTTTTTAATGGATAGTACTATAGGTTATAATTATACTTTCTTCAATCGAACTATTTTTCTATTCGATAACTTTATCCCAAGCGGAAAGAAATGCATAAACCTATAAGTATTGGTACATGTTTATTTCTGTGTCTTAATTAGACTTTTACTTTTATATCTGGAGAGAGAGAGAGTATGCAGCGGAATATTCGTATTTCGTTTTTTGTATTATTTTTTATTCCGTCTTTTACCGGTTTAAGTATTATTACTAATAATATCCAAAAAGCTTTTAAACATTTTTGCATGTTGAAAGCGTACCTTAACTCCGTGTTTTCAAGAATTTCGTCAGGGCTATTCAATTTTAATTATTCCCAGTATCTAAAGGATACAGTATATCAAAATTATCACGAAATGAATGGTATATCTCAAAGCTGTGTCTTTTTATTTCGGGCAACTATTAAACAATCACTAATATAGGAGAGAGAGAATATGAAACGAAAGATTACCGTCCTGTTTTTCTTGTTGTTTCTGCCTATGCTTGTTTTTGCAGGGACAACGGGGAAAATAAAAGGTAAGGTTACTGATCTCCAAACAGGTGAGCCGCTTATCGGCGCCAACGTTGTTGTAAGCGGCACATCAATGGGTGCGGCTACCGACGTTAAAGGAGAATTTACTATCAGTTTTCTGGATGCAGGAATTTATGAACTAAAATCCACCTATCTGGGTTATAAGACAGTAACCATTTCCGATGTACGAGTAAATGCGGATTTAACTACGGAAATTAATTTTCAACTCCCTGCTACGGGAATTTCAGTTGGAGAGGTTGATATTATAGCACAGAGGCCGCTTGTTAATAAAAGCAACACGAATGCTATCAGAACAACAACAAACGAAGTAATTGATGCTCTGCCGGTCCGTGGTGTTGATAATATTATTGCTCTTACACCCGGTGTAGTTCTTCAGGAAGGAAATATTTATATCAGGGGCGGCAGGCAGGATGAAGTTGGCTACTATCTTGAAGGAGCAAATATTACCAATCCTCTATCCAGTATTTTCGGAGGTCCTCATTATTCTGCCCGGCAAGTAACTGTACCGCAGGATGCTATTGAAGAAATCCAGGTGCAAGCGGGCGGCTATACTGCTGAATATGGGGGTTCTAATGCTGGTATTGTTCGTTCCGATCTGAAATCCGGCGGAACAAATCTAAACGCAAGCGTTCAATACCTGACCGACAACTGGACATTTAAAGGGCGTAGCGACAGGTATAACGGAGAACAAAATCTTGATACATATTCATACGGATATAATGATTTTACCGCAAGTATCAGCGGGCCTGTGCTCGGCGATCATGTAAAAGTTTATGGTTTATTTGATAATCTTTCTCAGGCAGATTACTCTCCTCAGCAAGTTAACGGGTTTCATCTTGGTACTATGACTGATCCAATTACGAATGATGTTGTTACTTTAAATTACCCCGGCGGTCCTGTCCCGGGCAATAATTCAAGCCAGTACAGCGGGGTAGGCACAATTACTTTGGATTATAATCCGACAATAGTCCGCCTGATTGGCACATATACTTTCGACAGGCAGCGTGTTGGCGCAAGTACATACACAATGTTCGATGAAAATCGTTTACCAATACAGGATGTAAATAATGGAGACTTTGGAGCAAAGATAACACAAATTTTAAGTCCCCAGGCTTATATTGAAGTTAATGCAAACTATATTTTTAATAAGGGTGAAACATACGATCCGCAACTAGGAAGTAACTTTTTAAGTTATGGCGATAGTGCAGCAAATTATAGTGCAGGTGTTCCATGGTATAAATCTAATATAACGAACTACAGTCAATATCAGGTACCGCGGGCATATGAACTCTTTTCAACATTCGGGTTTGCTTCCCCGAATATGCCGCTTATTGGCGCAGACCAAACTACATCAATAATGAATTATAACAAATATGAGAACGATAATCTTGATTTAAGCGCTTCATTTTCCGATGATTTAAATAAACAGAATTCTCTTAAAATCGGAGGCGAGCTTCAGATAATGACAGTTAGAAGTTATACTCCCTCCGGTGTTAACACGAATTTTGCGCAGTTGATTAATAGTGACCAGGGTACTCCACTTGAAAGCATTTTCATTAAACGTGGAGTTAATAATTATGGATATGATGTTGAAGGCAACTCATATTCTGGTTCATCAAATTATAGTACGGGACAGATTGCTCCATATCAGCCAATTTTTGGCGGTTTATACGTTCAGGATAAATTGGAATATAAAAACTTAATTTTGAATGCCGGTTTAAGATTTGATTATATCAATACCGATGGCATTACTTTAAAAGACCCGTCTAACCCGCAAAATGTATTTAATACATCTACAGGGGGTGTTTCTAACTCGGCCGGCTTAACTAAAGTACCGGTATTTACTTCATTGAGCCCCAGGCTTGGTTTCTCTTTCCCAATAACTGATGTGACTATTTTCCATGCTCAATACGGAAAATTTGTTCAGCAGCCCAGCTTAAGTGATTTGTATGAAAGTATATACAGCGTAGGGTATTGGGCAAATCCCAATAACGGGTTTTTCAATACTACACCTGTGGGATTGAACTTAAGGCCAACCAGGACAACCCAATATGAAATTGGCTTTACCCAGCAAATAGGGGCAATTGCTTCGTTTGATATCACTGCATTTTATAAAGACATTGCAGACCAGATAGTATTCGGAGTACAAAATGTTACTGCTGCGTCCGGATGGAGACCATATTCCATTCTGACAAATGGAGACTATGCTACCACGCAGGGTATTGAACTGGCGTTTAATATGAGGCGTACGGAAAGATTTTTAGTTAACGGTTCCGTATCCTTCTCCAGCGCTCAGGGAACGGGTGATAATCCTTACTCTGATGCGGGCGAATTTGGCGCTCCGGTTAACCCGGCTTATGTGTTCATTCCTCAGTACATTGTTCCCCTTGCTTATAACCATGCAGTGGATGGAAGTTTAAATATAGACTACCGGTTTGGAAAAGATGATGGCCCTGATATTTTACATCAATTCGGCGCATCTCTTTTATTTACTTTTTCAAGCGGGCATCCTTATACATTGGGTATTACTAACGGCGGTACTGCAACGGCAACGAGCAACCCAAATCAATCGACTGTTGTGGATACAAGAAACAGGACTGCTCTTGAAGCGCTTAATTCCTCGGTGACACCTTCGACTTTCGAGCTTGATTTCCGTATTGATAAGACAGTCATTATTATGGATAAATTATCTGCAAATATTTTTATTCAGGTAGTAAATCTTCTCAATACTCAAAACATCGAAGATGTATTTTCAAATACCGGTTCTGCTACAACAAATGGATTTTTAACAATTCCAAATTTAGGCGGCAATCAGCTTGTTCAACAATACGGTCAGCAATTTGTTAATACTTACCAGGCAATTAATGAACAATATGCGGGTTTATATGGAACGCCGCGTCAAATCAGGCTTGGAATCCGGTTAGAATACTAAATATTTGGCAGTAATTAAAAAACTAGGAGTTGAATATGATTTTTAAAAAATTTAAATATTTGGCGGTTATTATTCTGGGTATTATATTTTTGTTATCCGGAATTATAAACGCTGCAAATAATAATAAAGAAAAACGCAAACCGGCTAAAGTATTCGACGGCCAGGTTGGTACCCAAAGAATGGATATTAATAATCTTAATGCGCTTGAGGCGAATACCGGCTACAGCGATTACAACTTAAACTCCAATCTTGAAGGGACAGAATTCCCAAAAGGTAAGGGTACAAATGCTGTATTTGAAGCTGGATTTTTATGGGGCGGTTACCCTAATGGTAATACCTCCCAGGTAACAGTTGGCGGTTCGGCATATATCACCGGACTACAACCGGGGCCAATTTTAGCAAATGGCCAGGCGGCGGATCCTAGTGATTCAAGGTGGTCAATATATCGCGTCCGGCCTGATGTTTATCCGGGCGGTCCCGCTGTGGATCTTACCAGTGATGTAGCGGCGTATGCGGAAGGTGGTCAAACATTCACAGCAGCACAATTAAGGGCACAGTATGAATCCGACTGGACAAACTGGCCTGCTCACGGAACTGCAAACGACCTTGGCGCTCCATTTACCGATGTTAACGGCGACGGCATTTATGAACCCGGTATCGATATACCCGGCGTTCCCGGTGCAGACCAAACATGTTACTTTGTGGCGAATGACATGGATACTCTTCAGGCTGAAGCTCTTTATGGCACTCCCCCTCTCGGTATTGAACTTCATGTTACATATTGGGCTTATGCGCAGCAAGGCGCACTTGGAAATATGTACTTTAAAAAATGGGATATAATAAATAAAGGGTTTCAACAAAATACTATCGACAGCATGTTCGTCTCTTTCTGGACAGATGTTGATCTTGGTTATGCAGGCGATGATAAGGTTGGATGCGACACTACTTTAAGCATGTCATTCACATACAATGGTGAACCGACAGATGCCGTATATGCTCCACTACCCCCGCCGGCAGATGGCTTTACTTTTTTCCAGGGACCTGTTGTTCCCGGCAATCCTACGGACTCTGCAATTTCAATAGGCTGGCCATTTAAGTTTAGCGAAATACATGGTAAGAAAAATCTTCCCATGACAGCTGCATATTACTTTAAGAACGGGGACGCAAATGTTGGAGATCCGCCGCAAGGGGCGCCTACGGGTTCAACTCAGTTTTATAATTTCTTTAACGGCGAATATGGGCTCAGCGGCATTGAATTTACAGATCCTAATGGTAATAAAACAAAATTTGCTTATCCCGGCGATCCTGTAGCAGGTACAGGCTGGCTTGATCCTGAGCCGTTTGATAAAAGGCAGGGAATGGCTTCAGGTCCGTTTAATATGGCGCCGGGCGATACTCAACAAGTAGTAATTGCAGAAATGTTTGCCGGGGCAACTCCGGGAATTGACTATCTCTCTGCTATCAGTTTGGTTAAGTTTTATGATATAACTGCTCAAGCTTCTTATAATAATTTTTTCCAGATCCCTTTAGCTCCTCCACCTCCGCAGGTTGTAGTTACTAATCTGAGTAACAAGGTGATTTTGGACTGGAGTCAGAATACTAAAGCAATTAGCGCAACTGAAAATTATAGCAGTTTGGGTTATACTTTTGAAGGGTACGATGTTTACCAGTTGCCGCCTCCAAACAGTTCTGCCAGCCCTAAGCGTTTGGCTACTTTTGATATTATAGATGGTGTGCTCAGAATTTCCGATGAATCTTTCGATGCCACTTCTGGAGTAGTTTCTTTACAGCCAGATGAATACGGAACTGATTCAGGGATTCAAAGATATTTTATTGATTCGACAGATGCATTTAACGGGAATCTACCGTTAAATAACGGAACTAATTATTATTTTGCAGTAACCGCCTACGGTTATAACCCAAAGGGTGTTCCCAAAGCGCTCGAAAATCCAATGTCAACAATTACTGTTATTCCGCATTCGAATAACCCGGGTGTTGCTTCCTCAAACTTAGGCCCATTGTCAAGCTCAAACATTACGCACTCCGGAACTGCTGATGCTACCGTTTCTGTGAAGGTTGTTAATCCATCTTTAACAACGGGCGATAAATATCAGGTATCTTTCCACAATGAATTGTATTCACTTGGTTCGAATGGAATATGGACTGATATAACTGCAGCAAGCAAAAAATTAGCGAAGGTTAAAGATCTAACCGGATCGTATTTAACTAACTCAGCAGCCTATAGTGAAACAAAAGGCCAGATTGATCTTCATTTTTTGGTAACTGTAGTTTCACCCAATTATGATTACTGTGATGGGGTTGTAATTACATTACCTGCAGGTGTTACTATCGATAATATTATAAGTCCGGTTAGCCTTAATTCCAGTATCGGTACGGTAATCCCTTATACATATATTGCAAAGAATACTATATTTTTTGGCGATAGCGCCCGATCTGGAAACGGTATTTTTGCTGGTGGCGAAGACATAGTTTTTATAATTAATACACCGAATTTACCTTTACAAACAAACTATATTATGTATGATGACAATTTTGGTGTAGAAAACGGTTATGGCGGAGCGCTTGTTGATATATTTGGTACAGATACTTTAACTACAATAGCAAATCAACTTATTACTCAGAATCAATGGAATGTTACGGATGTGACAACTGGGAATATAGTACTTCAGAATCAAACAATATATAACGGGGCAGATCTTTATAACCCCCAAACATATTTTAAAGCAAATAATATCTATGGACCCGGAGGCTCATCTTATAGTAACGGCGGCATGAATTTCGGAGGAGGTGCAGTTAATTTTGCCGGAATTCAAGTAGCTGTTAACGGCAGTAATAATCCTTTTGTTGCCCCTACTACTTTAGGTAATGTTATATTAAATGGAACGCCAATGAACTTTGCTTCAAGTACCGGATGGGAAGATGCCAAGAGTCTATATGAAATTACAGATTTTACATTTTTTGGTGACGGTGGTACTGCACAAGGTTCATTATCTATTTATAATGGAGGCGTAACAGTAGGTGCAACTGATATTAATTCCTTACAACAGGATTATGAACTAAGATGGACCGGAGTAACAGGAGATACAACAATAAACGGACAAACTGTAGTTATAACCAAGTCCGGCGGCTCCTTTGCAACTCTGTTTGCCGCTCATCAATATAAGCTGGCAAATGATCCGTTAAATCCTAATCCGGGTTCTAATAATGCTTTCATGATTAGGATTCCTTTCGAGGTTTGGAATACAGTTAAGAATGAACAGGTTAACCTTCTGGTTTACGATCGGGAAGGAGATCCTACTCAACCAAACTTTATGGTTTGGAATACTCTGAATAGAATGTACACCTGGGTAGTAAATACAAAATATAATAGTGCTGCCATAATTGATCCCACTTCACAGGTGGTTGCTGATAGTGCAACATGGAACTGGGTATTTTTTGCGTCTAATTTTAAAACCGGTGATGATATAAAAATAATTTATAACAATCCAATACAAATTGGTAAAGACACATATACATTTACAGTTCCGGGTACTATATATTCATCAACTCAGGCTAAAAAAGATGTAAGTAATATAAATGTTTTCCCAAACCCCTATTATGGAGTGAATTCCCAGGAAACAAGTAAATATGCAAGGTTTGTAACTTTTAGCCATTTGCCTGCTGCGGCAACGATTAGAATATTTAATCTTGCGGGCATCCAGGTTAAAGTTATATATCATACAGATGGTACTCAGTTTCAACAATGGGATTTAACAAATAATTCGGGTTTGCCTGTAGCAAGCGGTTTATATATTGTTTATATAGATATGCCTGCGATTGGCGCTACAAAAATTCTTAAAGCGGCAATCATCCAGGAACAACAATTCCCTGATCATTTTTAATGAAGAAAGAAAATCAAGGAGTAAAAATGAAAACATTAAAAAGAATTTTAGTAATATTAGCTGTTATACTTTTAGGAGTTAACAGTGTATTCGCCGGCGGAGGTACCAGGAATGGTACCGGAGGCGCTTCGGAACTTATTATACCGGTCGGAGCTCAGGGAATAGCTTTAGGCGGTTCAGGTACAGCTACTGCAACCGGCTTAGATGCATTGTACTGGAATCCCGCAGGCATATCTGGAATGACGAATTCCGTTGCAGCCGAATTTTCACATATGAACTACATCGCAGATATAGGCGTTGAATATGGCGCTGTAGGAGTTAACTTTGAAGGATTCGGTATCGTTGCATTAGATGTAAAATCGTTGAATATAGGCAATATACCTGTTACAACAAATGACCAGCCTGACGGTACAGGGCAGACATTTTCCCCTGAATTCTTAGTTGCTGGTGCGACTTATGCAAAACAGCTTACCGACCGTATATCTATTGGTTTGACTTTCCATTATATATCCGAAACTATTGCCCAGGTTAGTGCGAGCGGTTTTGCTGTCAATGCAGGCGTTCAGTATAAAGACCTGGGAGATATAACCGGGTTAAATTTTGGATTGGCAATTAACAATATAGGCCCTCAAATGACTTTCGGAGGTACAGGTTTACTGGTAAAAGCCTCTCCAGCAGGGTCAAGTTCTACGCCTACGGACGCTTTTCTTAGAGCGCCAAGTTTTTATTCAATAGAAGCCGCTGCATTTGATTTACCATCGTCAATTGATGTAGGTTTAGGTTATGCTCTTAGTATTGATGATGTGAATGCACTGCAATTTTCAGGCACTTTTGAGAATAATAACTTCTCCGGCGATTTATATAATGTTGGTGCCGAATATGGATATAACAAAATGTTATTCGTAAGAGTTGGTTATTCCTATTCACCGGTTGATCAGGATGCTGACTATATTTACGGTTTTACAGCCGGCGCAGGCATTAACTATGATTTAGGCGGCGTTACTTTGAAAGTTGATTATGCATACAGAAGTGTAAAATATTTCGATGCTAATCAAGTTTTCGAGATTTCTTTAGGATTCTAATTTAACTTTCAGCTTGTAAAAAACTGATCGTTAGTTAGTAATAATATAAAATCCGCCCCGATTGTATCGGGACGGATTTTATTTATCCCATATTCCTTACTCCCGCAGCAATTCCGTTAACAGTAGAACGAAGCAGCATAAGAAGCGATTCTTTTTTTGACTTTGGAAGATTCTTTTTCCTAAACTGTTTTATAAATTTTACCTGAATAAAACTGATTGGGTCAATATAAGGATTGCGAAGTAAGAGAGACTGCTGAAGGGACTTATCATGATCTAATAGGTTCTCTTCTCCGCTAATTGCAAGAACAGTACGGCAGGAAAGCTCATACTCGTTATTAATCATGTCAAAAATCTCTTTGCCTTTTTTCTTGTCGGGGTAGAGGGAGAGGTATTCCCTGCCTATTATCATGTCTGTTTTCATAAGAACCATTTCAATATTTGAAACCAGAACCTGGAAAAACTCCCACTTCCTGCACATATTTTTAATTAAACTCCGAGGTTTGGCTTCAACCTCGGAGTTTAATCTTTCCGGGGTCGAATTCCCCGTCGCTTGCGACGAATCCTGGCTCCGTATTTGTATTTCGATACCCCGTCCGCTTGCGGAGGGGTAGTTTATTGCCGAGCCGAAACCGTACCAACCGGAGGTAGTTTGACGGTTTTGAGTCCATGCAAATACTCACGGAATAGCTCTTAAATTGCGCAGGTTTATTTATCTTTACTACTAATATGTCGCTGCGCTTCAGCTTTGCAAAGTTGTGTTTATTCAAAATCGTACACGGCAAAAATTTTGTGCAACATAAGTTATTAACTAATTTTGAATGATGAATATTTAATTAGTTATTATTTAAAGGCTGACGATATGAAATTTATCTTTTCGGTTACCATTTCTATTATTTTAACTTTTATTTTTTTAGGATGTGGATCAGAGCCGGTAACAAAGGATGTAATCCCTGAGAAATATAATCCCAGTATTTCTCAAAAGGTAAGTGAGTTTAGAATAGATTTTGTATACCGCAAGTTTAAATTTAATATTCCGTATGGTTCCCAGATCGATTCTATTGATGCAGATACACTTAAAAAATCCATTAGAATAGAACTTAATGAGAATTTTAGTTATCAGCCTTTTAGAAAAGAAAATATAAATGCAATTTATTCCGAGGTAAAAAGTGTTTTCGGCGATAAGTTTGCAGAGTATTCATACATTATCAAAACGCTAAAACGACCCATCGAAGAATTAATTCCCAATTATTACAGAAATGATACGTCGAAATATGACAGTACAAGACTACCGATAAATATGACTTCCCGGCCTGCGCCGGTTGTCCAAAATATCAGCAAAGGATATGTGCCGTCAAACGGAATGTTTGGTAAAAATATCGTGTTATGGGCAAGTCATGGCTGGTACTATAATAATAAAGAAGGACGCTGGGAATGGCAGCGTCCAAGGCTTTTTCAATCCGTTGAAGATGTATTACCGCTATCGTTTGTTGTTCCGTATTTAATGCCGATGCTTGAAAATGCAGGAGCAATAGTCTTTGATCCAAGGGAAAGGGATATTCAAAAATATTCAATTGTTGTTGACAATGACTCTCCAGCAGATATAAAATTAAAGTATTACATTGAAAAAAGTCCCGATAAGAAGAATAGCTGGAAAGAAGGAAGTGCAGGATTTGCAGTAGGTAAACCTCCTTATTCTTCAGGTTACAATCCTTTTACTAAAGGAACAAGCCGTATGATTTTTTCAGATACCGTTGAGTCTGCTTCTATCAGTTGGATTCCAAACATTCCGGCAGAAAGTAAATATGCGATTTATATTTCGTATTCAGCATCAGCTAATAATGCCTCTGATGCAGAATATGCTGTTTACCATGGAGGTATAAGAACAAATTTCAAAGTTAATCAACAAATAGGCGGCAGCACATGGATTTATTTGGGAGAGTTTAAATTTGATAAGGGTTATAGTCCTGAAAGAGATAAGGTTGTATTATCTAATATAAGTAATAAACCCGGCAATATAATTTCTGCCGACGCAGTCCGGTTCGGTGGTGGTGAAGGGATAATTGAAAGAGGAGGAAATACAAGCGACCGGCTTAAAATATTTGAAGCTGCAAGATATTATCTTCAATATGCAGGTATGCCGGGCACATTGGTTTATGATTTAGACCATGATACAAATGATTATACGGATGATTATAAAAGTCGTGCAGAATATGTTAATTATCTATACGGTAAACCTTTTGGTCCAAATGCGGACAGAAATGTAAAAGGACTCGGTATTCCAATTGATCTTTCACTTGCTTTTCACACCGATGCAGGAATAATGCATAGTGATACTTCAATCGGCACTCTGGCAATTTATAGTATTCCCGATGAAAAAATGAAGGACGTCTTTCCCGATGGTTCATCAAGATTTGTCAATAGGGATCTTGCTGATATAATTCAAACTCAAATTGTAAGTGATATCCGTGCAAAATATGATTCAACGTGGACAAGAAGACAGCTTAAGAATTCAGACTATAGTGAAGCAGTCCGTCCCAATGTTCCTTCAGTTTTAATCGAGCTATTATCGCATCAAAATTTTAAAGACATGAAACTCGCACTTGATCCCGGTTTCCGCTTTGATGTTTCAAGAGCAATCTATAAAGGCATTTTACGTTTCTTGTCTACACAATATAAATATCCATATATTGTTGAGCCTCTGCCGGTAAAAAGTTTCAACTCCTCTCTTGATCAAAATGGAAATGTTACACTGAAGTGGAAATTGGCGGATGACACACTTGAACCAACAGCAATGCCTGATAAATATATTGTTTATACCGGAATAAACAACGGCAGCTTTGATAATGGAGTGCTTGTTGATGAGCCACATATAATTCTTAAAAATATTGCACCCGGAGTTATATATAGTTATAAAGTAACTGCTGTTAATAAAGGCGGGGAAAGTTTTCCTTCGGAGATTCTTTCTGTTTGCAGATTGGATAATAATAAAGAACCTGTTTTAATAGTCAATGGATTTTATAGAATTTCCGGACCGGCAGTTATTGAAGATTCAAAGTATAATGGATTTTTTAACACTATTGATCCTGGGATCCCTGATAAATATGATTTAAGCTTTACAGGGAATCAATATGATTTTGACTCAACACGTCAATTTATTTCTAATGATGAACCGGGCTGGGGGGCAAGTTATGCTGATTATGAAGCAAAAATTGTTGCCGGTAATACTTTTGATTATCCATATATTCATGGTGTATCAATCAAAGAAGCAGGATATTCTTTTGTTTCTGCCGGAGCCGAGGCTATAGAGGATAGTTCGTTTAGTCTTTCTAAGTATAAATTCGTTGATTTGATATTAGGTGAACAGAAATCCGCTAATTTACAAAAAGGAAGAGTTGATTCCCTTGAAAGGGCTAATTATAAGACATTCCCAAAGAGACTTCAACAGATAATTGAAAAATATACTCAATCGGGAGGAAATTTATTTATATCGGGTTCTTATGTTGGAAGTGATTTATTTAGTCATAAAAAAACAGACAGCACGGATATAAATTTTGCAACAAATGTTCTTAAATATAAATTAGATACAGACCATTCTTCAAGAAACGGAGAAGTTTATTCTGTGAGTTCTGATTTTTTTACAGGATTCAACAATATTAAATTTAATACAGAGTTAAATGATTCAATTTATACGGCACAAGCTCCCGATGCAATAAATAGTACTGACGGCAGTAAGGTAATTCTTCGTTATACTGAAAATAAATTTCCCGCAGCTATTGCATACAAAGCAAAATATGGAGTCATAGCTTTTGGATTCCCATTTGAAACAGTAAAGAATGAGATTGCAAGAAATGAAATAATGAAGGAAGTAATCAATTATTTATTAAGGTAATTATTATGAGGCATTTTATTTTATTGCATTTTAATGCCGAATTGCCTATAGCATATTCCCTGCACTTAATATTAAATTATATAATCCGGGTATCTCTCAACTGATTTTCAAATCATTATAGGAGTATATAATGAAAATTAACTACAATAAATTTCTTCCTCTTATACTTGTTTCAGTTTCTTCATTTTTTCTTGGAGCCATATTTATTATTACTAATGAAAATTCACCGGTTACAAGAGAAGTAATCACTGCAGCCGAAAATATAATTGGCTTAAAATTTACAGAAGTACAACAGGATACTATGCTGGGATTACTGAACGATCATTTAATGAATTATGAAAGTATAAGAAAGATAAACCTTCCAAACAATATTCCCCCTGCTATTCTCTTCAATCCTATTCCTGAAGGTTTCAATGCCCCTGCGGGGAAATCATCATTCGTCTTAAGCGATTATTCGAATACTGAATTGCCTAAAGATAAAAATGATCTTGCTTTTTACTCGGTAGGTCAGCTTGCCTACCTGATTAAAACCAGGCAGATTACATCAGTTCAGTTAACAAATTTATTTATAGAAAGATTAAAAAAGTACGGTCCTGATTTACATTGTATAGTTACTTTGACGGAAGATATTGCCATGCAAGAAGCGCAAAAGGCAGATAAAGAAATAGCTGCAGGTAAATATCGCGGACCGTTGCATGGTATTCCTTATGGCGTTAAAGATTTATTTGATACAAAATTCTATAAAACAACATGGGGCGCTGCACCGTATAAAGATCAAGTCGTTGATGAAGATGCGACTATAATTAAGAAACTCAGAGAAGCCGGTGCTGTTCTAATAGCGAAGCTATCTATGGGCGAATTGGCAATGGATGATGTTTGGTTTGGCGGATTGACGAGAAATCCCTGGGATACCACTCAGGGTTCAAGCGGTTCATCAGCTGGTTCTGCTGCTTCAGTATCCGCAGGACTTGTTCCCTTTGCTATCGGTACCGAAACATGGGGCTCAATTGTTTCGCCTTCTACAAGGTGCGGTGATACCGGCTTAAGACCTTCTTACGGGCGTATAAGCAGGCATGGAGCAATGGCTCTTAGCTGGTCGATGGATAAAATTGGACCGATTTGCCGCAATGTTGAAGATTGTGCAATTGTATTTAATTATATCTATGGACCTGATGGGATTGACCAAACCCTTTATAATTATCCATTCAGTTATTCGCCCGAAATTAACTTAAAAGGAATGAGAATCGGTTATTTGGATGATGATTTTAACAGTCCATATTCTTTTAAGACTAATGATTCATTAACAATTATCGAAATAAAAAAGCTTGGGGCTATCCTTGTACCAATTAAGCTTCCGGATATTCCTGTTAATGACATTGCTTTAATACTTGATTCGGAAGCCGGCGCTGCCTTTGATGAGTTGACCCGGAGCGGAAAGGATGTTATGCTTGCCAGACAAGGTAAATATAATTGGCCTAATATCTTTCGTTCATCAAGATTTATTCCGGCAGTTGAATATGTAAATGCAAATAGAATACGTTATTTGCTTATTCAGGAAATGGAAAAAATGCTGAATCAAAATAAAATAGATATTTACCTTGCACCATCCGATGAAGGCGACAATTCATTAACTACAAATTTAACCGGGCATCCCTTAGTTGTTGTTCCCAATGGTACAACTGACGGAATACATCCTGCAAGTATAACATTTGTCGGACGCTTGTTTGACGAAGGTAAAATTCTTGCGGTAGCTAAAGCTTATCAGGATGCAACAGGATTTCATCTAAAGCACCCGCCTCTGTTTAAATAAGAAGGGTATTTCTACTGAAGTTATAATTGCTGGATAATAAATGTATTTATTCCGATTCTAAAATTATTTTCTCCTCTATAATTTAGCTTCCAGGCAAAATCCAATTGAATTGGGAGTAATACCTGCCCTAAACTAAATCCTATTTCATAAAACGGATGTGTAAATTGTTGCAATGGATAAGGTGATATAGATATTGATTTATTATTTACGTCGGAATAAGCGGCATTGAAAAAACCTGTAATTTGAAGTTCCCAGTTCTTTATAACCGGTATTTTAGAATATCTGAATAGATCATCGCCAAAATAATGTTCGATGTTTAATGTTAGAACACGGCTGCCGAGAATTTCATTTATGTTTAAAGTCCTAAATGAAAAATCCTGGCCGGTTGAACTTATATTTCCAGGAATAGAGTATAACATCTGATACGGCAAAGCTCCGTTAGTAAACATACCGAAAATTCTAAAGTTAAATTGTTCTGAATTAAAAGTATTAATCGTTCCATTGATGTTCATTTTGTAAATAGTAAAGTCGTTATCACTATTTAAAACAGCCTTATCAGCATATAATATATCTCCGCCGAATGTAGCATAGGATTCACCCTGTGAAATTCTTCTTCTAAATAGCCCGTCTTCAATATAATCTCTAAAATCAAAATTGAAGCCGGCTGTTAATGCATTTATTTTAGTTTCATAAACAGCAGGATTATCGGGGAATTGTTTATCCTTATCAAAAAATGAAAAATCGGTATTCTTGATTGCGCTGTTATCAGTATGATTTAAGAAGCCTGCATTCAAACTAAGAACGGGTAAGACTTCATCCGAAGTTTCTAATCCAAATCCTTTTGTGTAATAATAATTTCTAAAATCATATTTTGTAAAAAGTGCCAGAACAGTTGAGATCATATCATTATAGTCATTCGAGTTACCGAATAGCTCGGCTGTTTTATTATAAGCATTTAATGAAATTTTATAAGTACGGTAATCTCCCAGAAGGTAAGAAGCATCAAAGCTTGCTTTATACTTTTGATCTGAAAATCCATAGGAAGATTGCAAAGAGGAATTAAGTCTTTGGTCAAATAAGTCATTAAGAAAAAGCCCAAAATCCAAAGCATTACCTTCTACCCGGTTAAAGTGATACATGCCTATGGGTGCGCTGATTGAAAAATTATCGGACAGCATAATCTTTGAAGAGAGTGGAGAGAATTTATCCCGGAAGGTACGTGGAACATTGCTTAAACTATCTATCCTTTTATAAGCAGCTTGTTCTTCAATAGTGTTAGGAATGGTTGTGGCGTTTTCCCAATAAGCAGAGTCTTTGTTGTCGGCATGAGGCAGTACGGTTACTATGGCTTTGCTGAATATACTGTCGTTAATAACCGGATTAACTTTATAATCATAAAGAATTGTATTCAATTCTACGCCAAATTTAGCCAGGTTAAGAATGTTTAAAGACTCAAAAAGTCTATAGTCTACCGGCATATAAATCGAATCTTTAAATAATGAAAACTGTTGAAAAATCTTCACTGAATCAAATATGCCACCAATATTTGCAGCCCGGTTTATTTGTAGATCGATTTTAATTAAATCGAATGTGCTGTCAGTTATAAAAATATTTCCCGTAAAGCCCGGATCGTATGCATCTTTAGGAGATATAAATATTTGATATACAACTTTATGATCAATTGCTAAAGTATTCCGGATGTAGTAATCATAATATCGTAAAGCATTGTCTGCCAGAGGGCCGGGTAATTCTTTACCGAAAAGATTGATCTGATCTTCATAAAAACTCTTAATTATTCTTCCTCCGGCAAAAGTATTTATTGAAGCCGGCAAATTAGAGCTTTGTTTTCTAGCAACGATTTCTTCTTTATAAAAATCAGGTTTTTTAAAATAGCCTTTGCTTTCATTCTCTATTATACCGGTTATTTTTAAAGCCGAACTATCTATTCCTAATCCCATATTAACCCGGTTATTTTTTTGATTGATATCCTTTTGCGTCCTTATAATTCCCTTTGTGTATGCATAAAACTCATAGCTTAATAATTTACCTTTTCTTATCTTTTTCTTCTCAATTGCATTCTTAATAATCCTGAGAGCAGGGTTTTCGTCCGGGCTGACTGTAATCCCGGGCAGGATAATATTAGTTTGTAATAAATAAAAATTTGCATCAGACAGATTTTTAATAAGGTCAATTGAAATAGTATCGGAATTAAAACCTATACAGGAAGCAATTAGCTTATATTTCCCACGGATGAGCTTTAGTTCAAATTCGCCTTCTTTATTTGCAGCCGTTCCGTCTGTTTGGTTCATTACTCTAATATTTGCATAGCTGATCGGGGAGGCGCTGGATTTGTCAATAACTTTTCCCCGCACAAAATATTGCTGCGGATAAGATGGGTGGCTAAAGATAATAATAAAAAACAATAAAATAGTAAAGAATTTCATACAACCTTTTTGTAATTGAAAATCATTTTATAGGCTTTAATAACATAAAACAGCAACATTTTTCCAATTATTATGCCATCTTTACCATCATAATAAATCGCTTTTTAAGTCTTAATGATTGGAAATTGAATATTTTGATAATCAACTAAAAGGCAAATAATATACAGTTAAAGATTTCAGATTCCAGGATTTGAAGGGTGGAATCATTAATTTCTTGATAATTTACCGCAAATATAAATCAACTTTTTCAGTAAACATAGATTTTGTGAGTTATGAGTGTATAACAAATCAAAATTTGATTGAATACTTAAGTTTTTCATTTAATTAGACGGGCGTTATTATTAAATTTTAAAGTATTAATTTTTAAAAGATAGATAGTGACAAAGATTTTCTCGCTGACAATTATTTTGTTCTTATTAAGATATTCATTAAGCTTTGCTTCAAACAAAGCAGATCATACATTAAATCCGATCGTAACTGAATTTGGAACACGCTGCGAAAGGGATCTTTGCATTGTAAAAACTACAGATTCATTAAGGGTTAAAGATATCTGGAATAATTATATAAAAGCTCTTGGCGGTGTGGATAATTTAATGAAGGTAAGGGATAGAACTACTATTATGGAAAGTCATATAAATGGACAAAATATTGTTATAGAAATTTATCAAAAAGTACCGGATAAAATGAAACAGAGACTAACTACTTCTTCAATAACACAAAGTATTTATTTCGATGGCAGGAATGGTGTTATAGAAATAGGTGGAAAGAAAATCAATATAATCGATGGTGAATTGGAAAAAATAAAATACGAATCAATGATTAATTTTATAACTAATATTGATTCTCTTGGGGTTAAACTGAATTTGGATGGAATTGAAAAAGTGAATGATATTGATTGTTACAAAATCGAACTTCTGCTGCCTTCAGGCTTAAAAATAATTCAATATTTTGATCTAAAGACATGGTTGAAAGTAAAACAAATTGAGAATGTCACTGTGACTCAAAATACCTTTGTGCAGGAAACTTATTTTAATGACTACCGTGAAGTTATGGGAGTGAAATATCCGTTCTCAATTAAAGAAAGTTTAGGATCACAAAGCATGGATATTACAGTTACATCAATTAAAGTCAATACGGGTTTGGATGATAGTCTTTTTGTTATTAAATAATTGTTTATTAAAATATAAAAGGAAATACCGTTGATAAATAAATATTCAGTGATAGTATTCGATTTGGGAAATGTTTTGCTCCCGTTCAATTATGAGGGAACGATTCATAGTCTAAATGAAAAAGCTCCCGGACTTGGAGATCACTTTGTACGATATTCTAAAGAAAATCGTGATATTCTCAGAAAATATGAACGCGGCGATATCTCTGATGTAGAATTTCTTAATAATATACTGAGCGATCTTGACAATAAGATTAGCCGGGAAGAATTTGTAAATTATTTTTCAAAAGTTTTTACGGTTAATCAAAAACTTGTTTCACTACTCCCAAAATTGAAAGAGAAATATACTTTAGTCCTTCTTTCCAATACAAATTCTATCCACCGGGAATATGGATGGAAAGATTATGAGTTTCTAAAATACTTTGATAAGCTTATACTTTCTTACCAGGTAAATGCGGTAAAACCGGAACTAAAGATCTATAAAAGTGTTGAAGCTTTTACTCAAAAGCCTCCACAGGAACATATATTTATCGATGATGTTGCTGATTATGTGGAAGGTGCTAAAAAAGCAGGCTGGGATGCCGTGCAGTATACAGGATATGACAAATTAATTGCAGATTTCAAGGCGAAAAATATTTTGTAATATTATTTTTATCTGCCTAAAAGGATGAAATATTATATATATATTTATGCGGAGTTTAATTAAATGGGTCTGAGTATTGGGATTGTCGGTCTGCCGAATGTTGGGAAATCTACATTATTTAATGCTTTAACGAAGGCTCAAAATGCGGAAGCGGCAAATTATCCGTTCTGCACAATTGAACCTAACAAAGCTATTGTACCTGTTCCCGATGAACGCTTATACAAGCTTGCTAAATTGGTTAATCCTGCCCGTATTGTTAATTCCACAGTTGATTTTGTAGATATAGCCGGACTGGTAAAAGGTGCAAGCAAGGGTGAAGGATTGGGGAATCAATTTTTATCAAATATTAGGTCTACTGAGGCGGTATTAGAAGTTATACGCTGCTTTGATAATAATGATATCGTTCATGTAGATGGGAGCATTAATCCTTTGCGTGATATCGAAGTGATTGAAACAGAATTAATCCTTGCAGATATCCAAACACTTGAACATAAAATTGATGGACTTCAAAAAATGGCTAAGGGGGATAAATCAGCAAAACTTATTCTTGACGGTGCGGAAGCTCTGATGAAGTTTATGAATGACGGCAATAACGCACTTTCATATCCTGAAAGAGAAAAAGAAACATTGCAATTACTTTTTAGTGATTTAAGATTAATGACTGCAAAAAAAATAATTTATTGTGCAAATATAGATGAGAAAGGCTTAGCAGAAGATAATGAATATGTTAAAACAGTGCGAAAATACGGGGAATCAAAGGGTGCGGATGTAGTTAAAATTTCTGCTAAAGTTGAAGAAGAACTGGTTGGCCTTGAGGATTATGAATGGGTAGAATTTCTTAACTCTTACGGGATTAAGGAAAGCGGTTTGGAAAAAATCATTCGTACCGGATTTCATACGTTAGGCTTAGTAAGTTTTTTTACTGCAGGTCCTAAGGAAGTTCGTGCATGGACAATTCATATTGGCTGGAAAGCGCCTCTTGCAGCCGGGGTTATTCATACAGATTTTGAAAAAGGATTTATACGCGCGGAAGTAATTAGTTATAATGACTATGTTAAATACGGTTCAGAGACAGCATGCAAATCGGCTGGTGTTATGCGTATTGAAGGCAAAGACTATGTTGTTCAGGATGGTGATATTATGCGCTTCTTGTTCAATGTATAACTAATAACTACTTAGAGTGAAAAACAATGTTAAACATCTCACCTGTCGCTGAAATCTTTAACTGATTTTTATTAACTTTAAAATAATAGTTTAAAAACGTTACATAGTTTGGAGAAAATTTATATGTCAAACGCATATTTCAAAGTGCCGGCACCAATAAATGAACCGGTATTAACATACGCTCCCGGTACGCCGGAAAGGGAAGCAATAAAAAATAGGCTAAAGGAGCTTCAATCAAAAGAAATTGAAATACCTTTAATTATAGGCGGTAAAGAGATAAGAACAGGTCAAACAGGTGAAATAAGGGTTCCTCATAATCATTCAAAAAAACTTGGAATTTATTATAAAGCCGGCAAAAAAGAAGTAAATATGGCTATTGAGGCAGCACTTACAGCAAGAAAGGAATGGGCGAAGATGCCCTGGGAACACAGGATTTCAATATTCTTAAAGGCTGCGGAACTTCTTTCCGGAACATGGCGATCTACACTAAATGCAGCCACTATGCTTGGTCAATCAAAGACAGTTAACCAGGCTGAAATTGATTCTTCTTGCGAGCTCATAGATTTTTGGCGGTTTAACTCGTACTATCTGACCCAGTTAATGTCAGAACAACCTTATTCGCCTAAAGGAATGTGGAACAGGGAAGAATACCGCCCGCTTGAAGGATTTGTTTTTGCTGTTACACCTTTTAACTTTACTTCCATAGCAGGAAACCTGCCAACTGCACCTGTTATAGTCGGCAATGTTTCATTGTGGAAACCTGCATCAAGCGCAGTTTATTCTGCATATTATTTAATGAAATTATGGGAGGAAGCAGGACTCCCGGCGGGAGTAATTAATTTTATACCCGGTTCCGGCGGTGAGGTTGGCGACCCTGTTCTTGCAAGCCCTGATTTAGCAGGTATTCATTTTACCGGGTCTACATCTGTATTTCAGGGAATGTGGAAAACTATCGGAGATAATATTCACAAAGCAAAATACTATCCCCGCATAGTTGGCGAGACGGGAGGTAAAGATTTTATTTTTGTTCATAACACCGCAGATATTGATGCCCTTGTTGTAGCGGCGTTACGCGGCTCTTTTGAGTACCAGGGTCAAAAATGTTCAGCGGCTTCAAGGATGTATATTCCAAAATCTATCTGGGATGATTTTAAGAAAAAATATGTGAATGAAGTTAGCAAAATTAAGGTTGGCGATGTTGAAGATTTTTCAAATTTTATGTCTGCCGTAATAGATAAAGCTGCTTTCAAAAGTATTAAGGACTATATTGATTTTGCAAAAGAATCAAAAGAGGCGGAAATAATTACAGGCGGAAATTGTAATGATTCAAAAGGTTATTTTATTGAACCTACAACTATTGTTACAACTAATCCTAAATTTAAAACTATCCAGGAAGAGATTTTCGGCCCCGTATTAACTATTTATATTTATGAGGATAATAAGTTTGATGAAACTTTGGAATTATGCGATCGGACTTCACCATATGCTTTAACGGGAGCAATATGGGGCAAGGATAGAGATATCCTGGTTAAAATGTCCGATAAACTAAATAATGCTGCCGGAAATTTTTATATAAATGATAAACCAACCGCAGCCGTTGTCGGACAGCAGCCGTTTGGAGGCGGCAGAGCGTCGGGCACAAATGATAAAGCCGGCAGCGCAATAAACATTATGCGGTGGATGACTGCAAGAGCAATAAAAGAAACGTTTGATCCGCCAAAAGATTGGCATTATCCATTTATGTCGGGAAAATAAAATTTTATCATGCAATAGAAGAAGGTTATTCCGGCAAAAAAGCGCTCCTGGAAAATTATTTTAACAATTAAAGATACCGCTTATTAATTAAATCTTAATTTTCCACTTCAAAATTTGCCGTTGAAGAAGTAACTGCGCCGGACAATGCATCTTTAATTCTAAATATGAGTTTGTATTTTCCTTTAATAAAACTTGTACCTATGTTAAATTGGGTATCTAATTGTGTATCGGATAATTTCTCTTTTGAGAATTTATCAACCACACGGGAAACAATAGATTTAACTGTATCGCCCTTAGGTGTTATAAGATCGATGTCATAAGAAAGTGTTGATGAATAAAGGTTGTTTTTCTGATCTTGTTTAAAGCCTTTTACATGAGTTGTCCCATCAATTTCGGAACTATCGCCCATTCCATAAGCAAACGCTTCGGTACTGAAAGCTGTAAGTTTAACTTCCTCTTTTTTAGAACACCCGGTAAAAATTATTAATACTGCAAAAAACAACAGCAACAAGCTCTTCATTTTATTCTCGTTCACAAATTTGGTTTATGAAATATTGTGGTGCCTACAATCTGTTTAGATGAGGCACCCGTGGAAATTCAATTAACTATTCTTAGATTGGAAAGTTTTTAAGAAATCAACGAGTTCTTCAACACCTTTCTTTGGGAAAGCATTGTAAATAGATGCTCTTAAACCTCCAACCGAACGGTGTCCTTTTAATCCATCAAAACCTGCAGCAGTTGTTTCTGCAATAAGCTTCTTTTCCAACTCTTCACTTGGTAATCTGAATGTAACATTCATAATAGAACGGCTGTCCGGTACTGCATGCCCCTTAAAGAATTCATTGCTTCCATCAAAACACTTGTAAAGTATATCGGCTTTTTCTTTATTAACTTTATACATTGTATCGAGCCCGCCGTTTTTAATCAACCACTTTGAGACCAATCCTATAATGTAAATGCCGAATGCAGAAGGAGTATTGTAAAGAGATCCGTTTTCCGAATGAATTTTGTAATTTAACATGGAATGTAGTGAGTCAGAACATCTCTCCAGCAAATCCTTTCTGATAATTACAACAGTAGTGCCTGCTGGCCCCATATTTTTCTGTGCGCCGGCGTAAATTATTCCATATTTGTTCGCATCAATTTTTTTACTTAGTATATCGGAAGATGCGTCGCAAACAAGCGGAACATTTCCTGTCTCCGGTTCTTTATGCCATTCTGTTCCGTAAATTGTATTGTTTGAAGTAAAGTGAACATAAGAAGCATCGGGGTCAAGCTTTAGCTCTTCCTGCTTTGGAATCCTTGAAAAGTTTTCGCTTTCTGTAGTAGCCACAATATTGATAGCACCGACTCTTTTAGCTTCTTTCAAAGCTTTTTTAGACCAGCTTCCGGTGATGATATAGTCGGCTTTATTTTTAGGGGGCATTAAATTTAACGGCACCATAGAAAACTGAAGACTTGCACCGCCTTGTAAAAATAGAATATCGTAATTATCATTTATGCTAAGTAACGATTTTAAATCCGCTCTCGTTTCATTAATTATTTTATCAAAAGTTTTTGATCTATGACTTATCTCTAATATTGACATTCCGACACCAGGGAGAACGAAAAGATTTTCCTGAGCTTCTTTAATCACTTCTTCCGGTAAAACAGCCGGACCTGCACTGAAGTTATATACCCTCTGTTGCATAGTTACCTTTCCTTTTATAATGAAAATGAATATAATTATTTACTATTTTTACTTACAGCATGTTTGTTAGTAAAAATTAAATTAAGTGTACTAATAAACCGTCCCTTAATTTGGGTTCAAACCAAGTTGATTTTGGCGGCATTATTTCTCCTCCATTTGAGATGTTCATTAAATCGTCCAGTGAAACCGGATATAGTGAAAAAGCCACTGCTGCTTTTCCGCTATCAACCAGTTTTTCAAGTTCTTCTGTCCCCCTTATACCTCCTACAAAGTCTATACGCTTATTTGTCTTGGGGTCGTTTATTCCTAAAATCGGGTTCAGTAAAAAATCTTGAAGAATACTCACATCTAAAGTTTCTGCTACCGACTTGGAAAGAGCATTACTCGCCAGGATTGAATCCCTTGCTTTTAACGTATACCAATCGCCGTCGAGATACATTCCAAAGTTCTTTCTTTCAGACGGCTGAGAAGGATTAGTTCTTTCTATCGAAAATTTTTCACTAATTTCATTTAAAAAATCTTCCTTAGTCTTTCTGTTAAGATCAGATACAATCCTATTGTAAGGCAATATTTTCAATTGATTCGCCGGGAAAAGAACTGCAAGAAAGAAATTGTATTCTTCCTTGCCGGTATGAGCTGAACTTAAATCTTGTTTTATCTTTCGTACACGGCTGGCGCTTGCCGCACGATGATGGCCATCGGCTATATATAATTTTTTTACTTTCGCTATTTCTTCAACGATTGTCTGATTATAACTGTTCGGTAAGATCCATACTGTATGTCTAATTCTATCTGTTGAAGTAAAATCATAAATCGGTTTTGTATTAATAATTGTATCATCGACAATTTTATCTATTGTCTTGACAGATATATAAGTTAAAAACACCGGACCGGTTTGAGCGCCGGTAGTAATTATATGATTTGTCCGGTCATCCTCTTTTACTTTTCTTGTGTTCTCATGTTTTAATATTATATTATTATCATAATCGTCAACTGAAAATGTTGCGGCAATTCCAACCTGAGTTCTCTCATCCATTATTAGTCGATATAAATAAAAATGTTCTGTTTCATCAACAATTAATGGAACTTGTGAAGTTAATCGTTGTAAATTTTCTTTAGCTTTCTGATAAACTAATTGAGAATATGGATCTGTATCCTTTCCTAATTCTATTTCAGAACGTGTTACACGGATAAAACTAATCGGGTTTCCTTCTGCAAATAATTTTGCTTCTTCGTAACTGACTACATCATAGGGAACACTTGCAACATTGTATGCAGATTTTTCTATGGGTCGTAAAGCTTTGAAAGGTTTTATAGCTGCCATAATAAAAATAATCTCCAAAAGGAATAAAATTCATTTATAAAAATCTGTAAAATATTGACAATAATCCATAGAATTGTTGAGTTGAAAGTTATTAATAAATTTAGTGTATTTAAATGAAAAGGAAGAATAGAAGGTATACTCAACAAATAGCCTAAATTATTTAGGCTATTTGATTAAAATAATTAACATTGGAAGCCACGTCAAAATTCATATTTTGATAAAAATATTTTCTAAGATTGAATCCTTTTTTTGCAAAATAACTAGGAATTTTCAATCTCTGGTTCGATATGAACCATTACCTCTGAATTTTCAATTTCTTTTTCAATAGCGTCTTCAACTTTATGGGATATATGATGGGCTTCATCTATAGTCAAATTATTATCAACATGAATATTAAGTTCTATAAATTTTTTGGAGCCGGCTTCTCTTATTCTTATGCTATGATATCCTTTTACTTCGGGAATGCTTTTAATTATTTGATTAATTGATTCATTCAAACCTAGCGGAGCTTTATCAACTAATACATCAAAAGATTTCTTACCAAGTTTGAAACTTATGTAAAGAACTATTACGGCGACAAAAAATGCGGAAATTGCATCTGCTAAATAAAAGTGAAATGAAACACTGATTAAACCGATGATTACAACAGAAGAACTCCATATATCCGTAGAAAAATGGAGGGCATCCGCTTTAAGAGCTTGGCTGTTATATTTCTTTGCAACTTTAAATAAGGCACGGGAACGGGTATAATCAATGATTATTGAGACTATAATAACGATGAAGCTCCACGCATTAACATCAATTTTTACATGATGAGTCAAAATTCGGTTAACTGCTTCGTAAATTATCCATGCACATGTAATGATCAGCAAAAGCGTTTCGAACAGCGCCGAAAAATTTTCGATTTTACCATGTCCGAAATTGTGTTCTTTATCCGCAGGATTGTCTGAAATTCTAACTGCGAATAGCGTAATGAGCGCCGCAATTAAATCAAGAGAGGAGTGTAATGCTTCAGATAAAATTCCCAGGCTTCCGGTTGATATACCGACAATAAGTTTAAAAGTTGTTAAAAATACAGCCGCTATTACAGATGAAAGTGCAATTCTCTTTTTCTCGGTAATTGCCTTATTGTCCTGATTCATTTGTTTTTTGACTTTAAGTAATTCAATAATGGAAAAAAATTTTTCCCGGTATTTTCCCGGGTGGGTTAAAATGTTTCGTCCAAAAATAAATAAATTAGCGGAAAATAGAACTACAAATTGCTTTAAATAATTTTATTCCCAGGATAAAATTACAGAGGCTATATTATGACAATTACTTATCGCGCTATTTTAAAATTAAAATTAGGAGTTTTAAAAATACCCATAAGTCTTATCCAAATTGGCAAAAGCATCTCCATCCCTCTTGCAGCAGAAATATCACCCAAGTCAATAATGGACTTCCAGCCGAACCAATCAGCTAAAATAGATTTTACTTTTTCTTTAGCTGCTAAGTCATTTCCGCTTACAAAAATATCATGATCACCATTGACTAGCGAAGGGTCAACCATTAATTTACAGTTCATTGTATTCAATGTTTTAATAACCTTTAATTGTGGAAATGTCCTTTGTATCTGTTCTCCTAATGAATCATCATTGCACACTGAAAGCATAGGAGGCATACCTTTTGAGAAGTCCAGTGTATTTGCAATATCTAACAATATTTTACCGTTAAAATTATTTTCATTTGCAAGTTTTAAAGCATTGATGGAGGCGTTTCCGGCAGTACAGTTAAAAAGAATTTCACCGAATGAAGCTGCATCTTCAAATGTACCGCAGGATGCATTTGGTCCGTTCGATTTTACCCAATCTATTGCCTTCTCGTTATTTGCAGTTCTCGATCCCATTTTTACAATGTGTCCCAATTGTACCAGCTTTGAACCGATTGTTTGACCAACCATACCTGTTCCCAATATTCCAATTTCCATTTATTTCTCCGGTGTTTTTGTGCATTTGTATAATAAAATTTAATTATAAAAAAGTAATTATTATATTTAAAATAAAAATACATGGGGAAGTTTGTTGTGTTATTCACATCATCCGAATCGGATAATGAGTGGCCTCTGGCAAAGTCACCACACCGTGCAAGGTCTAATTTATAAGTACATTTATCTTACGTAAAGTGAATTAATCAAATAAAATTGAGTGAACTAAAAAATTTCACGTCATCTTTTATTCTAAAAATCTATAGATAATCCCTTAATAGCTTCTTTTTCTATCATCCATGGGTGGAGATGATATAATAATACACCGGCTTTCACAGCAGGGTCCTCATCGATAAGGGATTTGACTTCTTTTTCAGAATTAACTTTAAATATCGTCATTCCTCGTACTTCTCCATCGTCAATAAAAGGCCCAACAAGTAAGGTTTTTCCTGATTTCCTTAATGATATTTGATATTCAACATGGTCAACTTGCAATTTTGCTGATTCCGGAGTTTCTTCCGAAGTCCAAGCGGGGCCCTTTATTAAAATAAGGGCATATAGTTTAGTCATTTGGCCGGCTGTTGGAATTGGCATTTTCAATCCTTTCAGTTGCGATCTTTGCCTTTGTTTTATCTAAAAAGGTATATATTTTTTTAACAATATAACAATATATGAATTTATACATAATATTTGAATTAATTAGTAATTTAGTCCAAAATTGAGCATTAATTTTATAGTAACCGGCATCTTTAAAAATTTTACTAAATGTCGATAATAATTATGGATTACTTTTGCCTTTTGGTAATCCAAGAATAGAACATAAAGGAATCCTTTTTATTTTAATAAAAAAGTGGTGAACAATGGCTATAAATAAAAATATAAAGATACTCCTTGTAGAAGATGCCGGAGTAATGCGCAAAATGGAAATCAAAACCTTAAATTCACTCGATTTTAGTAATGTAAAAGAAGCTGAAAATGGAAAAGCTGCAATTGAATTATTGCAGAATGACCTGGCTGTTGAATTAATCATCAGCGATTGGAACATGCCTGTAATGGATGGATTTGAATTGCTGAAACGGGTACGTTCAAATGAAAAAACAAAAAATATTCCTTTTCTGATGGCTACAGGCAGCGGTGAAAAAAAGGAAGTTGAAAAAGCATCGGAAGCAGGAGTTTCAAGCTTTATTTCTAAGCCTTTTAATAAAGATGAACTTTTTGAAAAAATTAATGAAGCTTTTGGAGTTAAATCCGAAGTGCAAGAGCCAAAACCTTTAACAAAGGAAAATCGAATAACGGCTTCGGGAAAAGTGAAGATAAAAACTGTTCATATTCAAATTACAGATCACCTTACACTTGGTATATTAAAAAGCTTGATTAAGAAAAATGAAGTTTCACCGCAACACTTTGAGCTTGAAACCGAATGTATGCCGAGCTGGAATACGGTTGCTAAGGCATTAGAAAATAAAACTGCGGATGCTGCATTCATACTCGCGCCGCTTGCGATGGATCTTTACAATTATGGAGTTCCTTTAAATTGATTCTTTTTGCCCACAAGAACGGCAGCATTTGCGTAAAGAATAAAACCGGTGATGATGTTTCCGGCCCTGAGTTTTTTAAAAACAAAGCATTTTATATACCGCATACTATGTCTATACATAATATGCCGGGGCATATTTATTTTAATAATATAGACCTCAAACCTAGTGTTACGGGACAAAAAGATGTTGATGTAAACTTCGAAGTAGTCGCGCCTATTAAGATGGGCGGATTTATGGCGGGAAACGAGGATGCAAGTGGATTTATGGTTGCTGAGCCTTTAGGAACGAAAGCAATTGCATCAGGTTCGGCCGAACTCCAATTTTTATCAAGTGAAATATGGGAAAATCATCCATGCTGCGTTCTGGCGGTTCAGGAAGATTTAATTAAAAATTATCCTGATGCTGTTCGGGGATTTACCAGCTTATTAGTGCAGGCAGGGAAAGTAATTTCTCAAAAGCCAGGATATGCCGCCGAAGTCGCTGTTGAATTTTTAGACCCTAAAGGAGAACTTGGACTTAAAGTATCGATTCTTAAAAATGTTCTCACAGAACCAAAAGGAATTAAAACAGATAATCTTTATCCTGTCAAATCCGATCTGGATTTTATTCAGAACTACATGCATGATAAAATGGGTATCGGTTCGGTTATAAATTTGAATGAATTTGTCGATCTTAAATTTGCAGATAAAGCCTGCTCCGAAGCGGACAAGTCTGCTAAGAATAAAAAAGTAGCCGAAGAAGATTTATCTACAAAGGTAAAACAAATTACAAATAGTGGGATGGAAGCTGATAAAGACCTTCATTCAAAAAAAGCTCTAAATATGGAAGGGAAGTATTTAATATTTATTCTCGACAATGAGCGCTATAGTATTGAGATATTGAAAATTGTTGAAATTATAAAAATGGTTCCGATTACCTGTGTTCCAAATACTCCCGACTTTGTTAAAGGAGTAATAAACCTGAGGGGCAGTATTGTGCCTACAATCGACCTTAGATTAAAGATCGGAATGGATTCAGTGGAATACGGCAGCAAAACAAGAATTTTAATCGGCGAAGATGAACGGGACGGAGTAAAAATACGTGTCGGATTTATCGTCGATGCCGTGGAAGTCATATGCAATGTAAAAGTCCAAGATATAGAAAGTTCATCATCATTCAACGACCAGGCAGAGAACCGGTTTATTTTAGGAGCAGTAAAATCCAATGATGGTATTTACTTACTGCTTAATCTTCCAATAATTATGACCCCTATAAATAGCCTGCGAAAAGAGGCAAAGAAGAAAGTTTTGGTATAGTTACACAGTATTTATACCATGAGTTAAAAAGATAAGTGAAGTCATTAAAGTGAAATTAATTGCTTAAAGATTTCTCTTTGCATAAGAAATAACTTTTTTAATAATATCTTTTTCATCTTTATATTCATACACATTTTCTTTTGGAAGTACCCTGATAGTCCCGTTACCTTGTGGCGCTATGCTTTTCCATTCTGATATTCTTAAACTATCGGCAATAACCACTTTGATGTAAATATACGATTGTTCATAAGTTTCAGTTTCTTCATTAGGTACCAACATAATGTTTTTCTTTTTTAGCAGGTTGCTCAACTTAATTCTTAATCCGCTTTCAAATAAACTATCGTTTTTAATAACCTGGCTATGATTATTTAGAATGAGGTAAACTTTAAGACTTATATGCTTTTGCTGCCCGAAAGATGTGAAAATTATTAGCAGTAATCCGCAAATAAAAAATAATGTAAATAAACCCCGTCTTATATTCATTATGTCCCTTTCTGTTTATTCATTTTTAATTTCCTCAAAAGCATCATCAACGGTATCACAAACAGGTAGAACTCTGTCAAGTTGAGTTATTTTAATTAATGTGTGCACTTTTTCGGAAGGTGCAACAAGCCTTATTTTTCCTTCATTAGCTTGTAAAATGCGATTTGCAACCAGCAAAGCGCTTAAGCCGGAACTATCGCACGTCTCAACTTCGCTTAAATCGATAATTAGTTTATTTATGCCTTCAACTTTTAAAAGCATTGTAAATTCTCCTTTAACCAAACCGGATATGTTAGTATCAAATCGCTTTTCATTCAATTTAAAGACTGTTATATCCCCGACCCGCTTAGTTTCGAAATTCATAATAATCCTTTAAAACATTTGAAGGCAATTTAACAAATTTTTATAAAAAATTTCAGGAGTATCTTCCATATTATCTATTTGCAGGCTGTAAAATTTGTCGGAATTGTTTTTTTTGAACCCGATTTTCACCGGGGCATTTACAAGACAAATCAGCAGGCTATTGAACAAGTTTTCTCCCTTTTCAAGGTCTATGACCACATCAAATTCCAATCCCGCAAATTTTTCCTTTAATCTTTGAGATGGCAATTTAAGCTTATTGATATCGATCAGGCTATAATCAACAGCTTCGGAACGGTATTTTTGCGGAAGAAGATTAACGAGGAAATCCCGTGTGAAGACAACAATTTCTTTATTTAGCCCCTCAAAAAAATTAAGTGTTACAATCGCCTTGTTAAAGGATACTTCACTTATAGGCATTAATATTAAAAATCTAAATGAATTCTTTAACAGGTTATTAAATAATTTTTTTTCAATATGGTTATGTTCTGCCTTTTTATATACAATGAAATGTGCAATTTTTAGTTTAATTGAATCTAACATACGTTATTACTTCTCGTTCAGGTAATTTAAAAATTCTTTTTCCGATAAAATTTTTACGCCAAGTCTTTTTGCTTTATCCAGCTTAGAGCCGGCGCTTTCACCGGTAAGTATATAATCGGTTTTTTTGCTGACGGTGGATGTAACCTTACCTCCCAGAGCTATTATTTTAACACCAGCATCTTCACGGGAGAAATTGGAAAGTGCACCTGTAAGTACAAAGGTCTTGTCTGTAAAAAAAGAATTTATGGAAAGTTTTTTTTCTGATCTAAAATTAAGTCCGTGTTCGTTAAGCTTTTTTATAATACTTATATTCGTCTCATTTGAAAAGAATTCTCTTACACTGCCGCTGATACTGGGGCCAATTTCTTGAACTTCCAATATTTCTTTATCTGATGCTTTCATTATAGCACCAATTGATAAGAAGTGATCGGCAAGTTTTCTTGCTGCTCCTGAGCCCACATAACGGATTCCCAGTGCAAAAAGAACTTTCTCAAACGGTTGTTTCTTACTTTCTTCTATGGCATTAAAAAGATTGTCAACACTTTTTTCACCAAGTCGGTCAATTGTTATTAATTCCTCACGTTTATCTTTCAAATCGTAAATATCTGCATAAGTACGAAGAAATCCCTTCTCAACAAACAATTCAATTAGAGCTTCTCCCATGCCTTCAATGTCCATAGCCCCGCGTGCAGCAAAATGTTCAATTCTTCCTTTAATTTGCGCAAAACATTCTGTATTTTCACAGTAATAAGCAACTTCATCTTCCGGTTTGTAAAGCAGAGTACCACAAACAGGGCAATTTTCGGGTGGACTTACTGGTTTACTATAGCGCTGTCTTTCACTTAAAACAACCTTAGGAATTACATCACCGCCTTTTTCAATAACGACTCTATCACCGATACGAATATCTTTTCTTTTAATTTCATCATAATTATGAAGAGTTGCTCTGCTTATAGTTGAACCGGATAAAAATACCGGGTCAAGTTCGGCTACGGGTGTAACTGCACCGGTGCGTCCGACCTGCCAGGTAATTTTATTAATTGTAGTAAATGCCTGCTTTGCTTTGAATTTGAATGCTACTGCCCAGCGGGGTGATTTTGCTATACTGCCTAAAATTTTTTGCTGCCTTATAGAGTTAACTTTTATTACTGCACCGTCTATTTCATATTCCAATGAATCTCTTTTCTTTTCAAGTTCGCGGCATGCTTCAAGGGCCTCTTCTATATTTTTGCAGAGTTTATATTCAGTGTTTACATTAAAACTTAGTTCTTTCAGTATTTTTAAATTTTCTAATTGGGAGTTAAACTCTTCTTCCGTACTTATAAGCATGTAGAAAAAAATATTTAACGGACGTTTCGCCACAATCTTTGGATCCTGCATTTTTAAAGTTCCTGCAGCCGAGTTTCTCGGATTTGCAAATAATTTTTCACCCTGTTCTTCTCTTTCTTTATTGAAATTCTGAAAATCTTTTATTTTCATAAAGATTTCACCACGAGCTTCAAAATCATTTAATTTATAATTAATCAATTTGGGCTTATTTAATTTGAGAGGAACAGATTTAATCGTTCGGACGTTAACGGTAATTTCTTCACCAACAGTTCCATCACCTCTTGTAGCAGCGGTTTTCAAATACCCGTTAACATAATTTATACTTACTGAAGCGCCGTCAATTTTAGGCTCCACTACATATTCCACCTTCTCATCTGCTGAAAGTCCGCTTCTAACTTTTCTGTCAAAAGCAAAAAGTTCTTCCTCGTTATAAGTATTCGCAAGGCTTAGCATAGGAACTTTATGTGTAATCGGTTTAAAGTCCTTTGTAAGGTCTTTACCTACACGCTGTGTAGGCGAATCGTGGGTTATGAGTTCAGGGTATTCTGCTTCAAGCTTTTCAAGCTCTTTAACCAGCAGGTCATATTCTTCATCGCCTATAATCGGATTTGCGAGGACATTGTACCTGTAATCATATTCCCTGATAATTTTCCTAAGTTCATCAATTTGTTTTTCAATATTAACGGGCATCTTTCGATTCAAGGATTTGGGGAAGATGTTAAATATTGCAATCCTGTGCTGTCAATAGAAACATATTTGACTTCGTTCTTATTACCGAAGAAGTTTAAGGGTCTATTATTTAACTTGATTTGAATTGCGCCGGCATTACCGATTGTCATCCGGTAATTATTAAGCGCCTTTACTTCTTTATATGAATTAGGGAAAAGTGTAAATTCTTCAGTCTTAGTACCGTCAATTAATATTTTGATCCACGAAGCATCATTTGATTTCAGTACTAATGATAAGCTGTCAGATTTTACAACAAAAATTGAATCAGCTACAGCCGGTTTTTGAGTCTCCGTTGTGAATCGCTCTTCGTTATCTTTTTGAACTTGATCGTAAGGTTTCTCGGAGACAATTATATCTGAACTTTCCTTTATAAAGGCAAAATAAACAATTGCAAAAATAATTACTATTCCAATAGCTATTCCTATCAACAATTTCTTCTTTTTAGCAAGCTCAGAAGAAGTTTCAGTTTGTTGATTTGATGAGTCAAATGCTTCGAAAGTTGGTGTATATGAGGGAGTATCGGACTGTGGCTTAGACTGTTTCACTTCCTCTAATTTTAATTTCTTAGTATCATCTTCGGTATTACCAAGTTCATCATAGGCTTTACTTCTTTTAGCGGCATCAAATTTTTTTAATGTAATTTTTTCATCTAATCCTACAAGCTTTGCATATTCCCTTATAAAAGCTTTTATGTATAGTTCGGGCAAAAAAGCAAAATTGCCGTTTTCAAGATTTTCCAAAAATTTAAGATCAATTCGGGTCCTTGCCGCAATCTGCTGTAGGGAGAGTTCTTTATTTATACGCGCTTCTTTTAGTTCTTCTGAAAATTTATTTAACATTGTTATTTATTATAAAATTGAAATTTATTTTGTCAATAATCTAATAAAATTAAATCTATTGTTGCAAGAAAAAAGTTAATATATTTAAAACCTTTAAAGTAAACCATTCGTATAAAATTTATTCTTCCTTTACAAGTTTAGCCGCAAATGCTCCATCCATATGATGAATATGGGGAAGAGTCTGAATGCAGCCGTGCTCATCAGCAAGTTCTTTCGGTAGTACTTCGGAAGCATCTTTAAGTTTGAACTGTGGATGATTATTTAAGAATTTTTTTACTATCTCAAAATTTTCCTCGGGTTCAATAGAGCAAGTGCTATAGACCATAACACCGCCTGTTTTCAATAATGTAGAAGCCTTAACCAGAAGCTCATATTGTAAATCAGATATTTTTCTTAGATCAAATAGATCTTTCTTCCATTTTATATCAGGCTTTTTTGAAAGTGTACCTGAGCCCAGGCATGGTGTGTCGGTAAGTATCCGGTCAAACGGTGCATCGTTATATTCGAGAGCATTA
>Ga0116130_1000263_pt1 | contig 34145 bp, 33 predicted proteins | sample June2015DPH_17_5_FD_89733 | JGI IMG/M metagenome (GOLD analysis project Ga0116130, IMG submission 89733) | Peatland microbial communities from SPRUCE experiment site at the Marcell Experimental Forest, Minnesota, USA - June2015DPH_17_40 | ecosystem: Environmental > Terrestrial > Soil > Wetlands...
GCTCTCCACCGATTCGTTCATCTCGGCGGCGTCGTTCCAGGAAACCACGCGCGTGCTCACGGAAGCTTCTATTCAGGGCGCCGTCGATCACCTGCGCGGCTTGAAGGAAAACGTCATCGTGGGCCGTCTCATCCCCGCGGGCACCGGCATGGAGTACTACCGCAATGTCCGGCTCTCGCAGGAGATGGAAGAGGCTGCATCCAAGGTGCAGGAGGAAGTCACGGCCGCGTACGAAGAAGCTGAACGCGCACTGGAACTGCTCCGCCACGAAGGTGAAAACGAGGCCGAGGAATTGCCGGCAGAATAAGGAGTGTAAATTTGTGGTATTAACCGAGCCCCGGGGCACGCCCCGGGGTTTCGTAGTTACACTTGAGCCGGGTAGCGGCCCGCCACCGTGCCGACTGTACTGACCCACCTTCGAGGACGGAAAATGAAGCTTACAGTAGGTGTCATCGCCGCTCTCTGCCTCTTGGCCAGCGCTGCGGCTCAGAACACAATCAAGAAGGACGTAGAGAGCGCAATCGTGTGGAGTGGTCCCCAATGTCAGAGGAGCGACACCCTGCTTGGCGGGCACGAACCGCTTTGCGACGGCATTCCGAGCCAGCACCCGGAAGCATCCTCGCTTGTTCAAGACCCGTTGACTGGAAACTCATTGCGAAAAATCAGCTATGAAGGAGTGGATGTCATATCAGGCTTGAGGTCGTATGCCCTTGGCTGCGGCTGGAGCGACTGCCACACGGCGTACGTTGCGACATTCACGATTGTGAACAACACGGAATACCCGCTGGGGATAGACGGGAAGACCTTTACATCTACTTTGCCGTCGCCGACCGAAAAGGAGATTCGGAAATGGTGGGGTAAGAAAGCAAATTACGCCGATTTTGTCACCAGCTCTGTAACTATACAGCCTGGACAATCAGCTAGGGTCATCGGATGGATGGTGGGCAGCGGAAATACGAGCAACAACACGAAGTGGTTGAATCACACGCCTGTTGCCGTAGCTCCGCTTCGGTATTCGATTAAGGCCCGTGGCAAGGACTTTGTCTTTCCATGGTTGGCTCCGATACAAAGGGACTTTACAGTAGTGCCGCAGTGGGATTACTAGACGAATCTCGTCACCACCTTGGGCCGCGCGGCATGGAGGAGACGCATGGACATACGGCGGCATCTTGCACAACAGAAAATCGAGGACGCTCGGCAATCAGTAACTAGGGTGCATCAGAAACTTCTGGAAGAAGTGACCGCCAATCGCTTGGCGCATGAAAAATTCTACAGCACGATAACGATTGTGGCCGCCGGTGCACTCGTTCTGAGCGTTACTTATCTAGGAAATATAAAAGCAGCGGGTGGTAAGCCCGTTGATTTCTGCCTCCTCAAATCAAGTTGGGATTCACTCTTGGTTTGTCTCGCAGCTTCAGTTTTCTACCTCAACTTTCATACCAACTACGTTCACTACGCGCGATTCCGCGAGAAGGCAGAAAAGATGAAGGCTTACCGTGAAGCCACGATGGAGGATATTGACGCCATAACCGTTGTTGACGAGCAGGGCACGCAATGGACAAACGGCGACCTGAGGAAGTCGCTCGCAAACGAGATCGCGGCATTCGACAAGGATGTTGAATGGAACAAAAAGAAAGAAGACTTTTGGGCGGAGCTTTATACCTGGGCGGGCCATATAGCCCAAATAACGTTTGGGCTGGGCCTTGTTCTCCTCCTCCTTTTTGCAATAGCCAACAGTTGAATCCAGGTAAGCAAGAAGCCCTCGTTCGCGGCGAGCCATATATAATGCCGCTTATGGAAATCCAGCTCGCAGCCAATTTGGGCTTGATTCATCGACAGCTTGGAATCGATTCAAATGCCCGCAGCACGTACAAGCTCACAGATAATGGCATTGTAATCTGGGACTTGGCGACTGGGACTCGGTACACGGTTACGCAGGGTGATCCAAACCCGTCTGTAGCTCGATTCCAGCTTCCTCAAAACATCAAGGACATCATCTCAGCCACGGACGATCAACTGAAGAAGCGTTGGTCTGAAAGTTGGCAAGATGGATGGACCGACGAGCGTGAAACGATCTTCACCGAGCTAACGTATCGCGGCATCAGTATGCTCGGACTTTGAGCTAAGGTGGGAACGATGAGCGCGTGGTGGAGTCCAACTTAAAACGCTAGCTTGCCGTGACTTCTAGGTATCGTCCAGCGAGCTGCTACGCGTCGTCCTTCACAAAGGGTCGATCTATCACAATTTCTTCATATATTTCTCGCCCGCTCGGAATTTCTATCCTAAACAGGTGAACAAACCCGCCTTCAGCGCGGTGTTGCTTCTGTTTGGCGTATCGCCGGTGAGCTTCCTCGTAGGTCGGGTAGCCCTCGCCCACTTCGGGTTTAAGGGTTTCCACCCTGTGAATGAGGCGCTTCTCATTATCGTCCCACCATCCGTGAATTTCGACGACGTGGTATTCGACCTTCCCCCAACCTCGGACTGCTGTAAGACCTATTTCGTAAAATTCAGGAGGAGCGGCTGAAGCAGCTGGCGAATTGGTTTTGTAAAGTGTTTCAGCGAGCATGGAACAATTTTACCCTCACCCACTGTCTCAAAGGGGGAAACTCCGTCCATTTCCTGCCGGGTGCCCCGTCCAAGCCCCTTTTGCTTGGGCGGGGGTTTTCGATGAAACGGAAAAATCCCCAGCCAAGCAAACCCGGATTCCCCCCAACGAGCGCAAAATCGGCGCTCGTCGGGGATCCCGGCTTGACTGGGCACCCTCAATCAGGACAGCCCCAGTCCATACACAAACTCTACCGGAAATGGTGTATCCTCTTCCTGTGTCCCGGACCAACATCGACATCGACGAGAGCTTGATTCGCAAAGCGCGCAAGCTCACCCGCCTCAAAACCAAGCGCCAGATTGTGGACAAGGCGCTCGAGTTGCTCGTTCGCTCCGAGAGCCGCAAAGGAATCCTTCGCTACTACGGAAGCGGTATCTGGAAGGGCGACCTTAAGTCTTCCCGGAGAAATCGGGTTTGATTCTGGTGGACAGCTCCGTCTGGGTTGACTTCTTCAGTTCCCGTCCCGGATTTGCTGGCGCCGAGCTCCGCCGCATGATTGACGATAGCGAACCCCTGGCGCTGACAGGAGTAGTAGTAACCGAGGTTTTACAGGGCCTTACCAGGGACGCCGGCCGAATTGAACGCTTTCTGGGCGCATGGGACATGCTGGAGCCCAAAGGGTTCGAAACCTACCGCGCTGCGGCCGCGATCTACCGCGTGGCGCGTGGAAAAGGCATCTCGCTAACCACCATTGACACCCTGATTGCAGCCATTGCGCTTGAACATGGCGCGAGCGTCTTCACCCTGGATCACGACTTCTCCAGAATCGCGCTGATCACAGGCTTGGTGCTCCACCGCTCCTGACACTGCCAGGGCCGCACTACCCTGCCTCAGGATGACAGGCTGAGTAAGATCGGGCGTCCGACTCCCACTCCTTCGAAAACCGCGAATGCGTGGGGCACCCAGCTAGGGGCCAATCGCCCACTGACAACTGGCAAACGATAACTGACAACTGTTTGTCCGAGTGTGTAAACTTCCCTTTCCAGTCAAATGCCGGCTTTTCAGTCTATGCGGCGGTTCCTTCTACACTTTCGGGTCGCACTGTGGCGTGCTTTTCAGCACGACGCATTCGCTGTGGCCAAGGGGACGGCCTTTTCCGCCATCTTCACCTTGTTCCCGGCGGTGCTTCTGGTGGCTTCGATCCTCTCGGAGTCCCACACCACGGACGCATTCATTCGCGAGATCGGTCGTGCCGTAGGGCGGATTCTGCCGGAAGGGACAAGCACCGCCGTCCTGCAATACTTCAGCGGTTCTAAACCAGCCAGTGTGAGGACGCTGATCACCCTGGCAGTCATCACGCTGTGGACAGGGTCGGGCACCATGATCTCGTGGATGGAGGGCTTCCGCAACGCCTATCAGATGCCCAAGGTCTGGGGGTTGGTGAAGGAGAGGATGATCGCTTTCCTGCTGGTGGTGCTGGCCGGAATCCCCATGGCCTTCTCTTCCCTGCTGCTGGTGTTCGGCAACCAGATCGAACACTGGATCGCCTACCACGTGGGCCACGAATTTGGACCTTACATTGTGGGCCTGTGGACGGCGTTGCGCTGGATCATTGCGGCGCTCACCAGCATAGCCGTGGTCGGACTTATTTACCACCATGGGGTGCCGCGCACCCAGCCGTGGCATCGGGTGCTGCCGGGCGCGGCGCTGGCCACCGTCATGTGGTTCGTCTCCACCATATTGTTTGGCGTTTATCTTCGCAATTTCGCCAACTACGACGCCATTTACGGCTCCGTGGCCACCGCCATCGCCTTGCTGATCTGGCTGTATATCGTTTCGATGGTGGTCCTGATTGGCGCCGAATTCAATGCTCTACGCTATCCCCGCTTCCTCTTTGGGGCCCATTCCGACGTCAACTCCCAGAGGAAACCGGTGCAGGCCTCCTGATGGGAGATACGAACTTTATGCGGCCGATGGCCGCGGGAGAAAATTCAGCGCGTTCGAAATGAAAAACGGCAAGCCCATAAGCCGAAGCAAAACTCAGGGCTGAGAGGCGGCAACACTATGGCGCAAGAAATCCTTTCCACGGCGATCCTGGAAGCACTGCCCGGGAAGCAGGAAGAACTACTGGCGGCGTTGCGAGAGTTGTATACCATGATGCACGCCAAGGGCTACTGTCGCGATACCCTGCACCGCGATTCCTCGAACCCCGACCGCTTTCTGCACTTGCGGCGCTGGGCATCGCCGGAGATGCGCAGCGAAGCGCAAGTTGATCCCGACGTGCATCGCTATTGGCAAATGCTGCCGGAACTGTGCACCATCCCGATCGTTTACGAGAGCCTGGAGAAGGTCTTCGAAAGCTAGGGCCGTTAGCGAGTTGGTGAGCAAACGGGCTCAAGCCAAGGCCAAAGGCGGGCGACAAGGATGGGGCACCCCAAGTAAAGACTCCCGCCGAAAGGCTGGGCCACCCGTCGCCAACTACATTACTTCTTGTCCGCATAAGACGTACATTGAGTAACAGCAGACGGAGCGAGCAGATCCTTGACCGGAACCGTGAACCTTGGCCTTCGTTCGATTCGCTTGATGGCAGCGACAAGATCCTCCTGCGTCCCTGTGCCTCCCAAGGGAGGCTCAACAAACTCTATGCCGCCAATGCCTTTCTTCGACTTCATGAACCCTGCATTGTTCTGAACGTCGAAGATTTGGCGCCCACTCCGCTCACTAACAAAGATAGTGAACACCTTGCCGCCATGTCCCGCAGTGTCGAAGTAGTCCACTACAAAAAGGATCTTTTCATCCGGATATGACTTGGTGTCAAACAAGTATCCCAGATTAAGCGTAGTAGCGTTTGAGCGCGTCAAACCCAGCCAATCTTGTTTTTCGACGGCAAGGCAGTGAGCAGCATTGAGCAAAAGTACCGGCGTCTTCTCCTGTGCAAAGAGAGGAGCACTCAGGGAGGTAAACAACAGACAAAGAATCGAGTATCTTTTCATCGGCGGGTGGCCCGGCCAAGCATAGCAGATACACACAAAACCCTACATCTGGGTGCCTCGTTCTAGCCTTCCCTTGGCTAGGGCGGGGCAGTTGATTACCCCAACCTGTGAGCCAGGCTTGACCTTCATCAACGAAGGAAGCTTGTTCCTGAATCCGAACCTCAAAACAGGAATTGTCCCGATCTGACCCTGCTTGCGCCGTAGTCTCCGTTTTCGCTTTTCCTTCGTATCCACTTGGCTCGTCGAAGGTTACGCCGATTCCTAGGTCTCCTCGCCGACTGGCATAGAACCTGCATTAAAAGCGGCTGTTCGCAGCCACGCGGCCAGCGTCTAGGCGATGGGATCATGAACACATCTCCGGCCAGCATGAAAGCTTCTTCGGGCCAAACAGAAGGGACCGAATCGACGATTCTTCTAGTGGAGGACGAGCCGGTGGTCCGCGAAGTAACGCGCGCGGTATTAGAACATGCTGGGTATCGAGTGCTGGAGTGCAATGGTCCGGAAGAAGCTTTGCGCGTGGGGAGCGAGCATCGCGGCCACATTGGCCTGTTGCTGTCGGATGTGGTCATGCCCGGAATGAACGGTCCGGAACTGGCGCTGCAATTGCAAAGTTTGCAGCCCGGGCTGATTACGGTTTTCATGTCCGGTTATGCCGAGAGCTTTGTGCTGCGCAAGGTGATGCACAACAAAATGGCGCAGGGCGGCATGACAAATTACATCCAGAAACCCTTCACCATAAATGTCCTGCTGTCGCGGGTGGCGGCGGCATTGCGAACACGCGCGGAAGCCAGCCAGGCTACGCTGAGTCTTTCAACTAGGTGACTGGGACAAGGGTAACCGACTGTTATCGTCGTTCCCGGCGGAATTATCGATCCGAGCGATACGGGTGCCTTCTCTGGTGACTTAGGCGACTCGGTTTCGGAGCGTGGGGGCGATACCGGAGCTGCTTGGTCAGGCTTAGCCTTTAGGTGATTCGGCGTCTTGTCAATGTCATCGCAGGCGTGCTCGCCAATGCAGGTGCCAGACGTGCCATTCAACCATGCTGGCGCGTCGTCGGTTTCAACTGTTCCAGAGCCGCACGTCATGTTGATAAGCACACCCCAATCATCCCCGCTTGCGAGTGGTATGTTCGTGTGTACCTGCGTCTTATACCCGGACTTCGTAGCGGCGAGGTCCCCTGCACCGGGTAGGTAATCACCTGGATTACGAGGGACTTTCACCACCGGAGTTCCGGGCGGGGAAGGAACCTGCATGACGAAAAAGCCCTTGTAATTGGTTGTCGTCTCGATTGGTTCAACCGACTTACCTTGCAAACGTATGCGAACCTCAGCAACAGGCTGATTCTGATTGTCAACTGCGTATCCCGCAACCACGGTGTAACCGGGCCGCACTTGAGCCTGTGCAGCCACGACTTCGTCAGGCTCCTTTACAGGATCAAGCATAGCTCCGGCTCGCGTCACGTTATCGCTGGGATTGGGATGTATCACCCACGGAAAAGTCACCGTCTTGTATCCGGGTGCAGTTATCGTCTCTTGATACTTGCCGGGGGATAACGAGACGCTCGCTCTTCCGTCCTTGTCGGTTTGGACTGACCGCGATTCCGGGCCTTTGAGTTCGACAGTGGCTTGGACGGCAATATGGGTCGTACTATCTATCACCTCAACGGGAACGGTGACGCTCGTTTGTGCGTTGCAATAGGTGGCGGCTGCTAACGCGTAAACAACCGCAAGGATGGCCAGCACGTGGCGATTCATTTCCACCCTCCATCAGACAGAGCGATGTGAATCTTCACCCTGTCCTCTCTTTCTGTGGCCCGGGAGGGGTGTGGGAATATCAGCACGAGGGAATTCCAAAACACCCCCGGCCTCCCATAATTGATCTCCCTTTCTCGCAGCACCTAGCGGCCACTGCCTGCGTCGCCTGCGAAGACTCCCATTTGTCATCTTCGCGACCAGTACTATACTCCGGTGTCCGCTCCGGCGCTCCTTTTTTCACTAGCAGCCTCGGCGTTGACGAAATGTGCAGTAAACGCCCTCACCGCATTTGGGAACAGTAGGAAACGAGTTCCGACTACAGGCACCATGGAGTGTCATGCTTGGCGCCGGGTACCCCACCCTTTCGCCCGCCTTTGGCGAAAGGGTGGAAAGCACTTAGTCCAGCCTTCTCTTCCGCCGTCCGGTTCCAGGGTTCCGCCGACCATGCCCGCTGGCGTAATATCGAGCATAGATGTTCCAATCCATAGCTCATGTGCGCAAGTGGCTGGTGGGGAGCCTGCTGTTGCTGGTGGCGGCCGTCAGCGTGACGTACTGGATCGCCCGCTCTCGTAGTGGTCCCACACTGCATAACGTGCCCTCCCAATTGGGCATTGACATCCAGCAGACCAGCGAAGGTTTCTCGCTTTCCAAGTCGGAAGGCGGCCGCACTCTCTACACCATCCGAGCCTCCAAGGCGGTGCAGTTCAAGGCGGGTGGCCACGCCGATCTGCGTAACGTTCATATTGTGGTGTACGGGCACGAGCACGACCGATATGACCAGATTTATGGCAACCAGTTCACCTACGATCCGCAGACGGGTGACATCATCGCCGTGGGCGAGGTGCATATCGACCTCCAGGGGAACGCCGAGGGTCCGCAAAAACCTGACCAGGCCCCGCCCGACGAACTGAAGAACCCGATTCACTTGTTGACCCACTCCCTCACCTTCAACCAGAAGACCGGCATCGCATACACCAACGAGGTTGTGGAGTTTCGCACGACCCAGGCCGGTGGATCCGCCAAAGGGGCGTACTACGATTCCAAGAGCAATGAACTTCTGCTGAAGTCCGATGTTCACATCGTAACGACCGGGCAGCATCCGGCGGTCATCACCGGAAGCAGCGGCACCATTCAGAAGACGCCCAGGCAGACCACGCTGCAGAATGTTCGCCTCGAACAGCCCGACCGGACCCTGACTGCCGACAAAGGCACCATGCGCTTCGAAGCGGACAACACGGTGCAGCACGTCGTGATGGAAGGCCATGTCCACATCCAGAGCCGCGGGCCATCCGTAGTTGACATTACGGGACCTCGCGGCGATGTGAACATGGGCCCGAACAATTCCGCCGAACAGGCGATCCTTTCAGGCAATGCAAAATTTGAGTCGCATGGCGCCAGCGTTGCGCATGGTTCGGCGGACACGTTCGTGCTTGACTTCGACGATCAGAACCAGCCCTTGCGGCTTCACATGGTCAAGAACGCGCGCATGATGCAGGACCCTCAGCCGGCTAAGCCCGGTAGCAGCGGGCGGGCCACCGGTAGCAGCGGACAGGCCAGCGGCCAGCCGATGGAGATTGCCGCCGACCAACTCGATTTCCTGCTCGAGAATGGGAACCAGCTCAAGACCGGCGACACCGTCGGCAAGGCCTCCATCACCATCTTCCCTGCCCCGGGCCCAGCCAAACAGAATGCCGCCGGTAATGGTCATCAGGAAACAGGAGGGAATTCCACAACCGTCGCTACCGCCGGCCAGTTCCACGCTACGTTCGACAGCAACAATCGCATCCAGACGCTGCGCGGGGCGCCCAACTCGCGCATCGTCTCCACCTCGCCGGGAGAGCCGGACAAGGTCAGCGTGGCCCGCAATCTGGATGTCACCTTCGCGGCCGATGGCGGGGTGCAGAAGCTGGTGCAGACGGGAGATTTCCAGTATCACGAGGCTTCGGCCAAGCCTGGCACCGGTGGCCGGGAGGCCTTCGCCGACGTCGCCACCTACACTCCGAGTGATGCCATGTTGTTGCTGACTGGTTCGCCGCGCGTGATCGACGGCGGGGTAACGACGACGGCGGTAACGGTGCGCATCAATCGCCAAACCGGGGACGGATTCGCCGACGACAACGTGAAGACGACCTACAGCGATCTCAAGCCGCAACCCGATGGAGCGTTACTGGCGGGATCAGATCCGGTGCACGTGACGGCTCAGCATATGACCGCGCACAAAGAGCCGGGCGTAGCGCACTACACCGGCAATGTGCGGCTGTGGCAGGTGGCCAACGTGGTGCGCGCGCCCAAGATCGACTTTGACGATCAGAAGCGCAGCATTGTCGCTCAGTCGGATGCCTCGCAGAAGGTTTTGAGTTTACTCATGCAGCAGGGGCGGGACGGGACCCTTACGCCTGTAGATGTAACCTCCGACCGGATGACCTACACCGATGAAGAGCGCCGAGTACGCTACACCGGCGACGTATTCGCCAAGACCCCCACCAACACCGTCCATGCGCAACTGATTGACGTCTATCTGAAACCGGCGGACCCGGATGCGAAACCCAGTCCTTCAGCGCCAGCCGGCGCGCAGAAGAAATCGGTCCTTCCCGGAACCAACGGGCCGAGCCAGATCGATCATATTGTTGCCATGGAAAAAGTCGTAGTCACCGGGCCCAACCGCCGGGCGGTGGGAGATCGGCTGGTTTATACGGCCGACGATGGGAAGTATGTCTTGACCGGAAAATCTCCTAGCATTTTTGATGCCGAACGCGGTACGGTATGGGGCGATTCGTTGACTTTCTACAATCGCGATGATAGGGTTTTAGTCGAGAGTAAACGCTCTTCTCCCACCATTACTCGCGCACGTACCACTAAGTAAATGCAGACTTTATCGGCGGAAGAGATCGGCAAAAGCTACCGCGGCCGAAGGGTCGTGAGCGAGGTCAGCTTCCACGTAAAACAAGGTGAAGTCATCGGCTTGCTGGGGCCGAATGGCGCCGGCAAAACCACCATTTTCTATATCATCGTCGGGCTCATTCCGGCCGAGACGGGCCGGGTCCTGATCAATGGGCAGGACATTACTCATGAGCCCATGTATCTGCGGGCGCGGAATTATGGCATCGGTTACCTGCCGCAGGAGCCATCCATCTTCCGCAAGCTGACGGTCGAGGACAATATCCTGGCGGTACTGGAGGCGCAACCGATTTCGTGGCACGAGCGCCGGGAGCGGATGGAGAAGCTGATCGACCAGTTGGGATTGGGAGTCATCCGCAAGAACCGGGGTTACGCGATGTCGGGTGGCGAACGTCGGCGGGTGGAGATTGCCCGCTGTCTGTGCATTTCCCCGTCGTTCATTCTGCTGGATGAGCCCTTTTCCGGGATCGATCCCATCGCGGTACTGGATTTGCAAAAGATAATCTTCGATTTGAAGGCCAGCGGCATCGGCGTACTGGTTACCGATCATAATGTACGTGAGACCCTGTCGGTTACGGACCGCGCCTATATTATCAACGAGGGGCGCATCTTCCGGACAGGCACGCCGGAGCAACTCGGAAATGATCCGGAAGTGAAACGAGTTTACTTAGGCGAGAGCTTCTCGTTGGTTTAGAATTTGTAGCAGGGGCGGCCGCGCCCATTAGGGACCCGTTGCATGGTTTTGTTGCAGCCCAAGTTAAACCTCAAAGTTTCGCAGAAGCAGATTCTGACACCTGGTCTGGTGCAGATGGTCAGCGTCCTGGCGCTCAACAAGCTTGAGTTGGCGGACATGATCACGGCTGAGCTGACGGAGAACCCCGTACTTGAGGAACTTGACGACTCGGTCCCCTTGCTCGACGAGGTTTCGGCCCGCGAAGAGAAAATGGAGCGCGACAGCTCCCTCACCGTCCAGGAAGAGCAGCCCGTAACCGCCGAGGAAAAAGATCCCTTCGACGAAATCGATTTCGGCTCGTTCTTCTCGGAATACCTGGACCCCGGCCTGCGTACCTCGATCGAGATGGAGGAGAGCGAGAAGCCTTCCTTCGAGAATTTCCTTTCCAAGCCCACTACCCTCACCGACCACCTGATGTGGCAGCTGGGCTCGCTGCACGTCAACGAGGACGTGTATCGAGCGGCGGAACTGGTGATCGGGAACCTGAACGAGGAAGGCTACCTGACCGCAACGGACGATGAGCTGCTGGGGCTGGCCGATGAGGAACAAGCGTCCAGCTTCGATTCGCAGGCCCCGGAATTGTCCGCAGCCAGCGCGGACCCGCCGGAGGAAGCCGCGGCGGCCATCCTGCCGGCCGAGAATGACCTGGAGCCGAAAATTGCAGAATCCACTGTGGCCATAGCTGAGGAGGAGTCCTTGGCGAGTGAGGCGCAGGGTCAGGAAGTCGAAACCGAGATTCCCCGTCCCACCCTCGTGCCCCCGCGGACCGTGCCGGCCCGGGTGCCTTTTAGCCGCGATGCGCTACGCGAAGCCATTGACTTGGTGCGCCAGATGGACCCTATCGGAGTTGGGGCGCGCGACTTGCGGGAATGTCTGCTGGCGCAGTTGCAGGGCCTGAAGCGCGTCGATCGCAAGCACGTCAATGGCGGTCATGCCGCCGAACTCGAGGCACTGGACGATGCCATCGTGCTGGTAACGGAACATCTGCACGCCTTGCAGAACAAGCGCTACAAGGAAGTGGCCAAGGCCATGGGCCGGCCCCTGGAAGCGGTAATGCACGGCATGGATTTCATTCGCACGCTCGATCCGCGTCCCGGCCTGCGCTACAACAAGGCCGAAGCCCGGCTGATCGAGCCGGACGTGGCCTTCGTCAAGCAAGGGGAAGAATATCTCGTCCTGATGAACGACGAGGAGGTCCCGCAGTTGCGCCTGAACCCGACCTATCGCCGGCTGTTGAGCCGTGACGTGGCGGAAAAAGAGGTGCGCAATTACGTCAAAGAGCGCTATAAATCGGCCATCCAGCTCATCAAGAACATTGAGCAGCGCAAGCAGACCATTTTGCGCGTGTGCTATTCGATCCTGGCGCGCCAGCGCGATTTCCTCGACCATGGCATAGATTTTCTGAAGCCGATGATGATCAAGGAAGTGGCGGAGGAGATCGGGGTCCATCCCTCGACCGTCAGCCGCGCCGTAGCCAACAAGTACGCTCACACCCCGCAAGGCGTTTTCGAACTCCGATACTTCTTCAGCGAGAGCGTCAATGGACCTGAGGGCAGCGGCACCTCGCTGCTGATCCTCAAGCGCCGAGTCAAGAAGCTCATCGAAGAGGAAGATCCCACCAGGCCGTTGACCGACGAGCAGATCACCCGCATCCTCCAGTCGCAGGGCATCCAGGTCACTCGCCGCACGGTTGCGAAGTACAGGGAAGACATGCGCATCCCGAGCACCCACCAGCGCAGAGTAAAGAACTAGCGGCTGTACCGGCGCCTCGTCCGGTTCCGACAACGCGCGGATTTTGTCCCGGGCGCGTCTAACGTGAGGGGACGCCGTTGTGAGAAACGCGCCGCAGCTAAGACAGCAAATTAATCAAACCGGCTGCGGCAAGGAGGGAGCTCAATGACAGTAGAATACTTCGGCAAGCAATACGAAATTACTCCCGCCGTTCGTGATGAGGTCGAATTGGGCCTCACCAAGCTGACCAAAATCCTGGGCGAAAACATCAAAAGCAAAGTTATCCTGTCGGTGGAGAAGCACCGCAACATCGCGGAAATCACGGTGAAGCGGCGTCGCGGCCATTTGGTGGGACTCGCCGAGGCCACGGACATGGTGGCCGCCGTCAACCAGGCCCTGGAACATATCGAGACGCAAGTGCTGCGGCACAACGGCCGCCGCCGCAATATTGGCCGCAAACCGAAAGACAAGAGTTGGACGGAGCCTGTGGCCGCAGAAAGCGAGATGCAGATCTCCGTGGGCGCCAATCCTGCGACCGCGGTCCCGGTGGTCGTGCATAAGTTTCCCTCCATCGCCCGCACCACCGAGGCGCACCTGGTGCACACCACGGACTCCATCGCCATGCGGCCCATGACCATCGAGGAAGCGGTCAAGGAATGCGAATTCCGCGATCGCGCAGTCTTTGTCTTCCGCGATCCCAAGGGACAAGTAAAGGTGTTGCATCGCCGCAAGGACGGCAAAATCGAGTTGATCGAAGTGCCGTAAAAAGTTCTCCGGAGACAAAGGGGCGCCGATGTTGGCGCCCTTTTTCTTTGGATTGGCTATCGCTCGATCACTTTGGGGACTTTGAAGAAGACGCCGTCCGAAGCGGGGGCATTGCGTAATGCTTCCTCGTGGGGTAGCGAAGGACGCGGCTCGTCGGCCCGCATGGCATGAGCGATTCCCTGAGTACCGCTCGTCCCATCGGCTTTAGCGGAGCCGTTGGCGACTTGCGCCATCGGCTCGATGTTGGCCGTGTCCAACTCGTTCAGCCGGTCAATGTAGCCGAGGATGGAGTTCAGGTCCTTCAGCATGCGGGTGCGCTCATCTGCAGTCAGTTCCAGATGCGCCAGGTCGGCGACGTAGGAGACATCTTTATCGGTAACCATGTTGGTAACAATCGGCTTTCTAGCGCGACGGCCGCTCCGCTTGGTTCTTCACCACAAACTTGATCGCGTTCACCGGCTGCGCGCTCATCTGTCTCAGGGCCGCGACATACTGCGGGTTGAAGTTGTGCAGTTGCTGTTGCCAGGTCGCGTCCGGAACTTCGATTGTCAGCACTCCATCCGCGTAGCTGATGGCGCTGGTCCTTTCCGCTACCTTCGATCCGCACACCAGCGGCCAGGCCAGCAGCGGAGCGTTGTCGCCACCCTCGCGATGCAGGGTGTCGGCAAAGATCTTCTTGAGTGTCGAGCTGGCATGTCGCATAGCGTCACGAGTTCAATTGTAGAGCAGCGGGCGGCTCTTCGCTTTTCGCATATCGCTTTTCGCCAGGATCGCTGTCATCACCGCCGAAGCGTCAACCAGAAAAGTTCATCCGTTTGGCGGCGCTCCGCGACTCCATTACTATTGCTCCTGCATGGCCTCTGCTCCCCGACGCTGGTATCGCGATCCTCTGTCCCTGCTAATCGTCGTCGCCGCTCTCAGCGCTTTCGTCATCCAATCCGGCGAGCTTGGCACCTCCGACACCTCGCATCGTCTGCAGACTACGCATTCGTGGTGGACCTCGGAACCGCCGGTGTTTCCCAAGGAGTATCCCGAGTTCGGCATTCACGGCCGGGGAGGCAAGCTCCAGAGCTGGTATGGAATGGGTCAGTCATTGCTCATGTTTCCAGCGGACCTGGTCGGCACCGGCCTGGAGAAGTTGCCGATCTTCGAGGCATACAACAACACCGATCCCACGATTCGTGCGATTTTCGTGAGCTACAGCACCAACATCCTGGTCAACGTCCTGACGGCGCTGGTGTGCTTCCGTTTTCTGTGCCAGTTGGGATTCAGCACCAAACAGTCGGTCGCCGGCGTCCTCGCGCTGCTGTTCTGCACCACGCACTTGCACTACACGCAGAACATGATGGAGAACAACTACATCATGCTGCTGACGCTGACGGGTCTTTCGTTTCAGTACGAGTGGCTGCGGACCGGCAGCGGACGCGCACTGCTCATTGGTTCGCTTGCCTTCGGGCTCAACTTGCTCACCCGCCTCACCACGGGCCTCGATCTGATCGCCGGCGGAATATTTCTGCTTTTGGTCCTGTGGTTGGAGAACGTGCGTGGCCGCGCGCTGCGGCAGCATTTCCTGACCTACATCAAAATGGCGCTGCCCGTCTATGTCATCTTCGGACTGATCGATCGGCTGTATCAGTTCTATCGTTTCGGTTCCTGGTTTAATACCTACACCACAATCGCCGGTGAGGAGCAGCGGCGGCTGAATCCCTCACTGCCGGCGAACTATCCGTGGGAAGTTCCGTTCCATGTGGGCTTTCTCGGGCCATTGATCATGCCGGAGAAATCGATCTTCCTGTTTGACCCTCTGCTGGTGCTCACGATTGTTCTTGCGGTGATCGCCTGGAGGCGTTTTCGTCCCGACGTCAGGGCTTACCTGATCACGGCCTTCCTCTTAGTTCTGGGTTATATCAGCTTCTACGCGCGATACACGGTCTGGAGCGGCGACTTCGCCTGGGGCGATCGTTATGTCTCGACCGCAGTTGAATTGGCCGCGTTCATCTCGGTGCCTCTGTTGTTGCGCGCGCGCGCGTCGTTGGGAAAGCTGGTGTGGTGGATGGGAATCGCGCTGATTGCGTTCAGCACCGCGATCCAGTTGGCCTCGCTCGCCTTCTGGCTGCCGCTGGAGATCTACCAGGAGGACACGCTGGGCCACCCGACGTTTGTGGTTTTCCTGCGCTTCAAGAACATTGCAGCCTTTGCCTTGGGAAAGATGCAGGCGTGGGGGCTCAGCAATGATTCGATGACCTACGACCCCTGGGACTACGTCCATATCGACACTTGGAACTTCCTGCCCTTCCTGCTGCGCCGGGTTGGAGTAGCTCCACGCTGGGCGGTGAACGTGACGTTTGCTGTTTGGGGTGCGGGACTGGCCGCCCTTAGTTGGGCGCTGTGGCAGCTACGCAGAGTGTTGCTGACAGGGGACGTCGATGCTGGCTGCTAGTCACCTTTAACGCAGCCAATAGCGCATCAGAGATCGACAGGATCCGGGGGCAAGTCAGGGATGGGTGGAAAGTCCTCGTCCAGCGGCGCTAGCCTCGCCAATACGGCCAGCAGGGACTTGGGGGGAGCGGGCTCAAGGATTAGCCGCTCGCCTTCTTTGCGCATGATGGCCTCGTCACCCGAAAATTCGAACTCACGGGGAATCCGCACTGCCTGATTGCGGCCATTCTTGAAGAGCTTGACGTGACGTTCAGCGCTCACAGCGGCCTCCTCAACAGATGTCTAGCATATGCCAACCACACGCGCTGAATGTCACCTAAATATGAAGACAACGTAGTCTGAGTCTGGTTCGGTACAGTTTGCCTGCGCTATCCAAATGGGAGCGGGGACTTTCCCGGTGGGTACGCCTTCCCCAACGTCTCAGCTCGAAACAATCTGTCGTCTATGCGATGCAGGCGCTTGATCATGCCCGGCGTCAGCAGCTTGTAGTGGTGGATTTCCAGGAGGTGATAAATGATGAACCAGATCGGCTCCTCGGTGGTCATCCACGCCTGATCGTCGAACCGCGCCAGATTGACCGGCCGCGAAAAGGTCCGAAGGGTGCGCTCGCGCCGCAGGTTGAAATAGATATTGAAATAGCTCATCGCCAGCTCGCGCAAGGAGCGGTACACCGGCTCGCGATAGCGGCAGCCCACATAGTTCGACTTGGCCACTGCGCCCCAATGTCCCTTCACCCGGTAGATGGCAAGCACATGGTCGGTATCGTGCTTCGCTTCAAAGTCGAGAATCAGCGGCGGATAGCCGTTGGCGCGCAAGGCTGCGGCGGCAAAGATCGCCCCTTCGAAGCAGTGGGAAGTGTTTTCGCGCAACACCCGCCGGGGCGACCATGCGGTGTCGGCCAGATGGTAGGGCATGTCATCAAGAAATCGTTGTATGCCATATGGATCTTTCAAACTGCGCAGCTTGCGTAGTTCCGCGGGAGTGAAGCCGTGTTGGTTGTTCATGATTGGGTGGAGAGCAGTGTATCGCATCGTAGATAATCGTGAACTCCCCGCCCTAGCCAAAAGAAGGCTGAAACGGGGCACCCCCAAATTTATCTGTCGGCTGATTGCGCACCCTAGTCAGGAATCGTTCTTCCCTCCGGATGCATCTTCTGTTGTTTAGTTCGCGTTAGCGCTGGCTGCGGAGTGGCCAACCGCGACAGCCGAGTTCTCGCGCAAGGAGCCGAGGATGGCAACTGCGACTGTCCATGCTTCGCAGGGCATGAGCGTTTCCCGGCCGACTTCCAGCCCGTGGATGATCGCCGTCTCGGTCATGCTGGCGACCTTCATGGAGGTGCTGGACACCTCGATTGCGTCGGTCGCGCTTCCTTACATCGCCGGCAGTCTGTCGGCAACCAATGACGAAGCCACCTGGGTGCTCACCAGTTATCTGGTGGCGAACGCGGTGGTTCTGCCCGCCAGTTCGTGGTTCGCATTGCGCTTCGGCCGCAAGCGCTTCCTGATCACCTGCATCGTGATCTTCACGGTTTCGTCCTTTGCGTGCGGCTCGGCGACCAGCCTGGGAATGATTTTGCTGGCACGCGCCGTGCAAGGCGCCGGTGGAGGTGCGCTGCAGCCGTTGTCGCAGGCCATCCTGCTGGAAAGCTTTCCTCCCGATAAACGCGGTATGGCGATGGCGGTGTTCGCTCTCGGCGTGGTTGTCGCGCCGGTGCTGGGTCCGACTCTCGGTGGCTATCTGACGGACGCCTACTCATGGCGCTGGGCGTTTTACATCAACATCCCGATTGGGATTTTCGCCATCTTCATGATCCTTCGCTACATCCAGGATCCACCGTACATCAAGAACGCCAAGCCGGGCCGGATCGACGGCATCGGGCTGGGACTGCTTGCCGTCTGGCTGGGAGCCTTGCAGATCATCCTCGACAAAGGCCAGGAAGACGACTGGTTCGGGTCCAATTGGATTCGTTGGGCGACGGGGATTCTTGTGGTTGTGTTCGTCGCTTTCATCGTTCGGGAGTTGACTCACGACAAGCCGTTGGTGAACCTGCGCGTTTTTCGACACCGAAACTTTCTGCTCGGCTGTCTTCTTATCGCTATTTTTGGTGGTCTGCTCTACGGCCTGGTGACTCTGCTGCCGCTGTTTTATCAGGAACTGCTGGGCTACACCGCATTCGCTGCGGGTTGGGCGGTGAGCCCACGAGGAATCGGCGCCATTCTTGCCATGCCCATCATAGGCGTCTTGACCAACAAGCTCGACGCGCGCTGGCTGATCGCCTGTGGGTTTGTCATGTTCGGCATCAGCAGCTTGCGCTTCGGCCAGGCTGACCTTGCCATCTCGCAATGGTCGTTTTTCTGGGCCATCATGCTCAGCGGCTTTGGCTCAGGCTCGATTTTCGTTCCGCTTTCGACCATCGCGGTCACCGGCCTGGCCAATGAGGAGATAGGCAACGCCAGCGGGCTCTATAATCTGTCACGAAACATCGGCGGAAGTATTGGTATTTCTATCGTGAACACCATCGTGATCCGCCATCAGCAGTTGCATCAAAATGAGCTGGTACACTCGATCACTTCGACCAGTGTGCCGCTGCAAAACCAGCTTCAATCGCTGCAACATTACCTGCAAACCCAAGGCTACAGCGCCGCCGACTCCATGCGGAAAGCCTATGCCCTGATCGGCGAGATAGTTACCGGCCAGGCGCAGCTCTGGTCTTATGTGGATGATTTCCGCTATATGGCGCTGGTCTGTTTCGCTTGCATCCCGATTGTGCTCCTCTTGAAGAAAGCCTCGCTGCCCAAGGGCGCGCAGGGCATCGGGCACTGAGTCTCAGCGGCGGCGGCACGCAGAGCTTCCGTGGCAAGCTGTCATGGATTGGCGAAGGCCGGGAGTGGACATGTCACGGGATGCTCCAACCGGTAAGGGCTTCCAGCCTTGAACAAACTGAAAGCCCTTGGCCCGGCGGTTCCCACGAAGGAAGTTCGCCGAGGCGGCCCGGTGGTTTGAACTGTGAGCGCGCCTCGGCCAGATAGTCTTGAGTAAGTTACGGTTCGATTGCAATCAAGGCCGGAACCAAAACGTTCACCTTGGGCGAACCGATTCCCGTCACCAGATCGTAGCCCACAACCGCCGTGCAATCTGCGCCGCAGCCGCCGTTGGTTCCCGACGTGATGTCATGGAAGTCTGTGTAGTGGGTGGTGTTGTAGAAGGTATACAGGTCGGCGATAGCCGTCTGCAATGGGCCCTTGCCGGCCGCCGCGCGGCTGGAATTGGTAACCGCAAAGATCGCGCTCCAGTCGGGCGAAGACACGCTCGTGCCGCCGACTTCAACCCACTGCGAGTAGCCGTAGGTGTCATAGACAGGAACGCCGGTAGCGGGATTGGCATCGGAAGAAATATCGGGAATGCAGCGCATTCCAGTGCTACCGCAGCCCGTGAAGACGCCGTTCTGATAGGACTGGCCGGGCTCGAAGGCGCTGATTCCGCCGCTGCTGCCACTCCACGCCGTCTCATTTCCGTAGTTCGGCGTCAGTGGACTGGGAAGCGGAAGCGGCGAGGCCAACGTCAGCGTGGTTCCGCCGACGGCAACCACATACGGAGATGCCGCGGGATAGCCTACTCCGTGGCCACCGTCACCGGTGGAAGCCATAAAGGTGACCCCCGGATGGTTGAAGAAGGAATCGAATTCCAACTCGCTGGAGTCTTCGCCGCCGCTCCAGCTCATGGAGATTTGAGTGGCGCCGTTCTCGCGAGCAACGTCCACGGCAGCCAGCAGATCGTCAAAGCTGTTGCTGTTCGCTTCCACCAGTATCACCTTGGCTGCGGGCGCGAGGCTGTGGGCCTGTTGGATGTCCAAAGAGATTTCCAGTCCCCAACCAGTATCGCCTGCAGGATTGCCGACTTTAATTTTAGTGAAGCAGCCGTTTGCGGTAGTGCACACCGGCAGGTTAAATTGAGTGTCGTAAACTTGCAGGTCGGATTCGGCGTTGGGGTCATCGAAGGCATCCACAATGCCGATAATCTGGCCCTGTCCCTGGTTGGGGGTGGAATTCAGTCCGTAGGCGGCCTTTATTTGTACCGGAAAGAGACCGTGCGGAGTACTGCTGTCGGGTTGCGGACTGGTGATGCGGATCGGCGGTTGCGCAAAGATGTGGCTGCCATCGCGCTGTTGCGCGAGCAAGGGCAATGCCAAAGCAAGCAGAACTAGCATGCTCAGCGAAAACAAAGCAGTTCTTTTCATTCCGGTTTCCTTATCCTTTTAGGTTCGCTGTATCGCCGGCGAAAAGCGCGATTGCCGTTGCAGGGTGACGGCTCTCGTTGGCTGATTCGGACAGGAAAAGATCGACCGCCTTGCCATACCTCTGCTCAGAGATTCCCCCATAACAACCTATCTCTGTTCGGTACTGGCCAAGGCACTTCCTGCTAGCTTCCTGACTTGTCGATCGCATTTCCCACTGTCTTGATTGAAGTGCAAGCAGGCCATTATCCTATCGCCAGCACCATAGGTAAGTCTACACATCTTTCGCCCAATGCCAGAAATTAATCTATGGTTAACGTCCTACTACTATCCTAGTAAATAACCAATAACTACAATAATAAGTCCATTTTTACTGGCAATTACACATTGTGCTACTTGTGGTAGTAGATAAATGCAGGCCGACTGGTTCGCTACTGTTAGACGACACCTACATATTACTTCGACTGTTGGTTATCACAAGAATGGAAGGTTAATTGCGGCATCCGACACTTATACACTCAGTCGTCAGCAGGCGGATTATTCTTCACGAAACCGCGTACACAAGCGCACCAATCTAGCGCCCGGCCTTTCTGCTCGAAGGAGATGTCTTCTGACGACGGTCGACTTGACCATCATGTACACCCACCTTGTAGCCTTCCGTCCATCCTTCCCACCACGCTGCCGATTTACGATTTGTATCGCCTACACTCGAACTCGACGCTGCCAATTTCACGTGCCTCCGTATATGGTTCGGCAGTCCTGACTTGGCGTAGAGGTCGCCGCACACCGGACAGGGCACTCTGGTGAATCTCCCCTCCCACGGTTTGTCGTTAGCCACCATTTCAGTATTTTCCTTGAACCTGATTTCGGGCCGGGCGACCCATCGTGGGCGCCGCGAAGGAAATGTACTTTGCGGGCTGTACCTACTACCACGGTCGTGGTTGAGGAATAAGCAGGTGGGTAACCTCAGAATACCTGGGCTGATGGAAAATCAATCAACTCGGGAGCACGGGTTCTTGAGGATCTTCCTTTGATTAGCAAAAGCCGGAACTTATGTGGATGTGTGAAACCCAGTCCAGATCAGCCCCCATAGACGACTTTGCCATCGACAATCGTCGCCACGGCTTTCCCCGTGAAGCTCCAGCCATCATACGGCGTGTTCCTGGACTTCGATTTCGATTGCGAGGCATCGAAGGTCCATTTCTTCTTGGGATCGAAGATGGTGGCATCGGCATGCGAGCCCGGCGCCAGGCTGCCGCGCCGCGCAAGACCGAAAATCCTGGCGGGATTTGCCGAAAGCAACTCGACCACTCGCCACAGGGGAAGGCCGAAGTGCTGATGTAACACGGTGACCGCAATCGCGAGTGCCGTCTCCAGGCCTGTAATTCCGAAGGCAGCGCGCTCGAACTCAACTTGCTTCTCGTGGAAGGCGTGGGGCGCGTGGTCGGTCGCGATGGCGTCGATAGTGCCGTCGGCAATGCCTTCGATCAGAGCAGCACGGTCGGCTAGCGAGCGGAGCGGCGGATTCATCTTGTAGTGCGTGTTGAAGTCGCCAACGTTCTCATCCACCAGCGTGAAGTGGTGCGGCGTGACCTCGGCAGTCACGTGTATTCCCGCCTTCTTCCCGCGGCGCACGGCTTCCAGCGCCTCCCGTGTCGAAAGATGCGCCACATGCACGTGTCCCCTGGTCGCACCGGCCAGGGCGATGTCGCGTTCCACGATGTTCGCCTCGGCGGCGTTCGACATGCCGTGCAAGCCCAGGCGAAACGAGGTTGCGCCCAGGTTCATCGAGCAGTCGGCAGTCATGCGAGTGTCCTCGGCATGCTGCACCACGGGGATATTCAGCTTGGCGGCAGCATGCAGCGCGTCGTGCATCAGCCGATCGCTGAGGATCGGCTTGCCATCGTCAGTAACCGCGATCGCGCCTGCTTTCTTCAAGGCGGCAAAATCCGTGAGTTTCTCTCCCTGGCTGCCGACGGTCGCCGCGGCGACGGGAAAGACGTTCACCAGCGCGCCACGTTCGGGAGCCTGCATCCAGCGGGTGATTTCGGCCGAGTCGTTTATCGGCACAGTGTTAGGCATGGCACAGACGGAGGTGAATCCGCCGGCCGCCGCCGCGGCAGTTCCGGTGGCGATGGTCTCTTTGTGGGCCTGACCGGGCTCGCGCAGATGCACGTGCAGATCGATGAAGCCAGGGGCAACGATGCACCCCTTGGCGTTGAAGCTTCGCTGGGCCTGACCGCGAAGCTCTCCCGGCGCCGCCACAGCAGCCACGCGCCCGTCGCGCAGGAGAACGTCCATCTCCTGGTCGATGCCGCTGGCGGGATCGACGACGCGTCCGCGTACGATGAGCAATGAGTCCATGTCTTTCATTAGCGCGCCGCCCCGAGCAGCATGGCCAGAATCGCCATACGGGTTTTCACTCCATTGCGGACCTGCTCGTGAATGCAGGACTGCGGGCCGTCCGCCACTTCACTGGTCAATTCCATCCCGCGAATCACCGGCCCGGGATGCATCAGGATCGCATCCGGCTTTGCCAGCTTCATGCGCTGCGGCGTGACCTGGTAATTGGCAATGTAGTCCTCGACACTGATGTCCTTTCCCGCGAGCCGCTCCTTCTGCACTCGCAACGCCATGACCACATCGGCGCCTTGCAATGCGGCATTCAGGTCGTGGCAGGCGGCCACTCCCGGCGCGAGGGAGGCGGAGATCTCGGGCACAAAATCGGGCGCCCCGCAGAAAACAATGTCCGCGCCGAAGCGCGAAAGCAGCTGCGCATTGGATCGTGCCACCCGGCTGTGATACACATCGCCCACGATCACTACCCGCAAACCTTGCAGCCGCTTCTTGTGGTTGGTGATGGTCAAGGCGTCGAGCAACGCCTGCGAAGGGTGCTGATGCATTCCATCGCCCGCATTCACGATCGGCACTCGCACATAACGCGCCAGCAGGTAGGCTGCGCCGCTGTTGGCGTGCCGCATGACGATGGCATCGGCTCCCAAGTTGGCCACCGTCCACCCCGTATCAATGAGCGATTCGCCCTTCTCGATGCTGGAAGAAACCGGAGTCACCAGCGTGGTCGTGGCGCCCAGGGTCTTGGCGGCAAACTCGAATGAGGTGCGGGTGCGGGTGGAAGATTCGTAGAAGAGCAGGGCCACGCGTTTGCCGCGCAACAACTGCGACGGCCGGCTGGGATCCATGCGGCGGGCCAGCGCCAAAATAGACTCAATCTGTGCAGTAGTAAGTTGTTCGATGCCCAGCAGCGAACGCAATTGCGGCTTCATTGGCCTTCGCCCACCCGCTCCATTAGCAGCACCTTGTCGGAGCCATCCGTCTCTTGCAATTTCAATTCGATGAATTCGTTGGAGGCGGTCTGGATGGTGCGGCCTACGAAGGCCGCCTCGATGGGCAATTCGCGATGGCCGCGGTCAATCAGCGCGCAAAGTTGAATGCGGCGCGGGCGCCCATGAGCGAACAACGCATCCAGCGCTGCGCGGGCGGTCCGCCCGGTGTAGAGCACGTCGTCCACCAGGATGATGTTCTTGTCCTGGATGTCGAACTCCATGGTGCTGGTCTTCACCTCCGGGCGATGCCCGACGGTGGAGAGATCGTCGCGATAAAGCGTGATGTCCAAGGTGCCGACCGGGACTGCGGTTTTTTCGATGCGTCCCAGAATTTTTGCCAGCCGCTGCGCCAGCGGCACACCGCGCCGCATGATGCCGACCAGCCCAAGGTTGGCGACGCCATTGTTTTTTTCGACAATCTCGTGCGCCAGACGGACCAGGGTACGCTCAATTTCGGAGGCAGACAGGATTTGCGCTTTCTCGCGGAGATTCGAGGGCTGGAGGGAGGCCTTGGTCATGCCGTTCGCATCATACGAAAGCCCACGCCGCGGAGCAACCCTGCCCTGCACAGTAGGTTCCTGAGCAGCGGTCGATGATCATCGGAATTCCCGCCGCCTGCCGGACATCGAGGCCCCCAGCGCGCCGCCGGCAGCGGTGATTACGATGAACACCACTCCCAGCACCAGCAGTATCAGCACCACGAAGGTTGCGGCACCTTGCGGACTGCTCATCCAGTCCATGAAGTGCTGTACTATGGCCTGCGCCTTGGGATCGGGATTGTTAGCCATCTGTTTTTCCATCTGCTCCTGCATGGCACGACGGAAATCGGAGTTGGAGCGAAACAGCGCGAACGACAGCACGGTCACTACTGCATTGACCATGAACCCGAACACGCCTGCCAGCGCGCCCAGCTTCATGCCCATCCCCGGAGTAACCAAGGTCCCCGGCACTTGCTTGCGATACATCGCAACCGACAGCACACCCGCGCCCAGCATCCACAAACAACAACCGATGGAGACGAACGGAATCGCGGTGAGAACTGCGGCCCCAACTCCGGCCAGCAGCGCGCCCTTCCATGCCAGGTCCCATTGAATGGCGCTTCCCTGGGGTGCATAAGACGCGCCGCCCTGCGTCCAGCCCGGTCCCGGACCAACGGAATAGGTGGCAGGAGGAGGAACTTCCCGCGGAGCGCTGGGTGGGAGCGGCGGCGGCGCGGGCACATCTTCTTCGGGCGGAATGACTCGAATCTGCGGGGCGCCACAGTGCGGACAAAACGTGATGCCCTCTTCAATCGAGGCCTGGCAGCGATAGCAGGGATGTTCCACTAGCGAAAAGTTACAGCAGATGCGCCGTGCGCGCAACCGTAGCGCTGCATCGCTGGGAACGGCCGCCTACTTGTTATCGTTCCGCGCCCGGTTCTTGATCCAGATGGGCGTGCCTACAAACCCGAAGGCCGCCCGAATCTGGTTCTCCAGAAAACGCTGATACGAGAAGTGCAGTTTCACTGCGCGGTCGGTGAACAGGATGAACGTGGGCGGCGACACCCCGGCCTGCGTCATGTATAGAATCTTGACCCGCTTCGCTATCGGGACCGAAGCCCGCTCAAAATCAACTTTGCTGAGGAAGCGGTTCATCTCTCCCGTGCCGATGCGCTTGCGCCGCTCCCGCGCCACCAGCTCCAGCGTGGAAAAAACTTTGTCGAGATTGCGCCCGGTCGTCGCAGAAACAAACAACACCGGCGCGTACGCCAGAAACTTCAAATGCCGCCGAACCTGCTCCTCGTAAACATGGCGATCGGCGGGAGGCTTGCCGTCGGTCCGCTTATCTGTCACCAAGTCCCATTTGTTGATAACGATGATCACCGACCGGCCGCTTTCGTGCGCGTAGCCGGCGATCGTGGCATCGCTGGCGGTGACGCCTTCCACCGCGTCAATCAACATCAGCGCGACGTCAGCGCCTTCGAGATGCTTGCGCGCCATCACCACCGACAGCTTCTCGGCCATCAGCTCTGTCTTGCCTTTGCGACGAATGCCGGCAGTATCGATAAAGCGATACTGCTGTCCATCGCGCTCGATCAGTTCGTCCACAGCATCGCGGGTTGTGCCGGCAATGGGTGAAACAATCGCGCGCGACGTTCCAGTCAGGGCATTCAGCAACGTAGACTTGCCGACATTAGGCCGGCCAATAATCGCCACTCGCGTCTCGCGTTGAACTTCGACTTCTCCCTCGCCGATCTCAGGCGCACTCTCCTCGCGCGACGGTGTCGCCTCCTCAATCGTGGCTTCCCGCTCCGGCATCACGCTCAATACGTGCTCCAACAATTCGGCAATGCCGTTGCCGTTCTCCGCGGAGATGGGAAACAGTTCCCGGATTCCGAGCCGGCGGAATTCCTGGGCATAGGGCTCAAGCTGCGGCGTGTCGGCTTTGTTGACGGCCAACAGCAGCGGCTTGCCGGTGCGCAGCAGCAGCCGCGCCAGGTCAATGTCGGGAGACGCCAACTCCGTGCGTCCATCCACCACCAGCACGATCACGTCGGCCTCTTCCAGTGCCACTCGCGCCTGCCGAAAGATCTCCGCCGGAATCAGTCGCGGGTCGTCGGGAACGATGCCGCCGGTATCCACCACGCGAAACTTCTTGCCGATCCATTCAACATCGCCGTAGATGCGGTCGCGGGTGATGCCGGGCTCGTCGCCAACGATGGCGCGGCGCGACCCGACCAGCCGGTTAAACAGCGTGGACTTGCCTACATTCGGACGGCCGACAATCGCCAACGTCCCGACGGTGGGCGGTTCACCCTGTTCGGCAGTCCTGCTGGACTCAAATTGCATGCGACGATTCACTGAGACTCTTTCCGGCGGCGGTTCAAACAGCGATTGCCCTTAACGACTATTATAGGGACAAGACTCCTCGCCCCGTGTCTTCCAAACCACAATCCGCCGCACTGGCCGCGCGTTTGCCGTCGCTGTTTCAGTTCTTCGGCCCGGGTGGCGTGCTGGCGCGCACTCATCCGGCGTACGAGTTCCGCCGCGGGCAGCTTCAGATGGCGGAAGCGGTCGAGCAAGCGCTGACCGAGCGCCGGCACCTGATCGTCGAAGCCGGCACCGGCACTGGCAAGACGCTGGCATACCTGCTGCCGGTGATCCGTTCCGGCAAACGCGTCATCATTTCAACCGGCACCAAGACCTTGCAGGAGCAGCTCTTCTTCAAAGACGTTCCGTTCCTGCGGGAGCATCTCGGCGAACTGCGCGTCTGCTACATGAAGGGCCGCGGCAATTATCTCTGCCGCAAGAAGCTTTACGACCTCACCGCCCAGCCGCTGCTGAACGGACTGGAAGAGATCAGTCACTTCCGCATCATCAGCGACTGGGAGAAGACCACCGAAACCGGCGACCGCGCGGAGCTGGCCGAACTGCCCGAGAACAGCCATCTGTGGCCCAAGCTGGATGCGCGCACCGACCGCTGCATCGGCTCGCAATGCCAGCAGTTTGACCGCTGTTTCATCACCGAGATGCGCCGCCGGGCCGCTGAGAGCGACATCATCATCGTCAATCATCACCTGTTCTGCGCCGACCTGGCGATCAAATCTGCCAAAGACCACGCGCCCGACACCGGGGTGCTGCCCGACGCCGGCATTGTCGTCTTCGATGAAGCGCATGAGTTGGAAGATGTCGCCACCAACTACTTCGGGGTCACGGTCTCGAATCTGCGGGTGGACGAATTACTGCGCGATGTCGAGCAGACCCTGCGGCGAGTCGATGTGCCTATTACGGAAGTTATGCCGGCATGCAGTCAGGTGCGCGACCGTTCGCAATTGTTCTTCTCGTTGCTGCCGCCGGGTGAGGGCCGTTTTGCGTTCGAGAACCGCCTGGAGTTTCTGGAAGAAAATGGCGACGAGTATCTTGGCCTGCAGAATTCGTTGCTGCACCTTTACACCGAGCTGCAAGCCATTCCCAACAAGCCCGACGAAGTTCACGCTCTGGCCCGACGGGTGGAAGAGTTGCGTGTCAACCTGGGATTCATCCTGGAATCGACCCAGCGCAACATCGTCTTCTGGATCGAACGCCGCACCGGACGTGGCCCCCAGCACAATGTATTTCTCCAAGCCACCCCGATCACGGTGTCGGACATCCTGCGCACCACGTTGTTTGAACATTTGGAGTCGGCGGTGCTGACCTCCGCGACGCTGGCGGTCGCCGGAGGCTTCGAGTACATCCGCAACCGCATCGGTATCGAGCATGCCCGCGAACTGGTGGTGCAATCGCACTTCGATTATGAGAGCCAGGCGCTGCTGTATGTTCCGCCCGATCTGCCGGACCCGCGCGAGGCGCAATTCGTGGAGCGCGCATCGCAACGCGTCAAGCAACTGCTGGAGATCACGCGCGGGCGCGCCTTCTGCTTGTTCACCAGCTACGCGCTGATGCATCAGATGTACGAGCGATTGCTGGGCGAGTTGGCATTTCCCCTGCTGTTGCAGGGCGATGCGCCGAAGAATGCGCTGCTGGAGGAGTTTCGGCTGACGCCGAATGCCGTCCTGTTTGCCACCTCGTCGTTCTGGCAAGGGGTTGACGTGCAAGGCGAGCAGCTCAGTTGCGTCATCATTGACAAGCTGCCGTTCGCCGTACCGAATGATCCCGTGGTGGCCGCGCGAATCAGGGCCATTGATGAAGACGGCGGCAATGCTTTCTTCCAGTACCAGGTGCCCAGCGCCGCCCTTTCGCTAAAGCAGGGGTTCGGCAGGCTAATTCGTTCGCTGCACGACCGCGGCCTGCTTTGCCTGCTCGACAATCGCATCCTGAGAAAGCAGTACGGGCGCGTCTTCCTCGACAGCCTGCCGAAGTACGGGCGGACGACCGACATAAGGGTGGTTGAGAAGTTCTTTGGCGCGGCCTCATTGGATGAGGAAGCTCAGGGCACCTAATCGCCCACCGAAGCCACTTCTCCAGATCGGATGGACCTTATTTGCGCAAGACAAGCTTGGGCATGAGGTAGAAGGTCACTTATCCGGTTTGATGTTGCTCGAATGATAATGATTGCGATTTTCCGGTGAGCGAGATTTTGTTGGTACTGGAGGCCTTTGTCGAGAGTCAAGAAGACATCAAAACCATTCTGCTCGGCAAGAGATAGGAGTTCCCCATTCTTCTTGCCTGCAAGTCCTACCTCTGGAACGGTCAAACAATCATGGCCAGCCAAGCTGTTCTTGAATTTTCTTGGTATGCACTCGTCAAGTAAAACCTTCATTTAAGTTCGCCAACCAGGAGCGATTTTGCGGCTTCGAGAGCAGAGATCGCAGCCTCGCGCGTAACGGTAGGAAAGTCGTCGAGGAATTCCGCCAGGGTCTGGCCTCCCTCTAGATAATCGAGCAAGGCTTGGAATGGAACACGTGTTCCGCGGAACACCGGGGTGCCCCCGAGAATATCCGGGTCCTTGACGATGACTTGGTTGACCGGTTGCATCGCCCCTATCTTATCTCCAAACAGGCTAGAATCGTACCTTCACCGTAATCGAGAGACCGACAACTGGCAACTGACTACCGACAACTGCCTTGAAGCACCTTCTCCACAAGTGGACGCTGCTGATCCTGGCGCTGCTGAAGCCGCTCGGCATCTGGGGCGTAATGGGATTCGCCGCAGTGGACGCGGCCTTTCTCGGCATGCCGCTCGACGCCATCGTGGCCGGCTATGTGTGGGCCAACCCGCACCGCCTGCTGCTGTACTCGGCCATGGCGGCGGCGGGCTCGGCGCTGGGCAGCATCGTCATCTACGTGATTGGATACAAGAGCGGCGAGGTGCTGCTGATGAAGCGCATGGGCGAGAAGCGCTTCAACAAGATCAAGGCCGCCTTCGATCGCCACGAGTTCCTCGCGCTCATGCTGCCGTCCATGCTGCCTCCGCCGACGCCCTTCAAGCTGTTCGTGCTCTCCGCAGGCGTGGCCGAGATGAGGTTCAGCCACTTCCTGATGGCAATTTTCTCCGGACGGTTTCTGCGCTTCGTGGTGCTGTCGTTTCTGGTGATCCGCTATGGTCCGGGGATCGTGGGCTTCATCGGCGGCATGGTGCACAACCACTGGAGATACGTCATCGCCGCCATTGCCACGGCTTGCCTGGTGGGCTGGTGGATCTGGAGAACGAGGAAGTTGAAGTCAGCGCGTAACGCGAGCAGCTTGCGACCGCCGGTTTGACTGACTCAGGCATGCCTCCGCCGGTCGAATTGGCGATAGAACCCGCACCCTGTACTAATCCGCTACTGTAAGTTCCCGCTCCGTGATATAAGCGAACTTCCGAGGCGACCATGGAGATGGAAGACCAGCCGAAAGGACGCACCAGCGATCTGAAAGCGTTGGCGGAAGCCGAGTTTGGCAAGGGAACGTTCAGCAATGCCGAGAAGTTGCTGCTGGAGAAAGTTCCCGTCGGCGAATGGGCGATCTGCGGCCCGAACAGTACGGACCGGGACAAGGCGAACGATCCCCAAGATGCGGACAACTGGGGACCGAAGCGTCAAATCCGCGCAGAGTTGGTGGGCTGGTTATGCATGGACGAGCACGCCCGGAAACGCGTCCACTGGCGAGGAATCCAGGTTTACGGGGCCGACGTTACCGGCCCTCTTGATCTCCCGTTCGTGAATATTCCTTTCCAACTGGCGCTTCGGCACTGCCGCCTGAAAGCGGCCATCAACCTACGCAGCGCCGAGGTGTCACAGCTCGACCTCCAAGGCAGTCTGGTGTACGGCATAACGGCAGACGGCCTCATTGTGAAGAACAGCGTGTTCTTGGGAGCTGGTTTCACTGCTATCGGCGAAGTGCGACTTCCCCGCGCGCAGATCGGCGGCGATCTCTCCTGCGAAGACGGAACCTTCACCAACCCATCCAAGAAGGACTTTTCACGAAGCGGCATAGCGCTGAATGCCGACGGAATCGACGTTAAGGGCTACGTCTTCCTCAGGAAAAGCACCACCAAGGGCGCGGTGCGGCTCCTCGGCGCGCAGATCGGCGCTAATCTCGAGTGCGACGGTGGAGCCTTTACAAACCCACCCCAGAAGGACCTTCCCAGAAGCGGCACGGCGCTCGACGCTGAACGAAGCAACGTAAAGGGCATGGTCTTCCTTAGGGACGGCTTTACCGCTGATGGCGTCGTAAACCTGGATGCCGCCCAAATTGGAAGAGGCTTCAGTTGCGCGAACGCAAATTTCCAAAGGGCAACCCTGCAGCTAAGGGACGCCTCGGCGGCCTCCCTCATAGATTCCGGCCTGAACGACACCAGTTCAGTTGCGGATGGCGGCCCGACGATCTGGCCGCAACCCAGCAAGCTCCCCCTTGATGGCTTCGTCTATCGCCATATCTATTCGGAAGGGCGCATCAACGTTACCAAGAGACTCTACTGGCTTGGGCTTCAACCCACCACGCCGTTTCGCCAGCAACCTTATCTCCAACTCGCAAAAATTCTTCGGGAATCCGGAGACTTGGACGGTGCTAAGCAGGTGCTGGAAAAGATGGAGGCGCTTCGCCGAAGTCACGATGGGCCTGGCTGGATGGCTCGCCTTTGGAGTTGGATACTAAGAAGGTCGATCGGCTATGGCTACCATCCGGGACGGGCGATTTGGTTGATCATTCTCCTGAGTGTGGTGGGATGGATCGTTTACGGCACAAGCTATCATGCCGGGAGGATGGCCCCCACCGACAAAGATGCCTACAACGAGTTTAGAGATCCTAAGACTACAGGGCAGGTTCCCCCGCACTATCCCAACTTCTCAGCTCCAATTTACTCGCTGGAGAATTCCCTTCCTCTGGTCAAGCTCGGCCAAGGCGACAAATGGCAACCCGACCCCGGTCGGAAAGGTCCTTTGCCAACTTTCATACTCTGGTTTCTTCGGGTACAGATTATGCTCGGCTGGCTGTTGGCCACCCTCTTTGTTGCCGGAGTCAGCGGCATTGTGCGCAAGGAATGAAGAGCGTGGCTGGAAACTGCGCCTCCTCCGGTATATTGCTCGGCTTTACAGCGCTCCCTCTTTCCCGTGCGTGCGGATCAGCACCGTGCCAAAGCGCGTTCCCGAACCTCGCGGTTCGATCGAGACCAGGTGTTGATCGTCGCTGGTGCCGACTTTGAGCTCCCATCCGTCGCCGTGCGCGTCCTTACAGGTCAGCTTCTTATCGGCATCTTCGCCATGCTTTCCCATGCGAACATCCGAGCCACCGCTGTGGCCATTGCACACCAGCACGTCACCGAAGCTCTTCAGTTTGTCCTGATAGAACGATTTGACCTTTTCGGGTGAATCGTCGGTCTCGTACTCGGCTGCGACCACCTTCAGTCCAAAGCCCACTGCTCCCATGTCGATATTTGCGGAATGGCTGTCCCCATTGTCTGCGGGACGCAGATGCGCACCCGGGTAAACCGGGATGCCGTTGTCCGCCACCTTGTCGCCGGTGTTCACCTTCAGGTTGGCGAAGGGAGTTTGAATATCGACCTTCTGGTTCTTCTTGTCCTTATCGTCCACATTAATCGAGCAGGCGGCCAGCAGCAGCGCGATGCTCGCTATTACCAGAGCGCATGAAAACTTGGTAGCGATGTTCCTCATTATTGTGGTCCTCCGCTGGAATCTTGTGCCGCGCCTGTCATTCTTGCGCCAGGGCCGGCGATGTTCGGAATGGTTACAGGCAAGCGGCCGGTCATCGGGATTTCGCCAAACATTGCCTTCACCGCACTTAACTCAGAGTCGTGACCATTGGAGAAGGTACACATGTAAGTTTGCACCTCGGGCAATTGGGCGGCAATGTAGGGACTACCCACGGCCACAACGATCGTCTTCTCCGCCGCACTTCGCAAAACCTGCCGCAACAGTGTTGCCGACGATTCCTGCACAGCTATTGCGTTGACGGCCGCGCCGTTCTGCGCACGCACCACTTTGCCCGGCTGCGGAAACTCGAATACGGCGGCGATCACCACTTGCGATTCCCGCACCGCAGCCAACACCGGCTGCGTCATCCCCGCCGCGACGCGTGGATCGATGTAATACACCCGTGCGTCAGGAATTCTCGTCCTGAGCTCATGCTCCAGCGTTCTCCCCGAATCGGAGCGGCTGTCGTCGGTAAAAATCAACAAGACAGTGTTATTGTGCGTCTCCGCCACCGGCTGATACGGATTCGGCGGCAGGTTGGTTCCCTTTTCGGCAGCTTTTAGCGGGAGCGCCCGATGATTGTCCCGGACCAAGGTGACCGCTTTGTCAGCGATCTCTTGCGCGGTCGCCAGACTGGCAGGTTGCGCCACGATCTGATTCACGGCATGGATATCGACCAGCCTGGCCTGGTTCAGTCCAACCGAGGCCTTGGCGCGCAGGATCTTCAACAACGATTGATCGATGCGCGCTTCGGAAATCTCCCCACTGCGGACGGCACGCAGCAATCCGTTGTACGAGCCATCGAGGTCGAAAGGCAGAAGCAGCATGTCATTACCCGCCTTTACGGATTCGACCGCGGCGCGGCCAGCCGCTTCGGGTCCCTCCTGCGGAAATGACTGCCTCAGCCCACCCATGTCGAGCGCGTCGGTGATGATCAATCCGTGGAAGCCCATCTTCTGCTGCAAAAGTCCGGTCACGATTGCGGGCGAGAGGGTGGCCACGCGATTGGGATTGGAGTCGAGGGCCGGGACCAGCACGTGGGCGATCATCACCGCGTCAACTCCCGCCTGGATGGCGGCGCGGAATGGCGGCAGCTCAATCGCGTCGAGATGGGCCGCATCTCCTTTGATGACGGGCACGAACACATGGGAGTCGCTTTCGGTGTTGCCGTGACCGGGGAAATGTTTGGCCGTAGTCATCATGCCGAACTCGTGGGCGCCCGCGATGTAGGCGGTTGCCATGTCGCCGACCAGCTTCGGATCTTCGCCGAACGAGCGGGTGTTGATGATGGGATTCGCGGGATTGGAATTGACGTCCACATCGGGAAACCAGTTCCATTGCACACCGATGGCGCGCGCTTCCTGGGCGGTGATGCGGCCCGACTGGCGCGCAAACGCAGTGTTGTTGGTGGCGCCGAACGCCATAGCCTGCGGAAAATCCGTCGCGCCGTCAAGGCGCATGCCCAGCCCATGTTCGAAGTCGGCGGCGAAGATCAGCGGGAACTCGGAATCCTTCTGCAATTGATTGATGACCGTGGCCGCTTCGAGCGGTCCATTCTTGTAGAGGAGGCCGTCTTCGAAGCGCACGGTGAGTCCGAATCCGCCGAGGTGGTACTTGCGCATGGTGTCGCGCAAGGCGATGTATTCCGGACTGTTCACGTTCATGAACTGCGCCAGTGCGCGGACTATGAACATTTGGCCGATCTTCTGCTCCAGCGACATTTTCTTCAGCGACTCGCGCGCCCACTTATCGCCTTTTTTGTCGAGATGGACCGGGGCGGCGGTTTGAAATTGTTCTTTGGCGTAGCTCATGGGTGACATGCAGATTGAGATCAAAAGCGCAGCAGAATAGACCCGGCGATTCATGACGAACCGACCATATCAGAAGTCTTCCGTCGCGACGAATGCGGCGCTAGACCTGCACTATTCATGGGCCACGTGATTTTTTGGGTGTCATCCTGAGCGACGAGGTCGCCGCGGCGACCGAGGAGTCGAAGGAACTCTTTTGCCGCCGACAATCCCGGACTTGTCGCCAAGCGGCCACACCGTGATTTCTCGCAGCTATAGGGGTCCTTCGACTCGCTGCGCTCGCTCAGGATGACA
>Ga0116130_1000270_pt1 | contig 33749 bp, 17 predicted proteins | sample June2015DPH_17_5_FD_89733 | JGI IMG/M metagenome (GOLD analysis project Ga0116130, IMG submission 89733) | Peatland microbial communities from SPRUCE experiment site at the Marcell Experimental Forest, Minnesota, USA - June2015DPH_17_40 | ecosystem: Environmental > Terrestrial > Soil > Wetlands...
GTGCCATCCGGCGTGGTACTGAATGCGCGCGAACCCGACACGGTATCACAGGTCATGCGGGAAGGCGCCTGGCTGGAAAATTTCGAAGACCGCATGATGCTGACTGATCTGCGAACCTACCTTCCGGATGACATCTTGACGAAAGTGGATCGTGCCAGCATGGCGGTTAGCCTGGAGGCGCGCGTGCCCTTGCTGGATCATCGATTGGTGGAATTTGCCTGGCGTTTGCCGCTGGGGGTGAAGATCCGCCACGGTGCCAGCAAGTGGATCTTGCGTCAGATCCTGTACCGCTACGTCCCGCGGCAGATGATCGAGAGGCCGAAGATGGGATTTGCCATGCCGATCGAACACTGGCTGCGCGGGCCCTTGCGCGAATGGGCGGAATGTCTGCTGCCCCAGGAAAGCCTTCGGCATCCTGGCTTATTGAATACCGAGGCTGTCCTTAAGATGTGGAGGGAACACCTCTCCGGCGCTCGAAATTGGCAGGGCATGCTGTGGAATGTACTGGTATTCCAACAGTGGTACCTGCACGCCAAGACGCAAGTTTCTGGTTCAAGCCCAGATGGGCCGCTACCGGGTGGCCGGAGAGCTGACGAGGGTCGGATAGTCGCCGCCGCGTGATCGTCCCATCCGGACGATGCCGCGCCAGTGCTTCTTGGCCAGAACAGGGCAGATGAGCCCACTGCTCTCTTTGGGCAAAAGGTGGCCAGCGCACAAGAGACTGAATTATTTCCATCGTTTCCGAGCGGGGCATTATCGGATCCCGACCGCCCGATTCAGCTTCCCAGGAGCCCACCTCGGCACAATACTCGCGGTTGCTGCGCAACTCCTGATTTACAATGTGTTTTCTCTTTGCAGGGATTTGCGTTCGTTCGGAAGAGCTTTCCGCCCCCAGGGGTGCGACGGACACACATCCATTCGCAGACTTCGCTTTCCACCCGGCAGCCTGCACTTTAGATTTGAGTCTTATGCATCCACGGCACTTCCGGATCAGCATTCTGGCCGCGACGACCCTGTTGCTGCTGCTCGCACCCGCCGTTGAGGCGCAGACCCCAGCGCTGATCACGCTGGATCAGGCGATTGACTTGGCCCTGGCGCACAATCACTCGCTCAAAGCCACGCGTACGTTAATTCTCCAGAACCAGGCGCAGGAAATTACCGCCAACCTTCGTCCCAATCCCACGCTTCTTTTTGATTCCCAGTTCGTTCCCATTTTTAGCCCCAACGATTTCAGCGCGGACAACCTTAACCAGGGCCAACAGTTCGACATTGGCATCGGATATCTGTTTGAGCGCGGCCACAAACGGCAGCGCCGCTTGCAAGCGGCCCAAGACCAGACCGCCGTTACGCGCGCTCAGACAACGGATGCGGAGCGAACTCTTACATTTAATGTGGCGCAGCAGTTCATCGCGGTCCTATTGGCGGAATCGACGCTACAGTTTGCCCTGCAAGACCTGAAGAGCTTCCAGCAGACAGTTGACATTGGGGAGGCGCAGTATAAGTCGGGCTATATCAGCGAAGGCGATTACCTCAAGATCAAGCTGCAACTGCTGCAGTTTCAAACCGACGTCTCTTCCGCCCGTCTGGCAAGAGTGCAGGCACTGGTTGCCTTGCGGGAATTGCTTGGCTATGACGCGGTCCCCGCCAATTACGACGTGGTCGGCGACTTATCGTATGCGTCCGTTAAGGCGAAGCTGGAGGACTTGCAGACGAGGGCGTTACAGGAACGTCCGGATTATCGGGCCGCCGAATTGGGGGTGACCGCTGCGCAAAGCCAGATTTTGCTGGCCAAAGCCAATGGCAAACAGGATGTGAATGGCACCGCCGACTACACCCACGTCTCGGGCGAAAATAGCGCTTCCTTCTTCGTAAATTTTGCCTTGCCCATCTTCAACCGGAATCAGGGCGAGATCGCGCGCACGCGCTACGCGCTTACCCAAGCCCAGGAGTTGCAGGCGTCAGGTAGCGACCTTGTGCTGTCGGATGTTAGCGATGCCTATGAAGCGCTCCGCAGTAACGAAGAAGTGGTACAACTTTATGCTTCGGGATACTTGAAGGAGGCACAGGACTCGCGTGACATCAGTGAGTATGCTTACAAGCGGGGCGCGGCTAGCCTGCTGGACTTCCTCGACGCGGAACGCAGCTACCGGGCCACGCAGTTGGCCTATCGCCAGGCACTGTCTTCCTACATGACTGCGCTCGAGCAGTTGAAGGAAGCTGTGGGAACGAGGAACCTTCCGTGAGGACATGCAAAGATCGCTGGCAGGCCGTGGCGGCGTTGACCGCTGCCTCGGCGATCATGCTGGTGTGGATCGGGTGTCAGGGCGACGGGTCTGGTGCAGGCGGACAGAATCACTCCGCGAACCATTCGACCACTGCCGAATTGTTCACCATTCCGCAGGACCAGATGTCGCATGTCCAGGTGTTGACGGTTGAGCCCACCACCTTGAAGCGGACCTTGCGCCTGACCGGCTCCGTGGCTTACAACAGCTTCCATACGACCCCTGTGATTACGCAGGTCAGCGGGCCGGTCAGCCGGATCGTTGTCGCCCCGGGGCAGAGGGTGACACCGGCTGAGCCCATGCTGTACGTGGCGAGTCCGGACTTTTCCCAACTCCGCACGAATTACCTGAAGGCAAAAGACGCGTACGCGCTGGCGCAGAAGGCAGCCGCGCGAGCGCGAGACTTGTACCAGCACCATGCCATCGCCGAGCAGAATCTGGAGCAGGCGGAATCAGCCGAGATCCAGGCGGGCGGAGATTTGGCTGCCGCCGAGGCCGCGCTGAAGGTGCTGGGAATTACCAATCCGGATGCGCTGGTGAAAGCTCCGCCCACGTTCGAGGTGCCGGTCCGGGCGCCCATTGCCGGCCAGGTGGTCGAACAGAACGTGGCGGTAGGTCAGTTGGTCCAGACCGGAGCCACACAGTGCTTCCTGCTTTCCGATACCAGCAATGTGTGGGTGCTGGTAAATGTTTATCAAAAAGATTTGCCTAATGTGCGGGTGGGAGACCCGGTCACCATCCAAACGGAATCATATCCCGACGTTTTTCACGGTCGCATTTCCTACGTGGCGGCTTCGCTCGATCCGAACACCCGCACTCTGCAGGCGCGCATCGAGACCAACAATCCGGGAGAGAAGCTGAAGAAGGACATGTATGTGGTGGCCACGGTGGACGCAGGCACGATTCAAAATGCGATTGCACTACCGGATTCCGCCGTTCTGCGCGACAGCGAGAACATGCCCTTTGTTTATGTCGAGTCTTCTTCGCAGCAGTTCGGACGGCGCACGGTAACTCTCGGCGACAGCCTGAATGGACAGACTCAGGTCACTAGCGGGCTGAAACCCGGTGATCGCGTCGTCGGCAATGGCAGTTTGTTCCTGCAGTTTGCGAATTCACTGCAGCGTTAGTGTGGCGCAATCCAAAGGTTGGGGAAGGAAGCGCAAGACGGATGTTGGCGTCCATAGCTGAATGATTCATCGCATCGTACAAGCATCTCTGCGGCAACGGTTCCTGGTGTTGATGCTGACCGGCTTCATTATGGTCGCCGGCATCATCTCGTTCCAGCGCATGCCGGTGGACGCTTATCCTGACCTTTCCCCTCCGCAAGTTGAACTCATCACGCAATGGCCCGGCCATGCCGCAGAAGAGGTGGAGCGCCTGGTCACCCTGCCGCTGGAACTACAGATGAACGGCGTGCCGCGCATGGTGGTGATGCGGTCCATCTCGCTGTATGGGCTCTCGGATGTAATCCTGACATTTGAGGACAATACCGACGATTACTTCGCCCGCCAACTCGTCTTTCAGCGCATCGCCGATGCCAGCCTGCCTTCTGGAGTAACCCCGTCGATGGCCCCGCTGTTTAGCCCCAGCGGCCTGGTCTATCGCTATGTGCTCGAAAGTCCCGACCGCAGTCCGCAGGAGTTGAAGGTCATCGAAGATTGGGTCGTGGAGCGGGCCTATCGTTCTGTCCGCGGCGTCGCCGATGACTCCGGATTTGGGGGGACGACGATGCAGTACCAGGTGCTGCTCGATCCCGCCCGGCTCTACGGATATCACTTGACGGTTCCGCAGGTCATGGCCTCCCTCACCGCGAATAACTCGAATGCAGGCGGTGGATTCTACTCGCAGGGCGGCCAGTTCTATTACGTGCGCGGCATTGGATTGGTCCGCAACACCGACGACATTGGCAACATTGTCCTCGGCAGCAACAACGGCGCGCCTATTCGCGTAAAGGATGTCGGCGATGTCGTAATCGGCTATGCACCACGGTTGGGCGAATTCGGCTACCAGAACAACGACGATGCGGTGGAAGGCGTCATTCTCATGCTGCGCGGAGAGCAGACGCAAAACGTTCTCAAGGGGGTGGAAGCCGAAACCGAGAAACTCAACCAGCAAATCCTCCCGCCCGACGTTAAGATCCATCCCTTTTACGATCGCAGCGACCTGGTGAAGCTGACCACCGATACGGTGGAAGACAACCTGCTCCGCGGCATGGTCCTGGTGCTGATTGTCCTGATTTTCTTCCTGATCAATTTACGTGCGGCCATCATTGTGGCGCTCACGATTCCGTTGTCTCTGCTGTTTGCCTTCATCGTGCTGCATGCGCACGATGGCGCCGCCAACCTACTGTCGATTGGCGCCATCGATTTCGGCATCATCATCGATGGCACGGTGGTGATGGTGGAAAACATCTATCGTGAACTCGCGCTGAGACAAGGGCAGAGCTACAAGCTCAACGAAGTCATTCTCGCCGCGGCAAAGGACGTGGACCGGCCGATCTTTTATTCGGTAGCGGTCATCCTGGCAGGTTATCTTCCCATCTACGCGCTACGCGGACCTTCGGGAAAGCTATTTCATCCCATGGCCGAGACCATGTCGTTCGCGTTGGTCGGCGCGCTGATCCTCACCCTCACATTAGTTCCAGTCTTGGCCTCTTACTGGTTCAAGAGTGGGGTCCGTGAGCATCGTAACCGGGCCTACGAGTGGATGAAGGACCAATACGCGAAGCAATTGGACTGGGCCCTGGCGCGTCCCAAACTGATCATGGCCCTCGCGACCTTGATTTTCGGCTTGACGCTTATTCTGATTCCCTTTATCGGTGGAGAATTTATGCCCCACCTGGACGAGGGCGCGCTTTGGGTTCGGGCCACCATGCCCTACACCATCTCGTTCGAAGAGGCCAGCAGCATTGCTCCCCAGATACGCAAGATCCTGATGTCATATCCGCAAGTCACGGTGGTTGGCTCCGAGTTGGGACGGCCCGACGATGGCACCGACCCAACCGGCTTCTTTAATTGCGAATTCTACGTTGGACTAAAACCCTACAAGGACAAAGCCTGGAGTGGCGACCTTAATACCAAAGACAAGCTGATTGAATCCATCAACAAGAAACTGACTGCGTTTCCCGGAATCATCTTCAACTACACTCAGCCGGCGGAAGACGCTGTCGATGAGGCCTTGACCGGATTAAAAAGTTCTTTGGCGGTAAAAATCTACGGAGAGGACTTAACCGTTCTCCAGGACAAAGCAGTTCAAATCAAGAACACGCTATCCAAGACTCCAGGGTTTACCGACTTAACGGTGGTCCGCGAACTTGGACAACCCAGCCTGTTAATCGATGTGGACCGCGACAAAATTGCGCGCTATGGAATCAATGTCGCCGATGTGGAGGCGGTAATTTCGGCCGCCGTAGGGGGACAGGCCGTAACCCAGGTCATTCAGGGCGAAAAAGTGTTCGACATGGTGGTGCGCATGCAGCCCCAATTCCGTAGCAGCGCGCATGAGATCGGCGGGTTGCTGGTCGGCACTCCCGACGGCAAGCAGATCCCGGTCAGCCAACTCGCCGACATCCGCCAGGGAAACGGCGCGTCCTTCATTTACCGCGAGAACAATTCGCGCTACATCGGAGTGCAGTACAGCATTGAAGGACGAGACCTTGAGCGTGCCGTAAAGGATGGCCAAAAGGCCGTCAGTCAAGCGGTCTCCCTGCCCCAAGGTTATTGGCTGTCCTGGGGCGGCGAGTATAGTCAATTTCTGGACGCCAAAGCGCAGATTTCCTTAATCGGCCCGCTCGCCGTGGTCCTCATTTTTATGATCTTGTTCGCGCTGTACGGGAACTTCAAGTTCCCCGTCACTATCGCGTTGGGCGTGATTATGACCGAACCGGTGGGGGCCTTCGTGGCGCTGAAACTCACTCACACACCTTTCAGCGTTTCATCGGTCCTGGGACTGGTGGCGTTGCTGGGCGTCTCCGTCGAGACGGCAGTCATTCTGGTTTCCTACATTAACAAGCTGCGTCAGGAGGGCCTGGACATCCCCACGGCGACACGGGAGGCCTCGCTCCTGCGACTTCGTCCGATCATGATGACGGCGCTGGTGGCATGTCTCGGCCTGCTTCCCGCGGCACTGTCCACCGGCATCGGCTCGGCCACCCAGAAGCCCTTCGCCATCGTCATCGTGGCCGGTCTTATCTCCCGGCTGTTCATCGGATTCTTCGTCAATCCCGTGCTGTACCAGATGGTAGCCCGCGAAGGGGATGTACTTCAGGTATAGCGTTTCCTGGGCCCGCCAGTTGCAGCGTTGCGATCCAAAACCTCGTCTCGGGACTCACCCAGGTCCGGGCCTTTTTTCCCGCCTGCTCTGACCGCATCTGCGGCGACAAGCAGGACCTTCAGACATTCTTCTCCGTTGGCTAGAATGGCGTGTCCGCGCCCAGATGGCAGGTTATGGCCTTTTCACGATACACCGCAGCCAGCGAATCAAGAGCTTCTTGACCCGGCGCGGCCTGCTCCGCATATTCGTAACTCATGCCCAGTTGCTCATACTTGGAGGCTCCCAGACGGTGGAACGGCAGGAGGTTGATCTCGCTCAAACCTATCTCCCTCAAAAACTCCGCGGTTGCCTCCGCGTTGGCGACAGTATCGTTGAAGCCCGGAACAACCGGCGTTCGTACCACCAGTCGTCCCGGCCAGTTTGTGCGCCTGATCCAACGAAGGTTGTCGAGAATGAGTTCGTTCGGCACGCCTGTGCCTTCCCTGTGCCTGCCGGAATCCATATGCTTTAAGTCAACAAACAGCCATTGGATATACGGCAACATGGCCTGTAATACGGTTCGAGGAACATAGGCACTGGTTTCGACGCAAGCTGCGATGCCAGCGTCGTGGCAGCGCGCGAGTAGATTGAGAACGAACTCCTGCTGCAGAAGCGGCTCGCCGCCGGTTAAGGTGATACCGCCTTCCGGCCCCCAATAACAGCGATCGCGGTTGAAAAGCCGCATCAGTTCGTCAACGGCATACCATCTGCCACTGGTCTGCAGTGCGCGCATGTAGCAGACTTTGATGCATTCCATCGTGTCGCAGCTATCGCATAACATGCGATCGAAGTGGATGGGTGGACCGCCATTCTCCGACCGCCGCGCCGCGCCCTTAGGACAGCCGGGCACGCAGCGCTCCGGACAGTCCTTGCAGAGCCGCGGGTTGTACATGAGCTGCGGTTGTAATACCAGGCCTTCCGGGTTTGAACACCAGGCACAGCGAAGCGGACATCCGCTCAGGAAGACCAGCGTGCGCGTGCCTGGTCCGTCGTGAATGGAGTGGCCCTGGATATCGAAAATCAGGCCCTTGCTTGCACCTTCATGCATGTGCCGCTCACCAATAATCATCAACTACACGTTCGGCCCTTCGCCAAGGCCGCCTTCAGATCAAGAATCTCGGCCTCCCCGTTGCCTACGCCTTCGCGGCAGCAGCCGTAAACATCTCGCAAGTCACCGTAATCAGGTCGGGATACGTCATTGGCCTGCTGGGAACGGCATTGCAGACACCCAGGTATTGGCCGCCGGCGACGAAGTGATCGCAGAATTTACATTTCTGCGTGGCGACAAAATGCTCGCAGTGCTCCGCGTCAGCCAGAACCAACTCCTTCGTGCGATGGCAGATACCTTTGGCCACATCCACGGCGGCGAAGTTGCGGCAGTCCATGTGTTGCATAACAGTATTCATGGCTTCACACCCCCTCATACTCGGTTCTGGCAATCACTTCGTCCTGGATAGGCTTGCCGATTTCCACCCAATACTGCGTGAATCCGGCTACGCGGACCATCAGGTCGCGGTAGTTGTCCGGGTTCTTCTGCGCATCGCGGAGCAGCTTGCTGTCCACGACGTTGTACTGGATATGGAAACCACCCTTACGCATGTAAGCCTGAGTAAGTGCCAATAACTTTTTGCATCCCTGCATGCCGGCCACGGCGGTGGGGTGAAGTTTCAGGTTCATCTGCGAGTTCTGCGACATGGAGTGGTCCCACACCGTCGCCGATTCGAACAGCGCGTAGGGGCCGTTGCGGTCGGTGCCGGGATATGCCGACATGGATGCATCCGCGAACGTGGTCGCGGCCAGCCGACCATCTGGGGTGGCGATAGTCGCCATACCCATGGGGGCGTGGGTCGAAACCGAGATCTGGCATGCGTACAGAGGCCGTGCATTCAGCGATTCGTAATCGTGGCACATCCTGCAGAACCAGCCTTCCCAGCCTTTCAGAATTGTGTCTGCATACGGGTCGTCGTTGCCGTACTTTGGCGCGGTCAGGCAGAGATAGTGGATGTGGTCCCACTTGCCGGTCTCATCCTTCTTCTCCTGGTCGGCAAGTGAGAACGAGCCAACTTCGGAGGCCGTCTTGAAGCCAAAGTTGTCCTTCAACGCCTGCTTAAGCTCCTCGATGCCGCTCGCCCGGTCCTCGAACACGATCTTCTTAATCGCGGCCAGGCTGTTGACGAGGTTAATCGTTCCGCAGGATTCGACATTGTAGGTACCGTTGTAGCGATAACCCAGTTCATTGATCAGGTGGCCGTTCCGCAGACAATCCGGCTTGAGCAGCGAGTTGAAAACCGCCATGTTCTGCTTGCGCCATATGTCATGCTGGATATTATTGGTAGTCGTCAGGCAATCAACCGTCTTGCGGAAATAGTCTCGAAAGACCTCAACGACTTCTTCGTAGGTTTCCAGCTTCTTGCCGTGCGGCGGATAGACTGGCTGTCCTGTCCTCTGGTCGACGCCGTCGAACAATACCAGTTCGAGGACCTTGGGCAGCGAAATGAAGTGCACCCCAACGCTGGTCGGTTGTCCCGAGCCGCCCGGAATCCAGTACTGCTTGTCCTTCAAGTGCAGCGGCAGCCAGGAACACGGTGAGGTTTCCAGGCATCCACCGATCGCCAGCGCGCGCGCTTCTTCAACCGTCATGCCTTCCGGACCATACTGGTTCAGGATGAAATCGATCGCGCCACGATTGTTCACCCACGCTGGATAACCAGTGCCAGTTTTGTTGCACTCGGTCGCTTTGAGCAGGAAGTCTTCCGGCAGCTTGTCGTCGTAAAGAACGGTGAGAGTGGGCTGGGTGCTGGTGCAGCGGATCGCAGCTTCGATGATGAGCCTTTCCAGATCGTTGGCCGCCGATCTGCCGTCCTTGGTAAGGCCTCCCAGACTGAGATTGTTGAATGTGTTGCCGGAGAGCACGCCCCCCACGACACCCATCGAGGCAAAACAATCGATACAGGTGAACTTTACCCGTTGCAACTGCAGCCATTCCAGGACCTCGTCATCGGTAATGCGACCCGCAGCCTTGTCCTGCTCGTAGTACGGATACAGGACCTGACCCACGCGGCCCGGCGACAGGCCGGAAATGGCATCTTCATTCAGGACTGCAACGTGCACCGTCCAGATCATTTGGATGGCTTCGCGGAATGTCGTTGGCTTGTTGTGCGCCACCGATTCCAGCCGCTGGGCAATTTCCCGGTATTCCTGCTTCTGCTGCGGCTCGCTCTCGAAGTCGGCAAGACGGCCTGCTTCTTTCGCGTAGTTCATAATCCAGTTCTGAATGCCTTCCAGAATCAGGATGACCGCTTGGTAGTTGTAGAGGCGGTTCATGCCGACCAATCCGTCGCCATCGGCGCGTCCTGCCACTTCCGCCTTTCTCTCCTTGGCCATCTGGATTAAGCCGTCGAAACCATACTCCAGCGGATAGTAGTAGTTAATGACCTCACGGCCCTGCGGCAGCGTGTAGCCCGAGTCAAACATGCACACGATGGAACGCATGATCGCTTCCTTCATGGGGTATTCGGGCACCATCTGCTCGTATTTATGGCCGACATCGTCCACCGACTTGCCCACCCACTGCCTGGCAGTGTGCAGCAATGCGGGAATCTCCTCCCGGCGCATGCCGAACTTGCCCGCGATGGAGACAACATTGCCAAAGCCCTGCGTGACGTTGCCGCCGCCACTGCCAAACTTCGAAAGTTCGTCAACGCTGGAACTGCCCTTCGACAATGCGGCTTTATAGAGTTCGTCCTCTTTCGCCATGTAATAGGCCTCTGATAGCCATGGCATGGGGAACGAACCGCGGTAGTAGTGCGCTTTACCCATTACCAACAGCTCGCCCGGCAGGATTGTCGGCGTCAGATGGGAGAACGCTTCCTTTAGCGCTGCAGTCCGGCGGACCACCGGGATCTCGCCCTCGAGTTCGGAGTACCTGCGGGTGTACCAGTAGGGAAACTCATTGGTTGCGGAGGAAAGTGTCTGGAAGTACAAATCCCGCAGCTTCTTCGCGCGTGGGCAGGGTTCCTTTTTTACTTCGCGATCAACCACTGCGTCGGGAGCCTTGCCGCCAGCCTGCAATCGGATTGGAATACCGGACTGCTCCAGTACCTCGGCCAGCGTTCTGGTCATTCGATACTCCTTCCTCGCTTTTCGGCGAGTACCTACGTTTGGGTTTCTTCAGATGACGCTTCCCACGTTCTGCTGGATTGCGTGAGCAACTTGGAAAGACTTCAGGATCGACGTTTCTTCAATCAAAACCTTCGGTCAGGAGCCCACGGTTGCCAGATTCTCTTCAAGATCAACGGCGCTCTCTTGCTCGGGTGCATCGGAGGCTTCGGCGACGGCATCGAGAGCTTGACGTAGATCGGCGATCAGGTCGTTTACATCTTCAAGACCGACGGAATAGCGAACCAGACCGTCGCTGTAGCCGGCCAAACGCCGGTCCTCCGGCGAAATGCTAGCGTGCGTCATGGACGCCGGATGTTCGATGAGGGTCTCCACGCCGCCGAGCGAAACCGCCAAGGTGGCGACGCGGACATGGTCCATCAGCCGCTGCCCTGCTTCCATACCTCCCTCGAGCTCAAAGCTGATCATCGAACCGAAGCCGCTCATCTGCCGCTGGCACAGCTCATGTTGCGGGTGGGACTCTAACCCGATGTAGCGCACCGCCTTCACCTCTGGCTGTGTCTCCAGCCAACGGGCGATTTGAATCGCGCTCTGCTGGGCCCGCTCGATCCGCACCCCAAGTGTCTTCAGGCCACGCAGAACCAGGAACGCCTGATGCGGGTCCATGTTGCACCCGGAATTGATCATCGTCTTGCGCAGGCGCTTGTAGATGTCCGCGTCTTTCGCCACGATGATCCCGCCCACCACGTCGGCATGGCCGTTAATGAACTTGGTCACCGAGTGCAGGACGACATCGGCGCCCAAGTCCAATGGCCGTTGCAGGTACGGGCTGGCGAAGGTGTTGTCCACGACAACCAGGCAGCCATGAGCGTGGGCCAGGGCCGAGACCTGTTCGATGTCGGTGACTTGCATGGTGGGATTGGCTGGCGTCTCCAGGTAGACGACCTTCGTGTTGGATCGCAACGCCTTCTCAACCTGGATCACATCGGATGTGTCCACGTAAGTGGATTGCACACCGAAGCGCGAGAAGTCTTTCTCCATCAATCCGCGGCTGGGGCCGTAGACGGAAGCCGTACTCACCATGTGGGCGCCGCTCTCCAGCAGAGCCAGATACACGGTGCAGACGGCGCCCATGCCGGAGCTGGTGGCGATTCCGCCGCAACCGTTTTCCAGTTCGGCGACGCTGTCCTCCAAGGCACGAATCGTGGGATTTCCGATGCGGGTATAGATGAATCCGTCTTCCTCGCCGGCGAACAGCGCCGCGCCATGAGCGGCATTCCTGAATGCGAACGTCGAGGTTTGGTAGATGGGGACGTTGACCGAACCTGTAGCATCCGCCTTGTGACCCGCATGAATGAGCTTGCTGTTAATGCCCAGGTGTTTTGTGTCCATCGCCATTCCTTTCAGCTCTCTATGGGTGCCGTGACCCGCTGCGAATCTCTTGCTTGCTCTTATCGAAGAACAATCATTATCAATTGCAGCCCCAACTAAAACAGTGATGATTGGCACACCCTTCGGTGAGCACTGACTGGGGTGCCGGTCAGCGTTACGACGAAGGGTGACTCCTGGCACGACGTACCACGCGCACAGTGCTATATTCACAGCAAAGTATGAAAGAACAAACGGTCGAACATCTGCTGGACGATATCGGCTGGAAGATCCTCGGCGAGTTGCAGCAAAATGCCCGCATCCCGTTCGCGGAACTCGGCCGCATCGTGGGACTCTCCACCCCGGCGGTTACAGAACGCGTTCACAAGATGGAAGAAACGGGAATTATCGTTGGCTATCGCGCACACATTGACCCGGCTAAGGTAGGCTTGCCCATCCTGGCCTTCGTTAACGTCAAAGTTGGCGGAGAGAACCTGGTCCGATTCATGGAAGTCGCGGGCAGACATCCGGAAGTGCTGGAATGTCACCGCGTCACCGGCGCAGAATCCTTCCTGCTCAAAGTGGCTGTGGCGGATGTGGCCCACTTGGAGACTCTGCTGGATGCGCTGATGCCGTACGTGGCGACCACGACCTCTATGGTGCTTTCCACCGCGTTAGCATGGGGCAACATCGTCAAGCCGGGTGCGAAGCCGATCCCGCAAGTGGCTAAAACGAGGGCCTGAGAGTTTTTCCACTTCCGCTTAACAAACCAGAACTCGACTGAGTGTTTCACGTTCACCCTGCTCGTCGTTCCCACAATCAACCAGAAGTTCCTCATATATTTCGCCTCCTGATCTCCCTAAGATGAACATCGGCACGAAGCAGCGCCAGTAATGCGCGAGAAGCGAGGCAAGATGGCTTCCTCAACAGCAACTCCCGGAACAGCAATCTTCACCTGGAACAATCACGCGGTGGAAGTGGACGAAGACGGCTTCATTCAACAGCCGGAGCTTTGGGACGACCGCCTGGCCCTGGCCTTGGCCCACACCGACGGCGTTGCCGAGTTGACCGACGCCCATTGGAAGATCATCCGCTACATTCGTGACTACTTTCACGAATTCGAGATCGCGCCCATGATTCGCAAGCTGTGCAAAGAGACGGGCTTCTCCTTGCGAGAAATCTACGACCTGTTTCCCTCGGGACCGGCCAAGGGCGCCTGCAAAGTGGCGGGACTGCCGAAACCGACGGGCTGCGTGTAGCCGCCACACCGGATTTCCCGGAGCATCGAAGCTCCGGCCGAGCGAAGAGCGATGCTGCTTATCATCTTGATCTCGGTTGCAGTCATAGTTTTCTTCGCCGGCAATGCTGTTCGCATTGTCCATTTCCTGCGGATGCCCACTCCTCTGCGCTGGGAACTCTACCCCATCCCCAAAGGCCCGCGCGCGCGCCAGCGCTACGGCGGCTCCTATTTCGAGCAGTCCGACTGGTGGACAAAATCTCCCGACACCGGACGCACCGGCGAGTTGGCATTCATGGCGAAAGAAGTCTTCCTGCTGAGATCGGTGTGGGAGAACTTTCGCGGGCTCTGGCTCTGGTCGTGGCTGTTGCACTGGGGACTATACTTTTATTTGCTGACGACGGTGCTCGCGGTCCTCGCAGCCGTATTACGGGCAGGCAGTTTCCGCCTTCTTCATCTCGCCGTGCTGTACGGGTTCCCGCTGGCTTGCTCGCTTGGAGTGGCGGGCAGCCTGGGTCTGCTGGTGATGCGCAGTCTGCATCCCCGCCTGCGGGGTTACACAACTCGCAGCTCAGTTTTCAACCTGACGTTGCTGGGAGCGGTGTTTGTCACCGGGCTGCTGTCGTTGAGCGACGGCGCAGGCTTGGACGGCTTGGTCCGGGTCCTGCTGCGTTCCCCAGCATCTCTCGGCCATTACGGCAAGATTTCGCAGGCCCACCTGGCACTGGTCGCGTTCTTCCTGGCTTATTTCCCCTTCACTCACATGACGCATGCCTACATGAAGTACTTCACCTGGCATGGTGTGCGCTGGAATGATTCTCCTGCCATCCACGATCCACGGGCGGCGAAGAGGTTGGCGGCCAGCCTGCAACGTGAGGCGACTTGGGCGGCAGCGCACATCGCGGCGGGCGGGCCGGTAAAGTGGTCGGAAGTGGCCTCCGATCCCGGCGGAAGAGGCGCGGGTCGTGCGTAAGATCGGTGACATCGCGAGCCAGACCGGCCAGCTGACCGAGGTGCACAACCTAGTCCCACTGCCGCCGCCGTACGATCGAGTGGAAGACCTGCCTGCCCGCAAAGAGCTCAAGCCGGAAGTCCTCGATCGCATCGACACGTCGCTGGATGGCTTCTCGGCCCTGGGCTTGTCGCGCCCGCAGACTCCAGAGGAAGAACGGAAGTTCATCGACCGCTTTCTGTCGGGTCTTGAGAAGCTGCTCAGCGCGGACAACAACTGGACCTTCCTGGAACCACTCAATCTTTCGCTCGACCATTGCGCCCGCTGCCAGAGTTGTGTAGAGGCGTGTCCCATCTACACCGCGAGCGGTCATGACGAGGTGTACCGCCCCACATTTCGCAGTGAGGTCTTCCGCCGGCTGGTGAACCAGTATCACAAGTCTGGCGGTCGGGCCCTGGCGTGGCTCAAGGGTGAAGACATCGAACTGAACGCCGCCACGCTGTGCCGCTTGCTGGAGTCCGCCTATCGCTGTACGCTGTGCCGCCGCTGTGCGCAGGCTTGTCCCATGGGCGTGGACAATGCGCTGCTGACCCGCGAGATCCGCAAGCTGTTCAGCATGGAAATGGGTATCGCTCCCAAGGAAATCCACGATAAGGGGTCGATGCTCCAGCTCCGTACCGGCTCTTCGACGGGCATGAACGCCCGCGCGGTGCGCGACAATGTTGCCTTCCTTGACGAAGAGATCCGCGACCAGACAGGTCTCACCATCGAGACGCCATGGGACAAAGAAGGCGCAGACGTTCTGCTGATCCACAATGCGGGCGAGGTGTTGGCCTGGCCGGAGAACCCGATGGCCTTCGCCATCATCCTCGAAGCGGCCGGGATCAGTTGGACGATGTCGAGCGATCTCGCCGGATACGACAGCGTGAACTATGGCCTGTGGTACGACGACGCGCAGTTCGCCCGCGTAGCGGTGCGCCAGGCCGAGGCCGCCCGCAAACTCAAGGTCAAAAAGATCGTGCTGGGCGAGTGCGGCCACGGGCACAAAGCATCCATGGTCACAGCCGACCGCCTTCTGTGCGGCGATCTGAACGTACCGCGCGAGAGCGCGCTGGTGCTGCTGCGCGACATCGTGATGAGCGGCCGGCTGGCGCTTGACCCCTCGCGCAACGATTTCCCGGTCACGCTGCACGATCCCTGCAATATGGTGCGCATGATGGGGATTGTAGAGCCGCAACGCGAGATCCTGCGCAAGATTTGCCCGCAATTCCGCGAAATGACGCCGCACGGTGTGGACAACTATTGCTGCGGCGGCGGTTCCGGGTTCGCCATCATGTCGGGCTACAACTTTGCCGATTGGCGATTTTCGGTTGCCGGAAGAATGAAACTTAAGCAAATTCTGAATGCCTTTGCCGATTGTCCCAGCCCGGCGGTGAAGAAGTACGTCTGCGCGCCCTGCTCAAATTGCAAGGGACAGTTCCGCGATCTTTTTCAGTATTACGGAGTGTGGGAGAAGTCAGGAATTCTCTACGGCGGACTGGCCGAACTGATCGTCAACGCGATGGCGGATATCAGCCAGCCTTATATCAAATGGGAGTTCCACTGAGGAGCAAGCCATGGAAAAACCGTTGATCTATTTCGACAATGCCGCCACCGTCTGGCCCAAGCCGGAAAAGGTGTACCGCTTCATGGACGAGTTCTACCGCTCCCACGGCGTCAATCCCGGCCGCAGCGGTTATGATCTGGCCCTGGAGGCGGGTTCTCTGCTCGACCGCCTGCGCAAACGCATGACGAAATTCTTCGGCGGCGATGAGGACGCGTCCGACCGGCTGGTGTTCGGCTACAACGTGACCGACGCGCTTAACCTCATCATTCCCGGACTGCTCTCCGCCGGCGATCACGTTATAACCACCAACCTCGAACACAACTCCGTAATCCGGCCGGTCAATCACATGGTCCGCGACCACGGGGCCGAAGCAACCTTTGTTCCCTTCGACAGCGCCGGATTCATCGATCCGGATGACATTTCCAGAGCGATACGGCCGAACACCAGGGTGGTGATCGTCAATCACGGGTCGAACGTGCTGGGTACCGTCCAGGCGGTTGGGGAGATCGGCAGGCTCTGCCGCGAGCGTGGCGTCACTCTTGTCGTGGATACCGCCCAGACTGCCGGCGTGATTCCAATCAACATGAAGGCAATGAACATCGACGTGGTGGCTTTTACCGGTCATAAGGCGCTCATGGGCAGCATGGGCATCGGCGGTCTCTGCATCCGCAAGCACGTCGAAGTGAAGTGCGTGCGCAGCGGCGGCACTGGCGTGCGATCCATCAATCCTTATCACCTCGAGGAATATCCCTGGCGGCTGGAGTACGGCACGCCAAACCTGCTGGGCGTCGCGTCGCTATGGGCGGGGCAGGACTGGCTGGACGAGAACGGCGTGGAGCAGGTGCATGCTCGCGAGATGGATCTGGCACAGAAATTGGTGGATGGCTTCCGGCGGATCGACCGTGTCCAGTTGTACTGCTGCGACCGCCTGCAGAACCACCTCTCGACCATCCTCATGAACCTGGAAGGGGTCGATCCCGGCGACGTGGGAGTCATGCTCGACGTGGAGCACAACATTGCGACCCGCACCGGCCTCCATTGTGCGCCTCTGGTTCATACTCAGCTCGGGTTGGTCGAGCGCGATGGGGGCGTGCGCTTTTCCATCGGAGCTTTTAACACCGCGGAGGAGGTCGACTCGGCCATCGCGGCGATCGCCGACGTCGCCCAGTGGGCGATCGAGCGTAAGGCAAGGCCCCGCGGCGCGTTGGCACATGCTTGAAGTCCGAGCAAATTTGGGTCAGTCAGCAGCAGCCAGCGCGGTGTAAGGAGGTTTGGTCTGGTCTGGTTTGGTCTTGGCGCACTCACGAGCTTTCTTGATTCAAACAGCTTGCAATTAAGTAGGGCATCTGGTTTTTTCATCACAGTGCTGTGGTCGATTTTGTAAACGGTTCTGCCCGTTGCGCGAGAGAAGAAGTGCAATACCTATGCGGTTCGGAACGCTCGACTGCTTGGTGAAATCTAGTGCAAAACCAGGTGGATCGGCTTTGGAGCCTCCGCGCCAGCCGTAAGCCGTTAGAAATAATTGATCGGGGAGAGAGGATTTGAACCTCCACCCCCCCTGGTCCCGAACCAGATCTCAACGCTTGGTGAAGTCTGTTGAAATGCGGTGATTCCAAGTGATTGCTGTTGCGTTAGTTGTAGTCGACTTGTTGATCTTTAGTGAAACGTGGTGATCTTTGGAGGCGTGACCGCTGCAAAATCGTCTACAGCTATCGGGGCGAACAAACTACGAAACGAGACAACTATTCTCGTAATCCAACTCAAGAACTCTTCGTCACTACTTGCCTGGACCGATAATAAAATGCGCTTCCGAACTAAAGCATTGAGCTGTGCAAGCGCCGGTCGTTCCCAGCGGTCGGTACTCACTGATCAGGCAAGGACCTGACGCACAGAGCCCAGCATCGTAAGTTTTCACTTTTGACTCGGTCAACGGGATGGTCCGGCTCGCGCTTCCGCGCGCCAGGCACAGCATGCGGCAGACATACAGTGTCTGGTGAGCGAAAAAGACTTGGGCGACAAAGGAAAGCAGGAACTGACGCAGATCAGACAGGAGATAACTGGAGCCACTCCCTGCACGTACCTGAAGCTCCAGTATCTAGGCCAGGAGTTGGCCGCTCGGGGAAAGTCGACTGGCGGTCCTGTTCAGCTAGCCAAGCAATGGCAGCACCTGGCCAACAGTCGGAAGATGCTCGCCGCTCCTGCCGCTGCCCCCGAGAGCCCTGCCGTGCAGTTGATCCAAGGCTATGGTCTCAGTCAAGCAGATGCGGAAAAGCTCTGGACCTCCGTGCAGCAGAGGGCCAGTCAGCCTTCAAATCATCCGTAATAGGAACGAATTGGGGTCAAGCTAAACCGAAGACAGTGCGATTCGAAGTGTCTTAGTAGAGGAGCCGCTTGGACTCAGCGAAAAGCGCTGAGTCATTGCATAGCAGAGGTTAGTTTCACGACTTCGCAAATAAAGACGATTATCAAATCATTCGCGAGTTCGACGACATTGAAACCGCTAGGCGAACCGAACTAAAACGGTTCAGGAAGATGATCGAGTTCCTGAAACAGGATCAGAACTGCAGGATCGTGCTGTATGCGGAAACCGATCGCTCGTACTGGAATATGCGAGATCCGATGACTCTCAAAGACCTCGGCAGAAGAATTCATCTCGATGTGAGAGGGGTTTTAGAACTTTAGAACTCCCAGCCCTGTTATCCGCACATGCAAGCTCCGAGATGGTATTGAAGGGGTTCTCCGAAGGCAAGAACCTGTCGCTGGAAGAGCGCGAGATCGACTCCTGCTCGTCCTCAGCGCGGTCGTAAAACCCAAATCGATTGCCCATTACCTGCACTCGGTCCAATGGAACTGTCGTCCCATCAGCTTACCAGGCCCGCCCAGCGCTCGCGCAAGAGGTTGGCATCTCCACGCCAGGCTTCCAACATCTGATCCGTTTCCGCCGATCCCTGCTTTTGTGAGTGGAGAACCCTGAAGTGATCGTGCATTAGCTGCAATTATCTCTCTATAACCTGCGACAGCTTCTGGAACGAACCTACGCTGTCATTTGACTCGCCTTCGCCCCGCTTGCGCCTAATTAGGTAGCGCAGAATCCCGAAAAGGATGAATGTCACTTTTGTCGTTTGATGAGTTGAGGCGCGCGAATCCGCCTTGGCGGAAGGGAGAATCTGCAGTCGTCGCTCAGATGTGGAGACCTTCGGCCCATAATCTACCGACACGGAGGATCAGCAAGGTGAATGCAACACGGATGGCAATTGGTATTGCTAAGGTATTGATATGCGTTTGTGCGATCAGCTATGGGGCACTTTCGCAGAGTGTTTCGCCAAGTTCCGGTGATCAGCAATCGATGGAACAAACGCGCAAGTCGCTCAGAGCCAAACAAGGAACACATGCTCAGATCATTGATGCCCAAAAAGAGCTCACCGAGGAGAACCAATCGGTAACTGCTCGCCAGAAGACGGAACTAGAGGAACTTAAGGTGAGCGCGACGGAACTCGACGACTCCACGGCGCCATGGGAAATGTTCGCGAAGTCGCTCAGGACGCTCTATAACGATAATCCGAATTGGACTGGAATGCAGGTTCTTGGGTTGCCAATGGCAGCCGACTGGGACGATCCAACTCTTGGTCAGTGGCGAAAATGGCGGGTGTATGGCGATACCATACCCCAGTGGGGCTCGAGTTACATCCCAACATCATTGCAGGTTACCCGAGGATACGAGGTTTTCGTCGAGAATATAGCAATACCGCAGCCCAACCCTGCTGATCAAAAGCAGGCGGACAAAGCACAGCAAACGTTTAACGACGAGAACGTGAAGCTACAGAATCTCTGGAGCGCCACCGGCGGGCACTGGACAACTTTTGATGCTAAACAGCAGGCGCTTCCTCCCAACCGCAGACTTACGTACGATCAATGGTTCGCAAAGTTTGACGGCGTGCAGATAGGACAACAACAGATCAAAGTGAATGGTGCTGCGCAAAAGTATCAATATTGGGTGAATCTTGCCTACAAGGGTTACCCATGGGCCGCAAGTCTTGTGACAGATTTCGCGAACCCAGCGTTTCAATTGCCGGCACAATCCGATGACGGATTGAACTTTACCTACCGCACCTACAATTTCACACCAGACCTTAAGAAGTGGATCGATGACTCCAAACAGCTTCCGGCGACCTGCACGAAACTGACGATTGCCTATGATCACACCACACACCACGACCATAGTGAAGATGAAAGATGGAGTGGCGGAGCATCGTATAGCTTCGGCTTCTTCAGCTTCGGCGCGAGTGCATCGAGCGGCAGACAGACCGTCGATGTCAACGACCAACACTTTGGAATGTCGTTCTGTGCTAGAAACCTAAACGTTTTCACGGTGCAGCCGAGTGGCTGGTTTAACGGCACCGCAGTCAAGGCATTCGCGAACGGACCTTGGATTCCAGATGGCCCAGTCGCAAAGGGAATTGTTAAGCTCTGGGGACCAGATGGGGTTTTCAACCTCATGCCGACGCAGATAGTTGTTGCCTACAAGCCAGAGGTAGTGGTAACGCTTTCGAAACACGACTATGACTCTGTCCACACTAGTTTCAATGCGGGCGGGGGGTTCTCAATTGGTCCGTTCGGGTTTGGCGGTTCCTACCACAAGGACACCAATGATGTTAAGTGGGACGACAGCAGTAACACGATAACCGCGGAAGACAATAGCGAATCGCCTCAGATTGTCGCGATTGTGAGCAACAGGCTACCAGACAACAAGTGAAGGGATCGCGGGGTCTCGTGGCAATCACCACAAAGGGGAGCAGAGCGGACTGTAAGTCTCTGCTCTCATCTGTTCTCGGCGATTCGTTTGAACCCAGATGTTCTCATCCTCGATGATGACGACATCGCTACAGCAAGTCGGCGTAATTTGGACGCAGTTGCGTCCCCAGGCAACCGAGGATGCAAACGACGCGCTACACGAAATAGGCAGAAAGGGAACAATGGATATGTCACCGTCGAACTTATCTAGCGCAAAATCACCAAGCTGTTCAATGTTAGTGCCACGGTCCTGTTAACGACCCTACTAGATCCGCGCGCCCCATCCGACAATTGATTCCGCGCTCAAGACCAGCAGCAACGACCAGAACGTCGAATAGCTCACTAATTGCATATTCCTCAAGATCATCCAACGCACGAAGCTCTACCTCTTGGGCAAAGCTCTCCGGTCGGATTCCCAGGAAGCATCCTGACGTACAGAGGCCTGCAAACTCGGTTGCATTTGCATTTGAAACCGACAGTTACGATTGGTCGCTCCCCCAGTAAGATGCACTTTCGATTCATCCTTGAGTGAGCTCCATTATTTCCAGTACGATCTCACTCTTGCCGGACACATTGACCGCGATGATCGCGCCACCTAGCCTGCTATTAGGTAAAGGACTTCGATCGCTCAAGATCGACACCAAAGCGCCGCCATGCGCGAGCCGATTTCCAGGTAAAGAGGCAGCTAACAGTGCTCGACCCGCTCCTACAATGCGCACGATCTCACTCTTCAGCATCCAGTCACCCAGGAACCCCTTTATTTTATCGACAGCATCGGAATTCCTATCGATGGCATCCACAACGATGCTCTTCACGGCTGAAAGACGTTGCTCAATAAGAGTGTCTAACCGCTACAAAATCGTCTACAGTTTAAATGGCGAATACAAGGCGAAGATACAAATATTCTTGAACGGTCTTCACACATGTTAACTCCACAATCCAATGATGCGCCAGCGAGCTTTTCAGTAATGCTTCTGGTTTGGCCCAACCGGGAACAATCCCGATCACTTCCGATAAACCGACTTATCAGTACCTATGTGACCCGACTGCGGCGAATGACTTCCCACTTGCCGACTATCCGTCCAGAATCGGACCAATTATCCATAGCCACGATAGGTTCTCCTTGGCGCGCAACATTAAGGATGGCAAAAACACGGCCAAGTGTCGGAAACCGGCGTATTGTCAGAAGTTCCATTTGAACGAGAACTGGAACACTCGCGGCCCATACAGGGCGTTGATGATCTGCAACTGTTTGAAGCCTGATTCCGGAACGAGATAGCAGGTCTGGTTCTGACTCTGAGCGTCGCCGCAGTTGTTGCCGACGGGTAAATATTGCACCGGATTCACGCCGTTGCCGTTCTGCACATAGTAGTTCGCATGATTCAGCAGGTTGAAGCCCTGCACTTGCAGCGTGATGCTCTGGCGCTCGGAAATCGGAATCTGTCGCGCGAGTCCCAGGTCGATCTGCTGCGTCCACGGCCCATAAAACGAATTCAGTCCCACTACCGGGCTCGGACCAGCGCCGTTAATTCCCAAGGCGGAGTTTGAAGTGCTTTGGTTGACAGCGCTGTCGTTCAGACTGCTGCCGGCTCCTACACAATTCAGTTGATCCAACGGAATGGTTCCCAAGGAAGAGCTTCCGTTAGAGGCGTTGTACGTCGTGCATGCGTTATCGAGCAGAGCCGCATAGGGACGACCCGAGGAGAAAAGCATAACGGTACTGATGGTCCAATTCGAGAGCAATCCATTCACAAAGGGCGATTCGAAGCGCTTGCCGACGAACGGCTGATAAACCGCCGAGATGACCAGGCGGTGGCGCTGATCGAGCAAGTAGGGCGCATGTGTGTTGCTGAAATCGAACTGGTTGTTGAAGTCCACGCCGTTCGACATCATGTTCTTGGCGTATGTGTACACGGTTTGCAGTGCGAGGCCATTGCTCAGTCTTCTCTGCAATTGCACGAAGAGTGAGTTGTAGTTGTTGACTCCCGGGCTGATCAGAGCATTGATCTGGCCGAGGTTCGGATTGATGCGACCTTCCTGCAGCATTCCGCTGTCAAGGTTGGGCAGCACCACACTTGGGCCGGCGCATGGTACCTGCGTCGCGCCGGGCGGACACGTGATGTATGTCGTCGTTCCAGTTGGCGGCATCAGGTTCAGGTCATAAGCACTTGAGGAAATCAGGTGGAGTCCGTGGGTCCACATCGTGCCGACGCTAAGCGTCGTGTCGCGGAGGATCTCCCGCTCGATTTGCAGGCTCGATTGCAGCACGTACGGGAAACGGAAACTGGGATCGACAATCGAAATGTTGGGCGCGGTGAACAGGTTTTCACCCGAGATGCGATTAGGAAATATGGGGAGCTGCTGATTGGGAGGCAGATCTGGGTTGTAGTCGAGAGAGACGGAAGACTGCTGCGAAGGCAGGCCATTGGCGATGACGGAATTGCGATAGTTCAGCCCGTTAAAGTTCTCGTAGAATATCCCGAAGCCGCCGCGCACCACGGTCTTGTCAAATGGCTGCCAGGCAAAGCCGAATCGCGGAGCCAAGCGCTGGTACTGGTTTGGAAACTGCCCGGTCAACGGGAAGGCCGGATTCTCTTTGGGCTGGGGATAGATTTGGAAGTCTTCTCGCAACCCGAACTCCAGCGTCAATCGCGGGAGCGCCTGAAAGGTGTCTTGCGCGTACAAGCCGACGTAGGGCACCCGGAACGAGAAGTTGGGATTGCCTGAGGCCTGCGAGAAGGAGTCGTAAATTCCCAGGGCGAAGTTCGGCAAAGTGGAGAATCCATAGGTGCCGGCGAGTGTGCCATTCTCGCGTTGGGCATCGGGGTCGAAGCCACCGCCTGCCGAGTCAGTGACGTGGGTCATATTTCCCTCCACGCCAAATTTGAAGTTATGCTTACCCCAAACATAGTCCACCTGCTCCGCCACCTCCCACTGCCATTCCTTCGTCCGCCCTACGGCGAAGCCCGCGTTCCCCAACTCGAAAAGAGAAGGCGCCGCGATTAGTACGGAAGGCAAGGCCGGATCCACCAGACCAGTAGGGGTCGAGTACTGCTGATCTTGCGAGAAGCTCAGGCGGAAATTATTTAGCAGGTTGCTGTTGAAAGTGTGCGTCCAGCTCGCCGCCGCCTGGTAATCGCGAACGTAGCTGTTCGCCAACGTGCTAATTCCGAACAGCGGCGTGTTCGATGAAGTGATCTCGCCGTGGGGTGAGTCGAAGCGGTTGAGGTTAAGACTGAGATGGAGTTGGTCCGCTTCCCGCAGAGAATAGTCGACCTTGGAAAAAAGTGCAAGGTCGTTCATGTAGCGCGATTGGGTACCCAGGTTCGAGTGGATCGCATTCAATGAATTTGAAACTTGCTGAAGATAAATGGGATTCGTCGGATCGGGCGCGCTGAGCGAGCTGGGGACAGGCAACGGTCCATTGGGTGGGGGTAGAGCAATACCAAGAGGCACGCCGAAATCCTCCTGGGTCACCGACTGGTAGTCAGAATTTATGACAGAAATTGGGTTGTTTTGCGCCTGCTGTTCGTAGTCTGCGAAGAACCAAAGTTTCTTGTGGACGATTGGGCCGCCGATGGAGCCGCCAAACTGCTGCAGGACATCCAAAGGTTTCGCAACGCCGGCAGCCTTGTCAATGGCATCGTTGGCTCCCGTGCCTGAGTTACGGTTGTAATAAAAAGCATTGCCATGAAAAGTATCGCTGCCTGATTTGGTTACCGTGTTTACGAATCCGGTCGCCCCACCGCCGTACGCCGCCGAATAGGGGGAGACGGTGACCTGGAATTCTTGAATGGCGTTTTCGCCGAACACGTAGGGCACTCGCTCGCCGCCGCGCGCGTTTCCAAAATAGTTACTGGTGGAGTTCGCGCCGTCCAACGTAAACACGTTGGCCCCATTGCCGTTGGCGTAGCCGGTGTCCTCCCCCCCTTGTTCACCGGCGAAGCTGACCAAGCCACTCTGTCCATCCGGGCTCGCATTGGGGGTTAGCAAGGCGAAATCTGTGTAACGGCGTCCGTTCAGAGGCAGTCCGCTCAGGAGCGAACGGCTAACCACTGTGCTCGAACTCGACTCAGTCGTGCGCAAAACCGGCACCGATGCCGTGACCTCCATGGTTTGGGCGTAGGAACCAGCCTGCAGCCGCACGTCGACGGTTGTAGTTTGTCCCACATGCACCGCAACGGCATTTACGTTGACTGTACGGAAGCCGGGAGCGGTGACTCGAACTTGATAGTCTCCGACGTCAAGTGCCGGGAATACAAAAATGCCTTCGCGATTGCTGAGTTGGTTGGTGGTGATGCCGGTCGCCTGTTGTTGCACTTGGACGCTCGCACTGACGATTACTGCACCGCTTTGGTCCGTAAGGACTCCACGGATGCTGCCAGTTGTGACGGCGCTTTGGGCGTGGAGAGTTGAGAAACTAAGACCGCAGAGCAATAGAAGGCTACAGAGGGATCGCGCGAACCGACCCCGGAGACGTGCGATCACGGCAAAGATAGATTGCGCTGACTGGACCTCACCAGAGTACATAATTACCTGCCAACAAAATATAAATTCATCCCGGTTACATGCCAAAATGGAAATGCGAACCTGTGATAAGCTCCGCTCAGAATCGATTGAGCGAAGGTGTCCTCTCGCATTCGGATGCAGTTGAAACCGCCTCCGCCCATCTTTTCGAAAATGAGCGGAGGCAGCTTCCGTGAGTCTTAGTCGTCGTTGTCTTTCGGTTTAGGAGCATTGACCAGCTTTAACGCTGTGTCGTAGAGCTCGGCCTGCTGTTTCTTGTACTCCTTCGAGTTCAGGCGGTCCTGCTTGGCCGCGGCTTCGTGAAGGTTGTCGGCTGCCATAGAGAGTCGGCCCAGGCCGCCCAGACGATGGCTGTCGCGATCGGGAGCGGAGGTGTCCAGCTTTGACACCAGCGACCAGATCTTCTTGCCTTCCTCTGACGGTACATAGTCGGCCTTCAGCTTTAGCTTCAGTTTGTCGGGCGTTATTTGGTTGTAGTGGGACTGAAAAAGGTCGCGGAGGTCCGTGGCCAGCATATCGCCAAGATTATTTGGCGGCAGTCCCAGCAGCAGTTCTTCCGTCTTCACTACCGAGGCGGTGATGTAGTGACGCGTGGAGTAATAGGCCGGTTTCGCGAACGGACTGATCACCACCAGCGGCGAACGGTGTGGATGGATGTGGTCCAGCGTGGACTGGCCATCGTCGGGGCTCATGAAGATCGCCATCCCGGTGTTTGACTCTGCATCGTAGTACACCGCGCTTTGCATCAGGTGTTGGACGACCATGCCCACCGCAACATCACCATCGGCGACCTGTTGAACGTTGCTGGCACTGCCATAGACCTGCGCGCTGTTGGGACACTGCACCCCGCCGGTGTGTTCGTTCGGAATGTAGAGGTAGATGAACTGCGGCAGGGTTCCAGCGGCCAGCATCCGGTCGAAGTCGGCAATGAACTTCTGCGCCCGGCGCTGGTCAGAGATGTTGAAGTTATATCCGGGATAGTTGTGATCGAGGTGCGGCTCACCGTTGGCGTTGTTCTCTCCCATTACGGCCAAGCCGGGCAAGGTCATAAAGAAGGATTGGCCTAGCCCCTGCACCGGGCTGGTCACGTCACCCAGGTTAACCAGCGGATTAGTGATGTGGAAGTTGTCGGGGTTCAATTCCGGAGCTCCACAGTTTCCACTAGAAGGATCGTTAAGTGTCGTAGGTCCGTTGGTTCCGGTGTCGGTACCGTCAATGCGGGCCGCAAACACCCCATATTCTTTGAAGCTGACGCCGTTGCGCGCCGCATTATTGAAGATGTATCCGCTCTCCGGATAGTCATCCGGCTCAAAGTTCTTGTTGACCAGAAGCCCGCGGCCGGTCTTGACCAGCAGCGTTTTCTCGGTGTAATCCGTCGCCGTTCCGGAAGCGGCGAACTGATGGCCCGCATCGCTCTCCTCGGAATCAGAATAGTAGTTCACCGCGGCCGCGAAGTTCTGGGCCAGCGCCTGGTAGTTGAGAGTAACGCCTGTGTACTGCCCGTTCCAGTAGGGAGAACCGTCAGCATTGTTGTAGGTCAGGCTGGCGAACACTCCAAAATGACCGCCCAGATTGCCGAGCTTGGAGTCGAAGGTTTTATTCTCCTGCAGAATGAAGACCACATGTTTGATCTTGGTGGAAGGCCCCCCGCCAATGGGAACCACCGAGGTGTCCTGAGCCGGCGCTACGGTGTAGTTGTTCCTGGCGACCGTGGTCAAGTCCAAGTGCAGGCTCGGCACATCAATCTTCTGCAGCGAACCAAAGATGTAGTTGCTGTCGGTGATCGGGGTGGAGATGATCCCGGTCGGCGGCGGCGTCCCTTGGTTCGGGTTGGTGTTGGGGTTGATGTCCTCGCCGATTCCCTTGGCGTTCAGCACGTAAAGAGAATTTCCGTCCGCGCTGAGCACCACTCCGGCGGGATACCAATCAGTCGGAATTCGCCCGATCAGCACCGGTCGAGCCGGGTTGTGGGTGTCAAGAACGGCGACGGAGTTGATGCCTGCTTCCGCCATGTACACTCTGGTGTTATCCGGCGAGACGGCCAGCGCATTGGGATAGGTCCCATGCGCGGCCTTGGTGAGCGCGGATTGAATGGCGATTAGCGGTAGCTCTATATTGGCGACCTTGTTGCCCTGAAGATCCATGATCGCGATCGTATCGCTGTTCGACTCGGTCACGTAGAGCAACTCTCGTCCTCCGCCGCGGACAATGGCGGTGGCAGAAGGATGGGTGTCGCCAATTACATGCAGGTCATCCAGCGTATGCCCTTGATACACGGAGCCGAGGAGGCTCAACTGCGAGCCATCGCCTCCCGGCGCTGACAAAATGGAAACGGAAGAGGTCTTCGGGTAGTTGCCGGTCGTGCTGGTGACCGGAACGAAGTAACCATGGACCTCATTATTGGGAATTGGCGGCAGCGCGTTCAGCTTGCCATCTTGTCCGTAACCAGGGTTGTTAAATTTGTATTCCGTGACTCCCCAGTTCGAGACCAGGACCTTGGTTCCGTCCTGACTGACCGAAACCGCGTAGGGGAAATAGCCGACGGCTACGTGCTGTACCACCTGCCCCAGGGCGGTGTTGATGACGGCAACGCTATTGTCGCCATCGCATGCAACATACAGAAATCTCCCGTCCGGACTTAGCGCTGTCCCTCCTGGAAATGTCGTCTTCGCGCCATTGACGCGATCAAAGCCGCTAGGCACGGGTGGCTTGAAGCCGTTCCCCTGAACGGTGTTGAAGTACGGATCGGGTGCGTAGTTGGAGACGTAGCCGCTGGTTGACGACGTGATGGGTGCAATTACGATGTGGCCGTTTGCGCTGAGCAGGCCGGCCGTCGAAAGCGCAAATGACTTGACATCGTTATCGCCGCCTCCGGAAACCCAGACGGAGTATGGGCCGGCGCCGGTCGCTTGCATTCCCACAAAGAACTTTCCCACCTCGTTGATTTGCGATACGACATGCATCGAGGCGGTGTCGATGACGGTCAGCGTGTAGCCACCCAGGTTGATGGGGCTCTGGAAGGACGTGTAGGTGTCCTCGCGCTCGTCGTCATTGCTCGTGATCAGGTACCTGCCATCCGGAGTCAGCACCGCGCCCAGCGGGTTCATGCCAATCTGGGCGACTAGGCCAGCCGGCGTGACCTTGGTGCCATTCGGCAAGACTCCGGCGAAATAGCTACCAAACTTGTTGGGACCAGCGAACAACTCGGCCCCGGCATAAGCTCCGGACTCCGACGTGTTATAGACCGGGGCAACGAGTGTTCCCCAGGTGTTCCTGAATTGCACCTGTTGTGACAGCATGGGCTGCGTAGCCGCCGCGATCAGAAAAGTTAAGCCCAGCAGATATTTCCGTGCATGCTTAAGAAACCGCGAATTCATTGCACTGCCTCCCGCCGACAAAGTTCGGCATTATCAGCAAAACAGGTTGACCAAGTACGACCGGTGAACGGTCAGGCAAAACAGTCCCGGACGTCGACGGTCGCGCGTGAACGGGAACTTGGGCCAAACCGAGTGGTTGACGGACTACGGTCTGAGGACGGTGCGCAGAAAATGAGCGACTCGGTTCGGCCACTCAGGCCGATGACACGCCAGCAAGATGGCGGGAGGATGAACGCGGCAAGAAAGTTCGATGAAAGCTGGCGGCGAGTGCGCAACACGCTGCAACAAATGTGCGAATTTCACTTCGCGCATTTTTAATCTCTTCGTGACTCATCCTTAACCTCAGAGTTCTATAAAGCGCCTTGTCGCCCAGGCGACATTGCCTCTCCTTCCGGCACCGCGGGGACTTCACTAACCAAGAACGCTGTTCAAAGGAGTAAATGTATGCGCAAGTCCGCAAAATCTTTTTCCCTCCATAGCAACGCGCTTTGGAAGTTGATAATCGTCGCGCTCGCCACCGTTCTGTTGTCTGCGACGCTGACGGCGCAAAACCAAATTGTTACTGGAAAGAAGATCACGCCTGCAGGCTTCAATGGAGAAATCGCCAGCCTGCCGATGAACATCATCTTGTCACCCGATGGGAAGTTCGCCATTACCAGCGATATGGGATTCCACCAGGAACTCTCGTCGATTGACACAGGCACAGGTCAGACGGTCGGCGAAGTTCAGTTTGAAAACACTTCGGACGCTCCGCACAACGGCCTGTATTATGGAGTGGCCTTCGCTCCGGGTGGCGGACCGGATTACACGTTGTACGCTGCCCAAGGTGAGAACCAGAGCATAGCGGTATTAAGCCTCTCATCTACCGGTGACCTTACCGTGGAGAGCTCGATTGCGACCAGGGCCGGCGATTTCCCTTCCGGACTTGCCACCGATAGGAACGGTTATCTTTACGTGGCCAACAACGACCCCGATACCTTCATCGTCCCAGGAAGCGTGGCCATCTACAACCCGAACGGGAATGAGGTCGGACGGTATAATTTCACCGCGAGTTATGGAGGAACTCCGAATTTCCCGCTTGCCATCGCAACTCTGCAAGACGGCAGTAAGACTTATGTAGCCAGCCAGCGCGACGGCGCGTTTACGTCTTGAATACTACCGACCCTACAAATCCAACGTTAGAGACGACCATCCCGACCGGCGCGCACCCCACGGGCCTGCTATTTAACCAGGCACAGTCACTGCTGTACGTGGCGAACGCGCACAGTGATTCCATATCGGTGGTTTCGACCAGTTCAGACTCAGTACTGAGCACACTGCAGTTCCAGTTCGGTACGCTGAGTGGATTTCCCGGCGCCACACCTATTGCAGTTGCACTCTCGCCGGACCAGAACACTCTGTATGCCGCCATGGCAGACTTAAATGCTATCGCGGTCGTTGGTGTGAACGGCAGCGGACTGACTGTGCGAGGATACATACCGGTCGGCTGGTATCCTACTGGTGTCGTCGTCAGCCCGGATGGGCAGCGGTTACTCGCGACCAATGCCAAGGGCGTACAGACGCGCATCCCCTCGACCGGCTACGTTCAGTGGCAGTTTAATGACAACCCCTGGTACGACCTGAACACTATTATCGGCACGATCTCTCTGATCTCTGTGCCCAGCCACAGCGAATTAGGCGTCTTTACCAACCAAGTACTGCAGAACAATGGGATCGTTACCGCGAGCGCGGGAGTCGGCCCTAATGACCACCGGCTTGATGGGATTGGTCTGAAGGCTGGCAAGATTACGCATGTGATCTACATCGTCAAGGAGAACCGTACCTATGATCAAGTGCTTGGCGATATACCGCAAGGTAACGGCGACCCGAGCCTGGTGCTGTTTGGCCAGAATGTTACGCCCAGCCAGCATGCATTGGCGCAGCGCTTCGTGTTGCTGGATAACTTCTTCGACGCCGGAGAAGCCAGCGGCGACGGTTGGCCATGGAGCACGGGCTCAATGGCGAATGAATATGTCATCAAGAACCTGCCGTACAACTACAGTGGCCGTGGCCGGAATTACGACTTCGAGGGACAGGACAATGGCTACCCCGCCGGCGGCTTCCCGGCCAGGGACCCATACGGCAATCAGCTCTCCCAGCAGTTTCCCAATGGCTTGCCTGCGATTCCGGATGTGGCGGAAGCGCCTGGCCACCACATCTGGGATGCGGTGCGGGCGGCTGGGCTGTCGTACCGCAACTATGGGTTCTTCTACACGTTCGGTGTCACCGGCGTCATTCCGGACAACTATCCCGCGGCCGCAGGACTGCTGCCCGCAGGTCATGACTTAGGTGGCATGAGCGACTTTGACTACCGCCGCTACGACAATCAGTTCCCCGACAGCGACGGTCCTCCCAGCTACGGGTGCTTCTACCACACAGCCGCCTATGGCCACTACAACATGCCGAGCCGCTTCTCCGAGTGGAAGCGCGAATTCCAGGAGATGCTTGCTCAAGATCCCAGCGGCAACTCAGTTCCTGCGTTCATGACCGTCCGCTTCAATCACGACCATACAGAAGGATACCAATCCGGTAACTTCAGTCCGCTAGCTGAGGTCTCCGACAACGACTACGCCGTCGGTCAACTGGTCGATACCATCAGCAAGAGCCCGATCTGGCAGCACACGGCGATCTTCGTGATCGAGGACGATGCGCAGGACGGCCCCGACCACGTTGACGCACACCGCTCCACCGCCTATGTGATCAGCCCATATATCCGGCAGAGTTACGTTGATCACACCTTCTACAACACTGACAGCATACTGAAGACGATTGAGTTGCTGCTCGGTATAAAACCGCTTACCCAGTACGACGCCATCGCCACTCCGATCCTGGCGTTCGACTCGCACCCTTCAAACGGAGCAGCTTTCAACGCCATCAAGGCCCCACAAGATGTAATGTGTCAAAAGGTGTCGCGCTTGGTACTGGCCAAGGGAAATCCCATGCGCAAGTGGGCGATCGAATCGGCCAAGATGAACTTCGACGTTCCGGACAGCGCACCATCCGCAAAGCTGAATGAGGTGCTTTGGAAGTCGGTCAAGGGACCGAACTCGAAGATGCCCAAGATACGCCACAGTGTAATCGCGGCCACGGAGAAAGACTAAGCCGCCAGCCGCAGCCAGGCAGCCTCACCGGCAACGATATTTGCGTTGAGGCCGACGACAGGCTGAACGCACCCAACGAAGGCGGGGCCCGGCAGAGTTAGCCGGGCCCGTTCTTATCCGGCGCCCACCATCGTTCTAAAACTCATCCAGAATCACACTAGCTAGGCTGTTGCGGTTCACTACTTTGGCTCCCGTACCGTCATCTTGTCGACGTCATGCGCTTTGACAAGCTGGGAAGGAGCAGCGTCGCCTCGACGGCGTTAAGCTTTCAGGGGATGCCAGCCTGTTTCGCGGAGGACATCGCCGCAGTTAGACAAGAAGTGCAGCATTTATGTGGGTGCAAGTGCTAGAGCACCTGGGGCAAAACCAGGGGTCGGTTTTGAGGGTCTCGCTGCTGCTGTAAGTGCTTGGAAGTAATTGGTCGGGGAGAGAGGATTTGAACCTCCGACCCCCTGGTCCCGAACCAGATTTGGCGTTCTGTTGAAATCTGTTGAAATGCTGAGATTTCAAGTGCTTTGTGTTGTATAGCTTGGAGGCAGGTTGTTGAAAGCTGTTGAATTGCGGTGAAGCCGAGTGTCCCGACCGTCACAAAATCGTCTACAGTCTATGGAGCGAACAAAACACGAAACTCATGACATGTTCCGAGATAACCCTTGGTTTTTCACTAAATTTCGTATCGGATAGAATACTTGCTTAGCACCGGAACTCCGCTCAGGGCTGTGGTTTCCCTGTACGTGCGCGGCGCATGCTACGCGAGGGAAAACTCTACTACAGCTTAGCGTATTCCGCTTTGGCCTGGATGAGGATGGGGATGTCGGGATCGGCGTCTTTCCAGAGGGTGAGAAAGTCCTGGTAGGCAGCCTTTGCTTTCCCCGTGTCGCCGGAGAGCGCGTAGGCGCGGCCCAGGCCCAAATGCGCGAGCGCCCCGATCACTTCGTTTTGAACGACCCCCGGATGGTCAAGAATCTTCTGGAACTCAGCGGCAGCGGCGCTGCCCTGGTGCGCCGCCAGAAAGGCTTCACCGCGCAGGTAAACGGGGCAAAGAGCGAAATCCGCGCTGCCAATAGTTAAACTGAGTTCGTAGGGCGCAGCCGGGACGAGTGCCTCAAGGGCCTTGGCAGGGCTGCCGCTCCCCTGAGCAGCGGCGGCACGGATTGCAGGCAGATAGTTAAACTGTACGATCGTATCTTCCGGGAAGCGCCTGGCAAGATCGCCGGCGAGTCGTGTCGCTTGCGCAGAATCGCCGGCCAGCGCCAGCGCCAGCGCGGCGATGGCTTGAGCTTCCTTGCCGTTTGACAGTGCGAGCGCCGCTCGCGCCGGCTGTTTGGCCACTCCCATGTTGCCGACCAAGGCCTCGCGCACGGCAGCCCGGGCCTGATAGGCGGCCGCCGTCTCCTTCGCATCCGCTTGCTGAGCGAAACCGGCTGCGCGCTGCGTCAGCTTCCGCGCTTTGGCAAACTCTCCGGAATATGCGGCCGTATCCGATTCGAGGTAGAGCGCAACGTCTTCTTGTCCGGGCTTGCCCATGAGAGCAGCCGTCTCGTGCTGCATGCCCGTTTGATCGTGCTGCAGGAAGTCCATGAGATAAAGATTTCCGTGAATAGCCGGATTGTCAAAATTATGAGCTTGCGCCTCCTGGGCTGTCGCCTTGGCGTCATCGAGACGGCCAACGGCCAAATAGTTGTAGAGGAGGTTGGAGTAGGCCAGCCCGCTTTCAGGATTCAGTCTCACCGTCTCCTGAGCTGCAGCGGTAGCCTTATCGTAATTCCCAAGACTGGTGTAGATGTTGGTCAGATTGGAGGCGGGGTTGTAGTCGCGAGGGTAGGTCAGCGCCCATAACTCGTAGATTTTGCGGGCAGCCTCCAGGTTCCCTGTGACGAAAAGCTCATAGTGCGACGCGATATAGAGCTTTTCGCGCTCGCTCACCCGCTCGCGCAGCTCGTAAGCTTTGCGCATGTTCTCGGTCGCACGTACGGTTTGCGCCAGGTTCTGGTAGCTAGTTCCCAGCCGTGCGTAGGCCATGGCAAAATTGGGATCCA
>Ga0116130_1000272_pt1 | contig 33733 bp, 72 predicted proteins | sample June2015DPH_17_5_FD_89733 | JGI IMG/M metagenome (GOLD analysis project Ga0116130, IMG submission 89733) | Peatland microbial communities from SPRUCE experiment site at the Marcell Experimental Forest, Minnesota, USA - June2015DPH_17_40 | ecosystem: Environmental > Terrestrial > Soil > Wetlands...
GCAATAACAAAGGTACCGATTGTCCCCTCAATATTTCTACCACAAAATGCTACTATGCTTATAACAAACAATCCAGCGGCCATAATTAAACAAATAACGGCCATTGTTTTATCGGAAATATCATACATATTTATTCCTTCGCTCCTGGCCTATGGATTAGGCTTTTGTCCCAAGGGGGAAGAGGACCGATAATTGCATCCATGCCTACGTCTTCAACACCACCAAATCCCGAAACATGCCCCCACGAGACGTTTTTTTTAATTATTTTTTCTCCGGTTTCTCGATATGCCCAAGGATGACCTCTGCTTTTGTCTATTGCCACCCAGTTATAGCCTTTGGGTATTTTATTCCAGTCCACATAGCTCTTAGGCTCGGAGTCGGAAAGAGATTCGATAGCCGACTTGATCCTTAAAAGATCGGGGCATTTATTAAAATACAGTTCGATCTTTATTGTGTAGAAACCGGCAGGGATAGGGGCCGTATCATGCAATGTATATTGCTCTATAGAAATATTGCTAACATCAATCTTGACCGGCTCCTCCTTCTTCCTCGCCTCATCCTGCAATCTTGACAGCTCTCTTTGATCTTCCTTGATCTTCTCTTTCTGCTCACGGATTCGAGATTCGATTGACATAGTTACCACCCCCATGATTCAATATGTGCAAGAGCATAGCCCATACCACCGGCTATTACTAATACAATAACCCAGAACACCAACCACTCAAGCATGTCTTTAACTTTCACTACTCACCCTCCAATCAATTGTATACCGATTGCTACAAACTGCGCAAGTAGACCGGCAAAGAAAAGCCAAGCAGTAACCCAGCCCGCGACGGCATTCTTAGTCTTAGCCTTGCACATCTGCCAGGTTGAACTAGCTACGCCAGCAATTCCGATGAGAGAATAAACCGAGACGTAAAGCAGATAAAGAAACTTCATACTTTGCTCTCCTTTATTTTCTTAGCCAATACAGGCAAATACATATACGGGCACTCCCGCTTTAATTCATCGTACTCTAAACAGTGACGCGGGCCTAGGCCGTATGCCGATAATTTTACCTTTTCATTTTTACACCATGCTCCATGATGATTGTAAATGCAAGGTACGTCAACTGGCATTAATCTTCCCTTCGGCACTCGATTGCATCCCAATATTTCTGAGCGCGAAAGGCATCACCAGTAAAAGTCCCGCTTAGATTCGCTAACTTTTCCTCGGGAAATTGAAAATACCGAGCTGTTTCTTTTATCTCTTCCTTACGAAACTCTTCAAAATCAGTCATCCCTCGCCGCCTTAATCAAATCAATCACGCCTTGCCGAGTCACCCCCGAGTCTATGCGACCCACCATTTCACCATCGTGAAGCACTACCACAGTAGGCAAACCGCATACATTGTACTGCATCCCCACGGGCTCGCCATCGGGCTTGGATATGTCGATTGTTTCTAGCTTGACATTCATGTCCTTGCAGACTGCGATAATGTGAGGTTTCATTCCAGCGCATGCGGGACAAGCCCATCCGGTTGTCATAAAGTATAAAACGGTTATCATTTTATCCCACGCAATCGATCTATTGCACCCATGAGAGCCTTTGTCCCGGCAGCCTGGTTAAAGGCTACTAGATATAGTATGCGTAATAAAACTAAAACACCCAGCGTCAACACGATTGCAATATAAACAAGCATATTCCCTCCTATGACTTAAACCATAAGCATCCTAGCGCATTATATAGCGCCTTCTTTTCATCTTCCTTTAGTTCGTTCGCAACATGGTTAAATTGCATTTGCACATTATACTCTGATTTCCAGCATATAAGCTCGCGGGCCAAACCCTTAAAAAACAAAGCCTGCTCCGTGCTGTCCATGTTTGCAAATTGTGCGCCAAAGGCTTCGAGGTCTATAGATACCGCCTGTACTTTCATATTCCCTCCTATCTTTTCAGCATTATATCATAGCTTAAAGAAATTAGTCAAGAGCTTAACTTTTGCCCTTAGTCTCTTTACCTCTTCGGCGAGAATAGCCCTTTCTTCCCATACGGGCAAATCAGCCATAAAATCAGGAGCCCATAATTCCTTCTCGCTTGCCTTTAGTATCCTGTCTACGTCAGCCTGGCTATATTCCATTTATTTCCCCTTCTTGAATATCTTGCTTCTAAGTTCTTTCCATTGCTCATCTGATATTATTCCCTCTGGACACTCAAATGCTTCACTGCCATTGGGAAAATATTTATCCCACAAAGAAAGAACAAAATGCCCTTCTTGCTCGGGATCTTTGTCGTTACAATGCACCCCGCTATTCCAGGAATAGTAGGTTCGCAATAGAGAGCCTAGGTCTTTGTATATCTCTTCTTTTGTATAGTCCATTAGTCGGCCTCCCCATAATATTCAGCCGGTATAGACAATTGTTTCAGAGCTAGGCTTATTCCCCAAGATGCTCCAACCTGCCCCCATGTCAAAATCTTGACGATTGTAATACCGACAAAAAGCACTTCTATCCCTAAGTTAATAATTGCATATTGCGGCCTAAACTTCATTCTACTTGCCTCCGTTTATATCGGATAGGACGGTATCGAGAGCGAATACTAAAGATTGCAACTTCGCATCGCTCATAGCATCATTAGGCGTCCCTTTACTAATACCAGCCCCTCGATTTATTATCGCCTCTTTGCACTTCTCTATGATGGCAGAGTCACGAGACTTGGTGAGAGCAACTAGTTCGGATAGCATTCGATCTATGCTCCAACCGTCTTCTCCGCAATAGGCATGCAAAACAATATCTTCTGTTTCCCTCGCAAACTCTTCCGCGCTCATTATCTCGGTCATAGACCCCTCTTACTCTTCCAACGCATTACCATTGATATCGGTAATAGCACAACGCTTATGGCACATAAATATGTGCCTGCGTTCCAAGTCCTCGATGCGGTGACATAAAGACCAACACATGTCGCGCATAAAATCCAAACAATCGAATCAAAAACAATCCAAATTTTCATAGTACCTCCTAGTCTTCTACGTCAAAACCGCAATGCTTAATAATTCTAGCAAAATCATAGCAATCACCTTTTACAATTTCATCACGGAGGCCAAGGCTTGCGGAAGCCGCATATTGTAACATAGATATGGGCACTTTCGGCCTAGGGCGCGGAGAGTCGAGAATAAACATAGCTTCAAAGGTATCATAGTTTATGTGCCCATCCTTCCCGGAATGATTTTGTAATACTTCCCTTATTTTCTCTACTTCCTCTTTCGTGAAAATCACCTGATCGGACATTAAAGGGCCTCCTTAGACATAACGGCTAAGAGAATCAAGAACGCGCTCAAGATCGGCGATATCCTCGTCCTTGTCCTCAAGCAAATCATTGACCTGATATTGCAATTCCCGTAAGTCATCGCGGTCTTTTTCTAGCCTCTTGATAAGGCTCGCCAAACTACGCATTACCGATTTAGTGCCAGTTACTTTCATTTCCTATTCCTCCTTTTTGTCGCGAAGGGCGATAGCTTCTTTCACCGGCTTAATTGTTTCATCATTGTAATCCGGAATAAGAAAAAGCCCAGCCCCTAAATCGAACCCCTTAGAGTTAAGGTAATATCTACTAAGCGAGTTTATGGCTTCCGTATCCTTCTCTACTATCTCCTTGTACTTGTCTCGCTCGGCACAAACTTCAACGTATTTTTCATCTACAGTCTTTCCGAACTTTCGCCCGAAGGTGAGATAATAGGCATCCGTATCGTCGGCGAAAGATAGCGAAGTAGTCACGAAGTTTTCTCCTCCGTGCGCTTTCATCATTTCACGAACAAACGCGGCGAGAATAGGCCCGAATCCGGTCTTCATTGTTGCATCGAATTGGCCGTCTTTATAGACCAATTCTTCAATAATAACATTAGCCGCATTTTTTCGGAGCTTTTCATTTTCCTTTGCTATTTCCTCTCGCTCGGATTTCATGGAAAGATAGGCTTCGACCATAATTGATGCAAACCTCGAGTAATTATCATACCCAAGATCTCGCATATTAGCTTCGTGGGATTTATTGATCCACTTGATAGCCTCTTCTATTTCCTTCTCACTCGGCATTAGAGACCTCCTTGAAATTACTCCGATACATCGACGATTAACCGTCGCCTTAGTGCCATCTTTTCTTGTAGTGTTTTATTGTGCATAATAACAACGGCATCGCCTTGTGTAAGCTCAAAACCAAAACGTCCAATTATTATTTCATCTTTTGAGTTAAACCAGGCAACTACATCGCCTTTCTCGGGGTCAACTATATCATTCACGGCTTGCCTTCCTCCTCTAGTATCCCTATTATGCGCGATAGCTGGGAATCTGTCAATCTCTTAACCGCCTCATAAGATGATGGTCCAAATATATCTGTAAGAGGACGCTCCAAACTATATCTTGCCCGTTGTTTGACTATCTCCGCTTTTTTATCAGCATCGAGCAGATAATACATATCATGGCACAATCTCTCGGCACCCCGCCTGGTTGTATAACCGTGCTCCATGTCTATGTAATAAGCAAATCTTTTAGTAAACGCTAAAGTCTTTGTAACCCGATTTACTTTACCTGCGTAAACTACCTGCCCAGAGTTGATATAGTACAGCTCATCGCCTACTTCTAGCTTATTGTCTTTCATGTCCTTCCTCCTTGGTATAGATAGAGTAATTAGGCTTTAGTCTCGATAAGCCAAATCAGAAAAGTCTTCGCATCGCAAAGTAGCTCGTCAGAATACTGCATACTTACCTCCTCTTGATACCCTAATTATATCTATATCTCGGATAATTGGCCTAATTGTAAACACATGCCCGGATAGTAGTGTACATATTCCTATTAGGCTTCGCAAACGTTCCCGTAGGGCAGGAGTTCATTAGCTTCTCGCCTACATCATAGCGTATTTTATCGCCATTGACTTCGTACCTTAGCATTTGTAGCGGGGCAGAAATGGCGCATACTTCAACGTGTTCCCCATCTTTAATCATCTTGTAAACTTGGCTAGCCTTCATGTGATCCTCCTATCAATCAACCTTAATAATAGTATATATCATTCTCGGATAATTGCAAGAGAAAATCGATAAAAAGGTGAAATATTTTTAGATTGGCTGTAAAATATGCCTTCGCTTCCTCTATTACTGCCTTGCGATCAGCTCGGATTAAATCGGCTACAGTTACATGCGTGCTGTCTGTAACGTATCCGTCCCATTCAATCATTCCAGAAATCAATCCCGAAATCTGGATAGCTAACTCATTTGCCTTTTGTATAGCCATAGCTAAACCTCCATGTATCCCAGCGCATCAAGTTCTATCCATGCCTTGCACTCTAAAATATTACCCCTAAAACAAAAGATATCAGCCGGGGCTGATCGTTTGTAAATAGTATATATTTTTTCTCGGTCGAATTGCTCATGCGATGCTAAGTAGTACTTGCTCATCTATTCGCCTCCATGTTCCTCTATCCTAGCACTCTTTGATACTTCCCGTTAGTGGTAGTTATACCTTCAACGGGAAAGCAACCACCGCCCCAAACATCACGGCCAGGCTCTCCATGCGATGCCCATTTAACAAATGTTTTGGCTATTCTTTCCGCCTCGGCTCGATTAGTAACAGTAGCCGAAAACTGATCGCCCTTGTCTAATTCATCCCAACACTCGCGCCACGCCCCATCATGCTCGTCCCATATCGCGTTCTTTTCCTCATTTACAATAACCCGGTAGTGAGATGCACCGGGCGCACTACCTACCCACGATTCTATCGATACATGCATACTTCTCTTTTCGCCCGTCTTACTAGGCCAGCGCCTTGCAGAATCTAAAGTATAATCAGAAAGGTTGCCGCCAATTATCATATTTATACCCCTTGCGTTATCCTATCATACTTCCCCTATTCTTGTCAAGCCTAAAAATAAAGCGCCTCGGGTGAGACGCCTTATTGAGTTCGCTTTGTTAGTTTTTAGTAATCGTCGCGTGTAAATTCGTAGACCTTATCGGTATAGTCGGCCTCGTCTTCAATTTCCTCTCGGGCGATTTGCTTGAGCGTCTCGACAATCTTTCCCGTCCAGCGCTCATGTACATCGGCAAGCGAGCCGGAATTGTTAGACCACCGTACTGTGTTGCCCTTGTATACCGCCCTGTCTTCATAGAGCCGTACTGACCACTTGCAATTGTCCCAAATCCCGACCTTTTCGTAGTCAGTCCACTCCTTGACCAATACCCTACTGTAGCTAGCCGGTGTACTCATCTGTTTGCGCCTCCTATGCGCTTGTAAAAACAATAAGCCGACGCCCTTTGTCGTCCGCACTCTTTAATCTTTAGCGCTCCGAGCGCTCCATCTCACGCATCCACCCCGCCGTAGTAGTCGGGAGCTTGCCGGTAACCATCCTAGACTTGTCAATCTCGATAGTATCAATATCATCAACCGCAAACTCTACCGACTTTTTGCAGCTCTCCTCGCCGTTGATTACTACGTAATTGTTGTGCTCGCGAGCGCCATTCAGATATATTTTACCGTTGTAATTTTTGCCATTATAAAAACCTTCGTAAACTTTGGTCGGTCCGTACTTGCTCGCCTTAGTCGTAACCTTTGTCATTTCGTCCTCCCTCATCAATCTCTATATATAATGTAGCACGGCGGGAGATTCGTGTCAACAAAATAATCAATAAATCGTACTTATTTTGATCGATTTTTTACTTAACGGTTGTATAGTAGTTTACCAGACATTGAAACTTTTCTTGGTTCCGATGATCTTTTCTATAACCCCTGTCAACGCATCCTCGATGTCGTCGTGCGCCATTTTTCTAGTACGGCTTGCCAAAGACAATTCCCCATAAACTTGTGGCCATGCTTCTTTCCAGTTTTTCGGGAATCTTAGACAATTAGTCACCGAAGTTGCATTCGACAAAATACGCGCCATTTTATTCTCGCCCTGATGAAACCATTCTACTTGCGTAAAAGTGTTTCCATTATCTCTCATTAGTTTTTCTACATTACGAGCGAATCCACGCCCTCCATTATTACTTTCGATTACTGCTTTGTTTACTTTATTATTAGTTAGCATTAACGCGCTTTGCGGTTCGGTCAATTCCATGGAATCTTGCGTATACATTAAATCAAGTACATCTCCTATTCCGTCTTTTACGCCTACTACAATTCCAGCTAGATAATCGTTTCCTTCGTCCGCTGTATCAAAATAGGCTTCTATCTTTTCATACTTTTCTTGCACCGTTTCGTAAATCTTAAACTCGCCGTATAGTTTGTCTTTGTTTTCAAACGGTTCTTGATCGTAGTTGGCCGAAAATATCATAGGATCGGCGTGGAGCTTTCTTGACTCGTAAGTTTTCAGATCGAGGATATCCGGGCAAAGCATCGTATTGTCTTCATTATGCGCTGGCATTTTTATAACGTGCCAATCATCCGGCGAGCGCGCTAGTAGTTTTCCGCAAAGATCATTTGCGCACCAGCGCGTCATTACTAACAATTCCTTAGCCCCGGCTTCAAGGCGCGAGCTATAGGTATTATCGTACCATTCCAAATGCTCTTCTAGTATCCTATCATTAAATGCCTCTTTGGCATCCCTAATCAAATCATCAATCATTCCCCACTTGCATCCAACCCCCGTCATAGTTCCGGTAGGCGAAGTAGCAAGAAAGGAAAACGGAGAACCATCAAGCGACCACATCTGATAGCTTGCATCGCCATACTTTATTTTAGTGTTCGGAAAAATATCACTATAGACTATTCTGCCAGAATCGGCTTTTATCTCTTGTATGCCATCGCGAACAGTTTTAGCCGAGCGCCCCGAAAGGGTTTCATTGTAGCAAACGCGGATAATCGAATCTAGGTTATTCTTTCCGAATATCCATTGGCTAAACATATCGACGGTTAGGGTCTTACCCACACGCGGGGCGGTGTTAAGCATGAGCTTCTTTACTTGCCTACCGTCTTTATCGAGTAGCTTTCCCTCATAGAAGTCTTGTAGTGTATGACATAGAGTATATAAATGCTTCCTATGCGGAAGATAGAACCGAGGCTTAAGCACACGACAAAATCGGTAGAAGTCTTTTGAACATTTGTCTATAAGGAATGCTTGATCTTGTGGATTCATCATAGATTATTCACACCTATATATATTTTATATGTAAACATATGTTGTTTTTCTCCTTGACAAGAAATACCAAATAGTGTAAAATTGTCTAATGAAAGCGATAACAATAAAAAACCCTTGGGCATATCTAATATGCTCGGGACAGAAAGATGTCGAGAATCGATCGTGGCGGACTTCTTTCCGAGGGCGCATACTCATACACTCTGCGGCGGGCATCGATAAACGCGATTTTGTTCCTCGCATTATTTGTCCCTCACCGTGCTCTGCAATCATCGGCTCTATTGAAATAGTAGACTGCATACAGGGTAGTGCAAGCGAATGGGCCATGTCGGGATATTGGCACTGGGTACTACGTAAGCCCGAGTTATTTGTGCATCCGATCCTAGACATTCGCGGGGCTCTCTCGTTTTGGGACATACCGGAAGGAATATGTATTCCGATTAGCTGACAATGTTTTGTTAAGCGTTTTTATTCCAGCGTTAGGTGCGATTCTTCCTGCTCGTATTAGCTGCCAGTTCTTATTCCGCATCATTGATTTAGCGAACCCATTTAGGCTCGTAGTAATACCGAAGTATTCTTTTTTGTTTACATAGTCATCGCCTATTAATTCCATCATTCGAGAAGCTATTCCTATTCCTTGATAGTCTGGCAATACTACAACCCGATGTATTTTCCGCATGGGTGAAATATCGGGATGGGGAAAGTTAATGACCGCGCAAAAGGCTATAGGTTTATCATTTATAAATGCCACAAACTCGTGCGATGCCTTACTTATATCGTGGCTTAAATAGTGATAACGCCGAAACATTTCCCAGTATCCCTTAATCTCTCGTACTTCGATACTAATTTTCGGCCGACGAACCGACCCCCTTGTAATTTGCATTTCCATCGTATCAGTATTAAATACCCAGTCCGGTTCTAGCCATTCTATTACATCATAGTGACAAGTGACTGCTATAAACTTCTTATTAGATCTGCGGACGCTTTTCTGTAGCGCAAGACTCCCTATCTGCGCTACTTCTCTATCAACTACAGAAGTATATTCATCGAATATTATTATCTCTTGCTTTTGTAAAATAGCTCTCGCCAAATCAACCCGCATTTTTTCGCCATTTGAAAGTACGCCGTATGGTTTAAGCCATGACGGAGGAGAGGCAAAGCCAACCGATGAAAGAACGCCGAAAAGCTCTGTACTCGGTATGCTTTTATCAAAGTCATCCACTACACACGCGGCAGAATATTCAAAGTCTGCGAAGTATTCTCCGAATAGTTCTCTTGCTATCGTTGTTTTTCCAGTGCCAGATTTGCCAACGATAACGCCTATATTCCAAAAATCGGGCGGTTCTATATCTCCGATGAAACATTCATCAAACTTGTTTTCATTAAGATCGAATTGATCGTATAATTGGGCAACGCGGAAAGATTTAGTGCCTATTTCGTTATGTTTTATAATGTTAAACTTCATGTGTAATACCCATCTCTAACCATATTCTTTTATTGTTTATTAGTTTCCATGTCATACCCTTCTTAGACTTGGGTAAATGAAGATTGCTTTTCTGGGAAATGCTCATTTTTTGTTTAGTTTCTTTGGAATGCTTAAACCCAAGATGCCCTTTATTGCCTATGGCGGATTGTCTCATTTTTTCTCTAGATTCATTGCACGGTATGCCAGCACCGCCGCCGCTTTCTAAATTATACCCATCTTGAACAGAATTATAGTATTCAATCCAATATATTTCCTTTACATCAAGATCATGTCTGTCTTTGGCATAATCTATAATTTCCCAGACAAAGCAATTTTCGCCATATTTACGGATAGCGGCATGAAACTTGTCTTTATTTGCATTTTTATTAGCATAATATTCGTGTTGCGACTTTCTACTACTCAATGAAACAACGGTTTGACCTATATATGTTTTACCGTTGGTAACATTGCTACATTTGTATACAATTCCATATTCCCCTAAAGTGTTGAAATGCGGCATACCATTGCCCTCCCTGTTAATTCAGTATACAAGTCCTCGGCTTCAATCTCGTTTTGCAAAGTAACGATAAGCTCTATTTTGCTATCATAGTTTATTGTCTTTGTTTTTTGATCCTTATCGTCTTTGTTTTCAAGAATACTTTCGTCTACAAGTCTCAATGTTTCGACAATAGAAGCGTCTATATCATTTAGCCATATATCAAGCTCTTCTTTTTGCCATTCCCCATATTGAGAGGCTATGGACAAAAGCATACGCCTCGCCTCTTCCTCATCATTAGCATCTACATAGACGACAGGTATCGGTGGTATATCCCATCCATCGCGTTGTAATGAAGTAAGAGCCGAAAGCCTTTGATGCCCATCTAATATCATTTTGTTATCTTCATTATTCCATATGAAAATCGGAGCTATAAACCCATCGCTAACTATTCTTAGTTTTAAGCTAGAAAGGTTTTTATTAGATAGTTTTTTTATGCTTCCCTGAAAGGCTCTTAGATCATCAATCGCTATAGTATCAGCGCCACTACATCTTATCGCTATCGTCTTGCTCATTATTGCCCTCTTTACCAACAATCTTTCCGTCTATGCCGTCAACATATTTATTTAGTATCTTTTCCATGATCTCGTCTGGCACAAGAGACGAATCCATATGTCCAGAATCAATAGATGCCTTTACTTCGGTCATTTGCGTAGACTTGCCATATATCCGGTCAAGAAGCTTTTCTATATTGTCTAGTCGGCCATTCGAGAAATCGGTCAAAAATGCCTTAACCAAAAGGCGCACTAGCATGGGCTGGCCTTTATCAGTCAATAACGTTTGTAGCTCTTCTTGATTCTTTTCAAAGACTACATTTTTCATTACTCGACGCACGTCATCTATTGATATACCGCTATCCTTAATAAAAGCATTAAGCGCAGAAGGCTTGCGCCCTGGATTCTTAGGCGGGTTTTCGCTCGAGAAGGGTACTAGATTCGCCAAACTATTCGGATTAACTGCCATAATTTTCTCTTTTATTTCTCTTTATTTCTTGCTCTTCCGTCTCGTCTGTTTTGATATCATCTGACATAATCTATTCCTTTGCTTCCTTGTATAATTCATTTCCGTTATCTTTCATATACCTAGATATTTTAGCATAGGCTTCGGAGGTTGACTTATCATCAAAGCCCCTAAACTTCACCCTGGCCGGATAACACCTAATAACCGGGCCGTTAGTATCTTGATCGTCTACTTCTACAACCAAGGCCCATCCAAAGATATGCAAGAATTGATTGACAAGCAAAAGTAGCCCGGCATCCCTAAACTCTTGCCATGTCTTTTCTTTTACCATTTCGTTTACTTCGTCACTCATAATTTATTCCTTTGCATTGTGCCATTTATAGTACAGTAATCGCCTATCTATAATGCGGCTTGTAATAGTTCCGCTATCGGATAGGATATTAGCATCTATGCCTTCCCCGGCTAATTCCCTAATAAAGGATACTTCCCATATAAGAGGATAACATATTCCAGTTTTACATCTACCGGTAAAATAAGCCCGTATGGTATTTAGAGATTGCTTGTAGCCTTCATTATCTAGCAGTATATCCATTCCCTTGGTACCTTTGTTGTTTGACTAGGATTGGTTACAAATCTCCGCAAAAGGCAAGATTCTTAATGGAATCCCGCAAGCTTGTAGTATAACCGCCAACTGTATACCCTACGGCTGGAACATTGGTATAGGTTACACTACTCTTTCCTAGTGCCTGATATAATTTCCCATACAGCCTTTGGGCCTCTTCCTTGGATAAAATTACTTCAGTCTCGCCGATCCTGAGCTTAAAACTACCGTCTACGGAAATATTCTTTTCTTGTGTTGCCATTTCTATTTACTCCTTACTTAGCATTGCTTTCATGCCGTTTAGTCTTGCATAAATCACACTCATAAACAGAATGAATCTTGTGAGCATCTTGACTTCTGCCTACAAGTACATAGGTTCCACCACAAGAGCAAGCGTTAGGATCGGGCTTGACGTACTCTTCCTTAATTTCAGGTATTTTCTCCTCAGTCGTAGCCGGATTGTCAACTTTTTCCGCTTCATTGCCAACTTCTTTGTCTTTCTTGTCAAACATTGTTTTCTCCTTCAAATAGTTTCATAGCGTCTCTTAATCCCTCGATATATCCGCATAATTGAGCCGCACGTATACGCATTGTACTTTCAAGCATTAGTTCTTTCTCGGCTTGGCTTGCTAGAGCTTCTAGCTTTTCTAATATTGCGTCAGATTTCATAGATTCCCCCATTGTTCAGCCATCGCCTTAGCTATTCCAGGGAATGTCTTACTTCTGGCCTTTGCTCTTTCCTCTTGCCCGCCTTTAACATTGCGCATTCCTTCGCACCATCCTATTTTCTTTCCCTTGCACTTCTCGCCTTCGCAAATATACATAGGCTTAGGCTCAGGGAGCATATTAGTAGGCAGTAAAAGAGGGAGCCCCTTTAACCATAGGCACGTTCTTTTTTTAGCGTCATCGCCAAAGTAATAAGGATGAATAATTTGATCGGGCTTTCTATATGCCCTATTCATATATCCGACTGGGTTCTCTATTGCTATTTTCGCACAATCCGCATTGGCAAACATCATAAAGAATCGCGCAGCGGCATCTCTTTTTAGTTTCCGGGACTCTACCTTTTCGGGGGGGTTTATTCTAAGGCTATAATGTCTAGTACCCGCATTAGTCAAATATGTGCAAGTTGGGAAGGCTATTATCATATCCCATTTTTCTTGAAGCAATGGGATAACATCTTGCTGTAAATGCCATTCAGGATGACCGCCCGAACATGGATACAAGTCACAAGAATATGCCTCATGCCCTAGCCGTCGGAACTCTTTAGTAACCGCTTGGCTTTCTTCGCAAGCTACTAATACTCTCATTGTACATCCTTATTTATATTTTCCCAAATCTTCAAAGGCAAAAATACATTTTCATAAGTTGCACACTTCCCGAACAGCGGAGCGATTGCCCACACCGGCCACGAACCTAGCCCGCAATAATCAAACCCTACAACGTAATACCGATTGCCGGGATTAGCTGTAGCCTCTGAGATAAACTTGTCGACAAAATGCGCAATTCGTGGAAGCGACAGCTTATTCCTCATATCTTTATCGACCGTAGGAATAGCAAAACAATTGCCCTGCATTCCGTACGCCTTTCCGTATTGTGCGCCGTATCGAAGCGAGGCTAAAGTCTGATAGACCGAAACAGCCGCACCTTTCATATTGGATGGGTAGGTCCATATTTCATTTTTTGCTAATTGACGGTCAAATATATCATCGGGTGTCACCCGGAGTGAGTCTGTCATTTATCAACCTTCAATAAATCTGGATTTTCGAGGGTATTCCCTAAAACTTCCGGGAGATACCCGTATTCGTTATAGTTCCATTGCTGTATATTACACCCCCACGCCGGGTCTATTTTTACTTCAAAAGTATACTGCGCTTCACCACCAAGGCCCAAATCAATCCACGCCTTGACTATATCACTTTCAAATATTTTCTTTCTGTTTTTATCTAATTGCCCAATAAACCTATCAAACGAAATAACCCCTAAACCGGAAGCTTTGCCATACAAAATATCAAAGATAGTGTAATATCCTACTATCTCTGGCTTACCATATCTATATCGCCATGCCCTAAACTCTTGCGAATCACTCATTATTACCCTTTTTAGCGTTCACACAATCCCCCTTATATATAATACCCAATTAAGAGCACTTTTTCCCACTAGCGCGCCACAGTTAATACCATGACGCGCTAGCTAGCTTAATCCTCTTCTACAAGCAAAGTATCTGCATTAAAAATAGCTGTCCTAGGCTCGCCCACCCAAGTGCCAGCACAAGTACATTCAAACCAAGTCGCCGTAACCGTTCCTTTCTCCTTGTCAATGGCAAAAACAGTCATACCGGGACCGCCACTAATAAGAAAAACCACATCACCAACCTCAAACTCTACAGTAATGTTTGCCATATTAATTACTCCTCTCCATCAAAATCATCGCCCTAATCGTCCCCATACACATCTTCACCGCCATCCGTTTCGATAGTAACCCTAATAAAATCGGGAACATCTTTATACGATTCCTCTTCGTAGGACATCGTGTCTTGATCTTCCTTCAATTCCCAAATCTCTACGGTAAAAACTGGATCATCATCCATAGAGAAAAAAAGAGTGGCATCTGGAATGTCGGCAAGCGCTGCCCGCAACTCCCCGACATTTCTAGCAAATCTAGCCTTTCCGATACGTTCCACTACTTGACCTCCTCCATCTTCGCCACTTCCTCGTCGGTATAGGACGTGCCAGCCCTACCGCGCTTCAATTCCTTGCCGATTGCCTTAGCCCTACGCTTGGCTTCGTCGATTGTCCAGCCCTTAGACTCTGCTACCTGCTTCGTGTTCACTTCTTGCCTCCAATATCAATCCACTTATTTGCTAAGTCGCTCGCTCGCGGCTTCATCCTACGTCTAAAAGTAATCTGCCATATTGGCCCCTCCGGTTCGGAGCCATTCATAGACCATACTCGCTTAAGCTCTAAAACAGGAAGCCCATTGTCAAAACAAACCGAAAGCGCGCGGAATCCTTCTCCATAAGAACCAATAAAATCGACCGTGGGTTCAGGATACGCATGTCCCGGCCCACCCTCGCATGATTGACACGTTTCTATATTGTTTTCCCGGAGAATGTTAACAGCCCGCTTAATACCATAATCAAATGGGCCATCCTTACTTTTATAATCGGGCTCATGCGGTTCCGGTTCCTCTTGATCCGATTTATTATCAGCGAATAGTTTCTTGCGCTCTTCGATATAGTCTTGTTTCACTCTGGCTACTTTCCATCGGGGCGCTTATCGAGCCCCTTCTCTGCAAGAATTGCCGCTAAGTCGTCTACATGCAAACAATCACATAGACAAGCCACACGCTCGAATGGAACCTCTTCCAAGCTTCCATTGCAATAATCACCTCCGGCGACTGCATTGGCTAACTCTCCGAAACCTACTACCTGCCCGGCATCCCAGTCTAGTTGTACGATCTTGTCCCCGTTCTTGGCCTCGCGCCCATTACGATAATGCACTTCCTTCTCCTTTGGCTTCCGCCACTGCTTTCTTATACTCAGCCTTGAAAATCTTCAAGGACTCTTTACCGTATTGTTTCCTATACTGCTTTTCGATAAACCTTCGCTCATGCCGATTAGGATTGTAGGGGATAGGTGCATCCGGTGTATCGTTCGCTGTCTTTTCGTCCATTCGTTACCTCAATCTTTTGGCAAGTGATAATCGTTTTCTAAATCACCTAGTTCATTTCGTATCGTTTCTATAGCCTCGTCAATCGTCTTGAATGTATGCCCATATTTTAGATACCTTCGCAATACTTCCTTTATTTCAGCGAGCGCCAAAGAATACCCTAGCGCATGGGAATAAAGTTCCATCGTTTCGTTATCGTAGGCATAAAATACGGCTATCGGCTTATCATCCATTATATTAACCCGTCGTAATCACAAGAATTAAACTTAGCCCACGTTTCCTTTTCTTTCCCGTCGTACCATGTGAAGCAATACTTTCGCATTTTCTCATGCACCGTTGACATAACCCACAATGCAAAATCCTTTCTTCCGTCCATCTTTTTGCTTGTAACGGTTACTAATGTCTTATTTAGATAATCAAGCGACTCAATATAGCGAGCGCGGATTTTATCAAAATGATCCTTGTACTCAGGGAAGTAATCGACAAACTCCGAATCATTTCCCGAGCGTATAAGCTCCAACACTCTATCCGGGTTTACGCTTCCGTTATTCTTAATATGATGCGCTTGCAAGTAGGCTAAAGATTTAACCTTAACCCGATTCCATTTACTATCGACTACTACATACCCCTCGCGATCAAACGGAAGCTCGGCTGTCGTTTTTACCATATCTTCCCATGACGCAAAATCATACTTGCACGGTTTCCGTATTCCAATATCCTCATCAAACTCTAGCCCGGTTAAATTATCCCTCGCGCCGATATGATATATTCCAGTCTCTTTGTACGGTACAACCACGCGATTCCATGGCGAAACAAGCTCGAAAATCCATGTAGTATTAGCCCTTAGTTTATTATAATCCAGGCCCGAATTACTAGCCGCAAGAGTAAATAAATCGTAGTACGTTTCTAGCCCAACTTGCGGAATCTGCGACCCGGCATTATGGGAATCGATTACGCCATTAGTGGATATATGCCAAGCCCCGTCATCGAACCATACCTTTATTATAGACCCGTCAATTTTCTCTTGAATCCTCGCCGTATTCCAATCTACTGAATGCGCGTTAGGTTCATTGTAGTTGAAAAACTTATCGAAGGCATGACACACTGTTATTGGATCGCCAGATTCGCAATCCCTTAGAATAATACCGCGACAGACTTGCACTATCGGAAGTTTGAAATCTGAGTCAATTTGATTATAACTAAACAAAGTATATGGCCCATCATCTTTTATAGATATACAATAAGGCTTAGCTGAAAGCTCGGCCCGCCATTCCTTGTTATTGCGTATGTAGTCTACCAAAATGTTCAATGCCATACAGCCCCCTAAATCAAGTTAATAAAATAGCCGAACTTCGGTCGGCCTCCTAGTGTCTTTCCACCGTCGTGCTAGTCCCGCGACTTAACTCCCTAGCGCGATTGCTATCCGGCAATTGGTACCTACTAGGCTAGGCGCACGTCTTATTGACGCCCTAACGGCAGAATCCTAGATAACTACCGATGGAGGTGATGGGAATTGAACCCACTAGTCCACGAGTGAACCGTCAATAGCTAGGCAAGCAGATGCGGCCAGTTGTGTATAGGCCGTATTCGTCTTACTTTAGCATCGCCTCCGAAAGAAATATATCATACCTTCCCGTTCTTTGTCAAGAGGGTATTAAACACTATGCCTTTCTTATCCATTTCTAGCCTTAGCCTTTCGGTGGGTTCTGTCGGTAAAATATTGTTAGCCGCAATCATCGCGCACGAATAGTAAATCATCCAAGCATCGGCAGAATCGGTAGAATCAAAGCCTTGCCCAAACTTTTTATACACTAAATCAATATAATCAGCCCGTTCCTTTTTGGTCGCCTTCTTGCCGGATATTCCCGTGATATATTTCCAGGTCGAAATACCCACTTCAATAACCGGTTTATTTTCGGCAGAAAATGCGGCACGCGCGAGACCCCCTACTTCTGCTTGCACTGTAACCGATTGCGAATGCCGGCTAAAGGCATAGTCCTCGATTAAAAGCGCATCGTAATACTTTGCTTGCTCCTCAAATCTTCGCAAAAATAAACCAAGAACTTGAATGCGGTCGCCTTTCTCTTGTATCGAAAAAGATGAATCGTTACCGAAATCACGCGAGCCATAAAAGCCACAAGAGCGTAGAGATGGGTCAATAGAAATGATATTCAATTAGACTCCTTTTTGTACCTAAAACCGTTTGCCAACTCCCAACTATAACACATTATTAAAATCATTTCAAGTGGGCGATTGCACGTCTTCAAACTTCGTTATCGTCGTCAAATAGTTTATCTTTGTCAATCCTACTGGACCATTGCGTTGTTTTGCGCATATCAGTTCCATTTCGACAATTTCGGCGTTTAATTCGGGAGGCTTCGGACGATGAAGGAAAAATATTATATCTCCGTCTTGCTCTAGCGCCCCTGACTCGCGCAAGTCTGCGAGATTAGGCTGTTTCCCTTCGGCGTCTCTTTTTAATTGCGAAAGCGCTACGACAGGAATATGAAAGTCTCTCGCGAATGCTTTTAGCTCTCTAGATATGTATGATACTTGCTCCCATCGAGGAAGTTTAGGCTGTTCAGCATCCATAAGCGTCAAATAGTCAATAAAAATAATCTTGACGCCTTTTTCGTAAATCAATTTCCTCGCCGACGCCTTAAATGAACTTAGCTTGATATTTGACATATCGTTAATATAAAGAGGTGCAGACTCAATTGATGCGCATGCCGTCATAATGTTAGTCATCATTGATGGAGTAATATGTCCTAGCTTTATGCGTCTAGTCGATATCCTTGACCTCATTGCAATCTCGCGTAGATTCATGGCCCCCTCGCCCATCTCGCATGAAAATATAGCGGTTGGTATTCCTTGATCTACAGCCAACGAATCAGCGCATGTTAGCATCAATGCCGTCTTACCAAGGCTAGGGCGAGCGGCTAAAATAATAAAATCATCCGGTTCATATCCCGAAGTCATATCATCTATGCTTTTTAATCCAGTAGGTAACCCACTCAATGCCCCTGGATGCTCTACCCATTGTTTCATTTTGGCAATCGACTGAGGGATAACTTCGCCCATCGTTTTATAATCACACTGAGCCGTGCTTGTAGCTATATCGCTAGCGCTCTTGCTCACATCCAGCGCAATAGATGACGGATCATTAGTCGTATCCTTCAAACTCACAAGCGATTCATGAAGCTTTTTATACATCGACCTTCGCATTGAATGTTTTTTAACTATATCGGCATAAAATGAAACATTGGCCGAGGACACTGTATTGCTTGTTAGACTAGCAATGTATGCCGGTGAAATATCTAGCCCTTTATTCCTCACCTCGTCGTTAATGGTTACAATATCAACCGGCTTTTTATCATGCGACAGAAAAAGAATAACCCCCCATATCAAAACATTATACTGGGTATAAAAGTCTTCTGGCTTCAAAGTTTCGCGCAATACTTCGATACAGCTATTGTCTAGGATGGATGAGCCTAAAACTGAAAGCTCGGCATCGCTATCGTAAAAGGTGGGCTTATTCATTCACGGCCTTACTAAAAAGATCATTATTGTTTTGCTTTAGCTCAAACTCTGCCTTATCTAAGTTGTCAACCATCTGCTTAAAATACTCGGGTTTCAATTCTCCAAGAATAGCATATCTGCCATCAATAATGGCTTTGTACCCCTCCGATCCAATTCCGCCAAACGGAGAATAAACCTTTTCACCCTTGTTTGAATAAAGTCTAACAATGATATCAATAACATCCAATTGGAGTGGGCAAACATGGCGCTCGTCTTCATCATATTTAATCGTGTTGAGAGTATAAGTCTCTCTGACATGGGAAAGAATGCCCGATGCTATGTCTATCCATTCATCGCGAGTTACGTCCGATCCGTCAAAGTCGCCATTCTTAATTCTTTGTTCTGGTTCTCCCGGCTTACGAAATATCTCAACATAATCCAGAAGCGCTGGCCGAGACCATGACGAATCTTTCTCAAATTGTGTAAATGTGAGCCCCTTAGAATGTGTGCGGATACTCTGTGCTTGCGGATTCTTGGGAATTACAAACTCGCCATGATAAACGAATCCGGCCTTTGAAAAGTGCTCGATGATATCTCCCCGAAAATCCTTAACCCCGATATAGCCATCCTTGTTTAGCAGTGCCGGGACTTGCATACAATGGACAGCGCAAAGACGACCTGTCTTTATAACCCGGAATAATTCAGGGATAAGGAACATAAAATGAGTCCAGAACTCCTCGTCATTAAGTGAGTTCCCCATATCGCGCATCGAAGGAGAATATGTGTAAAGAGAAAAAAATGGCGGAGAAAAAATAGATAAGTCTACCGACTCATCATCAAGTGTCTTAATCGTCTCGCAAGAATCGCCTTCCATTGCCGTATAGTGCTCGCCCTTAACTGTATTCACTTCCATTTTATCCTCATACCTCATTGTCCCTGTTTGGATTTCGTCTTTCGTAAAATCAGACATTTCTTTAACGACACCATCTATTAACTCTGCATTTTCTTTTTCCTTGCGCATAACATTAGCTAATATCCCCTGCTCCGCATTCGATAAAACTATCTTTACATTCACTGGATACTTTTGCCCGAATCGATATTCTCTTCGTATGAGCTGATAATAAAGCTCGAATGAATCATTAAGGCCCACCATTGCCATATTGTGAGCATTTTGGAAATTCATTCCGAACCCGGCGATCTTTCCTTTTGTGTCAAGCACCTTTATTTTGCCATGCTTAAAATTATTCATTGACTCAATTTTGAACTCTATCGAATCCTTTCCGCAAACATTAACTGCGCCGTCTATTTTTTTTGCAATTAAATTGGCCTCATCGTCTAACCCCGCCCATATAATCCATTGATCCGAAGACGCATTAACGATAGGCGCTATCGCATTAACTCGGCTCTCGATTGTCTTTCTTCGTTCATCAATACGCCCTGTTAGTCCTTTTACTTTATCGACTGGGAATAATTCGCCATCAGGGATAAACTCAGCATCGGTATAAATCGCATCAATACTAAGCGGTGGAAGCTCGAACCCTTCATCTGAGAATCCGATATCAGATGGATGCCTAATAAAAACGCACCATGAGGCCATCCAACGATAAAAGTCTGACTTGGCATGTCCCTTAAGTCGCCACCCCGATCCTTTAGCAGAATCATTGACAAAAAACTTTGACAGCATTTCGCTAGCAGACATGATACCAAGAAACTCGACCTGATTAGACATTTCTGAAATGTCATTCGGCGATGGCGTGGCCGTGCATGAAAGACGAAAAGGAACATCATGAAACATAGCGAGAATGCGATTTTTAGTTCTTCCGTTTTCGGACTTAAGAATAGATGACTCATCAAGTACAACTGCGCCGAATTGTGACGCATCAAAATGATCTAGACGCTCGTAATTAGTTATGAACAATCCTTGCGGGTCATCGGTACATTGGCCTTGATCGGTTACATATTTAATAGATATATCTATCTCTTCGGCTTCGCCTATGGTCTGTTCGGCGATAGATAGTGGGCAAACAATAATACCTCGTGTTCCATTGTGAGCGCAAATTATTCTAAGCCATTCGACCTGTTGCTTAGATTTTCCTAATCCGCAGTCCTCAAACAGTGCGGCCCGCCCCTTGCGTACTGCCCACTTTACTATTGCCGCCTCATATGCCCATTTGCCTTCGCGTAACATTGGGTGAATCGATTCAAGTGGGTAATCAAATCCACAATCATAATCTATTTCTGTTTTCTTTTTTAGAAACTCCCCGTAATCCACTTGCCCTCCCTTTACAAAAATAGCGGGCTTTCACCGCCTCACCGTGTTTACGGCTTCCAGCTCCAAGGTATCCTGGAATCTTTCGCAAACATCCCCGTAGTTTACGGAGTTCGCACGTCTGCACGCTTTGTCAAAGCGTAAGGCCTGTTTCCCGGCCTCATGTTATCCGCAACGGTATCTTAACGTGGAACTTTCTTGCGGCATCCCCACGGCCTAATGATACTTGCCCTAGGCTAGGCTTGCGGTATCCATCGGAGCGAGTACCACGCTCATTCTATCAACCTGGATACCGCCAACATTTTACTACTTAGGCGGCACTATCGCAACCTCGCTCTATTTAATATAAGGGGTTCTGGTATCGCCTTACATCCCGAAGGACTCGGCACCTTAAACGGGTCGCCCAACTCCGTATAATATAGCTACTCACGGGAACCACCGGCTTTTGCCTAATGTTATCACCCAATCGTAACGGCGCGCCGCCCGATTGCGTTTAGTTGTCCGCTTTCGCCATTCTTACTTTACGTACTTTGAAAGGTCATCTCGACTACCCCTTAACATCCGCCGCGACAGCCTCGACTCCTGCCTTAACTTCCGTCTTGACATCGGCATCAGCCTTAGCGACAGTAGCCTCGACCGCATCGGCAGTCTTAACTACATCCGACTCAACCGCAATGCCCTTCTTGGCAAGCGTAGCCTCAAGTGCCTCAACGCGCTTAAACAGAGTCTCGACGCCATCCTCTGCATTCTTGGCGATCTTGTGTGCGCCGATAACCTTGTCGCTAAACTCCTCCTCGATCTTTTTCCACTCACGCTCAACCGCACTAACAATACCCATTGTAGCTCCTTCGATTAAAACTGCCAAGGCTAGGCCTTGGCTTATAAACACTATAGCATACTCGGTTTATTTATTCAAGCCCCTATTTCCTCTTTGCCTTTTCATCATCGGGCGCATACCATCCAAACTCATCAATGTCGTATTTGTACATCAATCGACTTCGGATACCGCGAGTATTCCACCAGTGCCGTCTAGCTACTCGATTAGCATACGTCTTAAAAAACTTCCTAGCCTTCCCTTCGCTTGTAATATATGGCTGACGATAACTTCGACTCAATTATGTCCTCCGATTACATATTATACTTTAGCTTCGGTTTTGTCAACAGGCTTCCTCTTGCGAAAATCCTCGCCCTCAAAACGGATCATATAACCTTTTTGACCTATCCGGCTTATAATGTCGGCCCCGAAATAGTTTTCAACACAATCGGAGCACCCATGGCTAGGGCAATCTGCGCCGAAATGCTTATTGGATATTAGTATAGTACCTAAATAACTAGAGTGTCTTTTGTCAATAATGTACGACAACCATGAAAACTCACTTTCACTTCCCTTGCTTCGTCCAATCTCGTCGATAACCAAAAGCGGAACGCTCGCTAGCTCGTTTACAATCTCAAGCTCAGTCATCGTAGCTCTGGCCGTAAAGCTCGCGCGAATGGTAGCAGATATCTCGTACATTGTCATTATGCGCCCCGAACCCTTAGTGTTCAAAGCCGCACAAGCTAAATGTGTTTTACCAGTCCCGCAACTTCCCGCGTAGACGAGTGATAAAAGCTCGCCCTTCACAAGTTGCTTAGTCCTTTCAAGTGCGCTCGAAAGTCTGTCTGTATTAGCGATAAAGTTATCAAACGATGCCCGTTGAAACTCAGGCCTAATGTTCATGGACTTAGCTCGTTCAATGGATTGATAGTCAATATCAATAGCCTGATTCCGGGCTTCCTCAATTTCGTACTCCTCAACACACAGAGGGCAATCGGACTCATATGAAATCCCAAATCCATCATAATACAAAGGCTCATAGTCTCCATGTTTATCACAATGCTTTGTAGGCATAATAACTCCTTACTCAATTAGACTAGCATCAAACATAGTCGCGGGGCCTTGAAACTTAGCATTAGGTTTTTCTACTTCGGAAGCAACCCCCTTCCAGTCATCGATATTGTTTAAGAACGTCGAAGGATTTTTAATATACTGCGGATCGGTATGCCTTGCCTTTATCTGCGATTTATAAACGGCGAGGCGGAACATAATCTCTTCATGACTTATACCTGATGCTATCGCGCTATTGTAAGCTCCGCTAGCTACGCCTTTGTTAACCTTGCTAGGATAGTCGTTCCAAAAGCTTAGGAAGTCATCACTATATTCTGTTCTTTTCTTAGTCTTCTTCTTGTCTATTCTATTCTCTTCTATCAGATTTGTATCAGACGGTCCGAGACAATTTTCTATCCCTAATAGGTTGCTCTTATCTTTATATGCGTCAATGAGTTCCTTGATCTTGTCGCTTCTTGTCTGAGATTTTTCCAAAAATGAATAAAGTTTAAAGCAAGCAACTTTTTTTTCAACTGTCTCTACACTAAACAAACCTTGATCAATCATGTAGCGCATCATCTCATCAACGTGAGTTGAATTGCAGTTATAAAACTCAGCTATATCGTCGCAAGTCTCTTCCAGGAAAGGCATTGGGTTATCAGTGTCTACATGCTCTGTTATAGCTTCAACGACAAGATTATAAAGCCCATAACCCTCTAGACCATATTTTGCAATGACTCTTTTTAGTTTAATGTCGTTTCTCATGTTTGAAGAATGTTTAAAGTATTGCATCTACCCTACTCCTTATATTCAATTACTTTCAGTCCTTTAGCTAAAGCCTTTTGTTTCATGTCAGCCGTACCGCGTCCACCGGGAAAGAGTATGCAAGCCTCGCGCGTAGGCGTGTAGTCTCGTCCTCCGGCTATGATTACTTTCATTTGCTAGCCTGTAAATCAGAGGCTATTTTCTTGCATACTTTTATAATATTATGGCAAGCCTCTATTTTGCGGCTATCACTTTCGAGAGTGCCAAGATAATCCATAATCGCGTCAACGAAAGGATCTTCCTGGCCTTCACTTGAAACCCGAATAGCTTCCTTAAATCCTTGCCGCTCTTTATACTTAGCTGTACTGGCGTCTAGCATAGAAAATAATTCACCTGTTATTTTTTCGCCCTCTTGATCCTTTATTCTTGCTTCTTCCTCTTGCTTTTCCTTTTCAGCATTTCTAGCCTTGGCTTCCTCTATTCGCTCATCGCGATCAATATCTTCTTGAAGTAGTTTATCTTCCGTTGTTCCCCATCCCTCGCCCTTAATGCCCGTCTTTCGATATCTCGTTACTTTATCAATAGATTTTTGATATTCACTTTTAATAGCCTCACGTCTAGCGTTTTCTTCTTGCGTCTTCCTATCTTCCAACTCTTCGGGCGTGAGTAATTTATGCTCTTCGGAAATGTAGCGCTCTAGCCAACGATGGGCAGTGGTTCTATCTATTCCTACTTCCATGCAATATTTTTGCCAAGTGTTTAACCTTGTTGCATCATGCAACGAAGTCAAATCGCTTCTAAATCCAGGATTAGAATAAAACTTCCTTGCATTGCTTAACTCTTCCACAATATCAAGAGTTAGCGTATTCCAGTTTAATACCTTTGACTTTAGGTTTTCTGCTGATAGTTCCGGGTTGAATACTTCATTCATACTTTATTTCTCCCACCACGTTTCGAAACTGGATTCTAGTAACTTCCTGATTTTCTCGACCCCTAGTAATGTTACTACGGTTTTATTATATGTTCCCGCCTTAGATTCATTGTCCCATTTTTCAACAACTAAATCAAACCATTTAGTAGGATTATTGCAATATTGTTGCTTGGGGGAATTGTCTTTACACAGAATCCCCATGTCAACCAAGAATGAAAATAATTGATTTCTGCCTACTTGCTTGCCGTCTGATCTAATAAACTTTATGAGTTTAGCGGCATCTTTCATTTCCTGATTAGAGCCTATATCAACCAATGTATTGTAACTTTTAGATACCTCTACAAGTTTAGTGGTAGTTGCGGAAAGTTTGGCCCTTGTCTCTTCAAGTTTCTTCTGATATGCCGCAATAACTAAATCAGGGTCGCTTACAACCCTTTCAACTTCTTCTTTAACCCTAATTACTGCTAGTTTTTCCGCTTCGACTTGTACTTGAGCTTCAAATAAATCGCTCATAAACACTCCTTAAACAAAAAAGACCAATTTTAGTTCCCTGGCAGGGGCGCGGTGGGTATCATTGGCACCGCTAAACTAAAATCAGTCTCTAAAGACTATATCATACATGCCACCCGAAAGCAAGTAGGGATGCCGCCCTACAGGATGAAAGTTCAAAACTTCACCTATATACTATACCCTCTTTTAAAAAGATTTACCCGTTACCAAGTTTGCGACTTTCCCTCTTCAATCAATTCCCATAAATCATCTATTGTCGGTATAAGTTTGCACTCCATACCATATCCAGCCATAAGCCCTTTTTTGCCGAAGTCATTATCGAAACAATACCAACCTATCCACTCATTTTTATCCCCAATAGCATCAGACAGTAGCGAGCAATAAGCATCAAGCAAGCTAAATCCTACTTCACTCCAGCCACCCTGTGCGATTGCCCGAATATGCCCATTTATTTCGTCGGCTTCCGCATTGAACTTCTTTATTTCAGCCATGCATTTCTCAAAGGTAGACTTATCCATTATGCACTTCCTTTTTACAAAAATCACATTTCCCATTAGTGATAGAAGTATGGACGCAATAGCCGCACTTCTCACAATACAAAAAACCAAGGCCATCGAAGTCTTCCTCGAAAGCCCCGCACTTGGGACAGCGAACAACACTAATATTATCGTCTGACAATGTAATTATGCTTCTTTAGATCAGAATGGAATTGGGTCTGTAGATGCGCTTGCATAGGCTGGTTGGGTACGCGGAGCTTGAGGCGCACTGGGACGCGGCGTAGGTGATCCTTGAGGCCCTGTAGGCGAATTGCCATCCCTTGGTTGCGAACGAAATATCTTATAGTCCGGTCGCTTTTCGTTTCCGTCCTTTTCATTAACAAATGCAATAAACTCGGATTTACTACCGTCGCTATGAGTAAATACGATTGCCAGATACTCTTGACCGCTTTTCTTTGCTGTTCGCTTCCAAATCGCGCCGACAGAATCATTAGCCATTGTACGTTCCTCCTGCCTTCTTGTAGGCATCAATAATATTATCCCTAGCGGCCTTGTATGCCTCGCGTAATTGCTCGTATTGTATCACTAATGGGTCAGGGAGTGCAATACCGTTTACGGAGTCGACATAGATTTTAGGCAAGCCGCCGTCATCGACTATTTGATTGTGATAAAGAATTACTTTCATCAGTATTTCTTACCGTGTAGCTTTTCGCGGGTCGCATTGTAGGCCATCTTCGCCTTAATATGTTCCTCAAGATTTATACCCAAGAATCCCGCCGTATCTGCTATGCGAATCATCGTATCGGCTAACTCGTCCGCCGTCGTATCCTTTATGTCTTTCAGAAAGTTCAATTTCCATAACTCTTTATCCGGCCACGCCTCTGGGTCACTATAATAGCATGGGTCAACTTGGCAATCCCTGCCGTTCCGGTGAGCTTCTAGAGCTTCGGAAAGTTCTGAGTGCATCAATGCTATACATTCTCCAAAGTTTCTGTCCGCTTTTCCATCATCGCCATAGAATCCCTTAGCTACAGCGTTATTATGCGATGCCTTTACAAGTTCATTAATTGTCATTTCATTATCTCCTTAAAACATTCCGGCTTTGAAGTAAACACACAAATAGGAGGTTCACTTCCATCGGGCTTGATTTCATGCCACCACTTATCAGCGGCTAGCCGGACTTGAGGCGTAAGCGCTTTATGGCAATCTTCACCATGCTAGCATTCCTGATAAAATGAACAGAATGAGCGACTCATAAAATACATTATTACTTACCCTCCTTATCGAATCGCGCCCAACATTTAGCTTTATTAGAAAATGACGGACAATTAGAAAAAGAACCGCCAAGATTAGCTAAACACGCATCCCAATCAGGCTTACGTTTGTAATCAACCGATTGATACCACCATGCGGGGCAAGTATACTTTCGCATTTCGCTATGCTCGGGGAATGACTCATCTTTACTCCATGCCTTATAATCCATTCCGCCAAAGTCTTCAAGTTTACATATCCCTTCGCGCTCGCCTACGTATATCCCTGGATTGACTTCTAATACGCGCTTGATCCCGCGAGCCTGTACACGTTTTACAAACTCATCATACTTATGGACAAAATGATGTTTACCAGTACCCTTGCATGTATGGCAAACTACCGCCGCGCCGTCGCGCTCGCCCATGCCAGCATAAAGCCCCGTGCCTCCGCAACTTTGGCACTTCTCGTCAAACTCGATTGTCTTCATTTTACCGGCTCCCCTTTCTATCTCGGCCGCTGTTATGATTTGCGCACCTTCCCCAGCATTTTAGTAAACGAGTCCCATTCTTGCTCAAACGATATATACCTATCAGGCCAGTGACTACCGGGTACATTAAACTTAATCAAATCCTTTCCATTAGTGCAAGTTGTAATCCTTTCCTTCGAGCCGCCCGATTATTGTATCTCCAATATAGGCTAGATCGCATAATCAGTGGAGGATGAAACTTGTATTTTTTCATGCCTACCTCGGCCCCTCGGGGTCTAAATCAAAGCCATCATCGATTATATCGTATTCAGGGCAGATAGGGCAAGTGGTACACTCGGATGCATGATTGCACTTACAAGCGGAGTTGTAGGGACAAACCTGAAAAGATTGAGGTAGTTCGATCATATATTAGCTCGATAGTTTTTATTAACTATAACGCTAATTTCGATAAGCTTTTTTACTCCCCCGTCTGCAATAAATCCCGGATCAAGCATAAGAATACCTGCATTTAATCCTCGATCCATAACATCCCCCTCTAAAGGTGTCCTAAACTCAATGCTAGACGCTTCGCCCCCGTCAAAAATTATTTTACCTATTGGCGGTTCGTAATATTCATGATTCCAAGTAACAACTGGATTTGCTTTGTACCGAGTTAGATCATAATCTTTCATGAAAGATAGGTCTATCATTTGCCCTCCTATGCCTTTATTTTCGGCATTCCTCTCCATACCCATATTTCGGCTTCAATAGGTCGTATAGGTTGATAAGTTCCGCAATTATTGCACGCTCTGTATCTTCCATGCCCATAATATTTAGCCGAGTATCCGCATTTCAAGCATACAAACTTCATTTATTCCCCCTTGTCTATGTCTTCTAAAATACGGTCAATCAAAAGCTCGCGCTCGACAACCTCATTAGCAAGTAGGACTTTGCAATTACATTCACGATGCGTAACCGCAAGGTTAAACCGATGATCGATTATTTCCTTCCCATATTTATTTAACCATGTCGGCGAGTTAGGGATTCTGTGCGCTATCTCAAAATCGTTCATCGGTATATACTTTCCGCATACCTCACATATACCTTGGACCTTATTGTACAAGGCTAGGCGCTCTTCATATAACTTTAGTTTTTCTCGCTCAGAATAACTACGTCCTGATAATGACATTACTCTACCGCCTTCCATTCGGCGCAAGCTATTCTGTCAATCGGCACCTCTATAGGCATACCGATATTCTTACCACAAGCCGGAACAATTTCGTCGGCCCTCATCGTCGTTTCATTACCCGACAAGGCATTGTATCTCGTTTGTGTTTTGGTAGTTTTTACCGTAGCCCGGTATCGACACTCTTCGCATTTCACTATTTATTATCTCCTTTGGCATTCGGTATAGGATCGACCGGATAGACTCACTATTTAAGCCTTTTTATAGGGCAATTATTATTATAGTTGGGTTGATTTCTCTCATCATATATCCACAACCCAACTTCAATCGGTAATGTCATTTCTTTTTCATTATGAGTTTTTGAAAAATGATTTCTAAACTCGTTATATTTTATGCCGACCATTTCTATAGCTTGCTTTACGGTATATGCCTTAACAACTACACGGGACTGGTTTGATCGGTTACCATATTCACAATTTCTAATAGTACCGCCCCATGTTTTCAACTCTCGCATACTTCCCCCTTAAAAACATCTTCAACTATCTTAACAGGGTTTTTACGAAATGTCAATACGGGTATATCTTCATCCACAGTTTCGCCGGGTTGTGGTGCGTTTGAATCGGCTTCTTTCTTTTCGGCTTCACGCTTCCATGTATCAAAATCAGAAAGCAAGTTTTTATAATCGGCCCCCGTATTTAGGTCTATACCATAGCTCAAGAGTTGCGCCTCGACTTTTTCGGCAAGTTGGCAAAACTCGGCAACATTCATGTAGGACGAGGTTTTTAGAATCGTGAATCGCATCTTTTTAATTTCGGGAATCCACACTTCCTCGATAACTCGCCCCATTGTTTCATTGACCATTGACCGAACAGCCAAAACAAAACCGGGCTCTACGTCAATATAGCCGCGAGGTGCATAGAGGCTCATATATTCATCGTGGATCATCTCGGGAGTCACGCTTCCCGATTCTCTCCACTTGACTTTTTGCTCATCTGTCCACGCGGATTTATGCCCATTGACAATATTAGCTTCTAAAGTATGCGCGGCCCAAAGCCAAGAGTTTTGATCGACCGACCGCTTGACGTAGTGAATATCGATGCTTACGTCTAACTCAACAGGCTCCTTCCCGTTGGCCTTATTCGTCGCATTCTTCTCTACGATCTTTCGCATCTCTGTACGTATTTTATTTCGGTATAATTCGGGATAGCGCAAAATTAAAAGATCGTCGGATTTAGTTACACCTAGCCTTAGATAGTCTGCTACGTCAAAGGAACCTAGAAAATGAGTACGCATTTAGTTCTACTCGGTCACTTCAAGAATTACCGCATCGGGGAAATCTCTGAACTTTCTCGCCGCCGCGAGTCCATAGGTCGCCGAGCTAGTAGAAGTATATCGGCGCGCTGTCCTCTCAACACAGGTTCTCCCTGGATCGCCTTTCCAGGGAGCAATAAATTGCGTTGCCTTTCCGTCAACTACTTCTAAAGCTACAATGTATTTCATTTTACTCCCCCTTATTCCACTATCGCCGCGATATTTGACGGACTCCACGAAAGAATGGGCCTGTTATCATAAATATATTTATTAACCTCTGTAATCTTTTCGGCCAATCCGGGCGCAACGTCTTCAAGACTCGAATCTTCGGGAAGATCGTCCCCATAAAAATTATTACCAATCTCTCGCGCATAATTAGGCTTGCAGATTACTAATTGCACTTCGCTAGGCGTAGTCTCATGCTCTTCGCACCACTCTTCAAGCTGTTCTCGGTCGGAAAAATAATCGTCTCCCCTAAAAAGAGTAATCGGTATCTTCTCGTCCCATACTTGCTTCGGGAATGATCGAAAGCGCTCATCGTCGGCCTTGTCTCGACAATCGATACACTTAATCCATCCCTTTTCACACGGTTTACCACACTCGCAAACAGTGTTAGTACAGCCGTCGTATCGGGCTAGACGTTCATCCTTGCCGAAAAAATTGCCATGCCTTGAAACCCATCCCGATATCCCGGAAACAAAATGCGCCGCTTCATCGGAAGTATTCAATATCATTTGTTTTTCGTTCATCTCATGCCCCCTGTTTAATCGCCTTGACTTTTGACTCTAGCTCGTTTAGCTCATCGAGAAACTTTCAATACTTCGACGCCCACTTGTCAAGATACGTCGCCTTGTAAACCGGGAAGTTTCCGAGCCAATCCCAAAACTCGCGCACTAATGGAATGATAGACTTTACCGATTCACGCCGATACTCGTCTACATAAACCGCGTTTCCGTCCGCATATAGGTATCGCATTCCTAGCGGCCCGTCTTCAAGCTCCAGATACATTTTCGTTTGCGGGCTTTCGAAATATTTTCCCATCTCGAAGGACTTCCCGAACTTTATATCGTCTATCCAGGCTCCCCCGAAAGCATCCATGCGGCCATAGAGTAGAAAATCAGTATCCAAAATAGTGACAAGTTTCGAGCCTTTATACTGAAAAATCTTTCCGCGTACATAGCTCGCCACTTCTTCGACGCAATCGGCATAACCTAAATCATCGGTATCGGGGGCGATGCCTTCAAGGCACAATTTAGTAACCGCATCCTCAAAAGCTCGCCCCGCCGCCATTGCCGGATTATCGGGAATAGGATCACGCCGAAGCGTAGCCTCAAAATCAAGCCTAGCATCGGCCTCTCCGTCATCCCATGAATGCAAGTACCATTCCCATGAGTTTAGTAGAGAGGCCGTTACAAGCAAGCTCACTTCTTCGCCACCTCGAAGCCTTTGTCCTTCACGTATTCAAATCCAAGGGCCTTAATCTTGTTATTCAGAAGAAACTTTGCCTCTGCTTTACTTCCGAAAACGTGTTCAGTTTCATTGATCATCTGTAGCGCCTTATCCGCGTCTTTGGGCTCCTTAATCTCGTCAAACATATTCCGCAGGGAAGACATAAGCTTATCGTAGGTCTCTCCGAGCTTCGACTCTTCTTGCACATTCGCCGCAATTCGAGCAAAGAGAGTAGTGAGGAAATCGTTAGGCGCTCCGGTCATTACGTTAGGAAGCTCGATAGTCCCTTCGATCCCATGCGTACTTTTGGCATAATATCGGTCAGTGGGCGAAAATCCGATAGTGCGCTTATTCCCCGAAGTCTCCATAAATCCGCCCAAGTCCATCGGCTTCCAAATCTCATTACGGGACTTTCCGTCAATGTCGAGGCGATAAACATTAGAGTCGTTATCAGTCTCTTCCTTAACGTGGAAGGTAATGACAAGATGCTTGCGAAGTTCCTCGCGGATATAAATAATCATGCGCGAAAACTCATTCCCAATAGCCCCGTATCCCTGAATCGAAAGTGTCTTCCCATCCTTCTGACAATTCTTGGGATTATTTTTGATAACCCAAGGTTTCATCATGTTAAGGAAAGATCCGCCTGTATCGATCGCGATTGTCTCATAGGCTCCGAGATTAGCCGGGATAAGATCGCCAAGTACCTCATCATAATCTTTCGGCTCAATCCTGTCACCCTTCCGACAATGCGCCGGGACTCTATCCCATCCGCCCGGATCGGTCATAACCGCAAGAGTACCAGGGCCAGAAAGCGCAAGCGTCGACTTGCCAATACCGGGAACACCCGCCAAAAGAATCGAGTACCGCCTAGACGCCGAAGTCTGATTAGGCTTTAAGATCAATGTACACCTCCGTAAAGTTACTCGATCATAGCATAAACGAAACCAAATTGCAATAGGGCTACTTAGTCCTTATCATTGACAAAAACTTCCCGCCCGTATCAGTAGGCTTTGCCGTCATGTCGCCGGTTGCGGTATCGATAATCGCATCGGCAATATCCAGGGCCTCTCGGGCAAGCTTGGCTTTGTCGTTGTCGCCTAATGGATAACCCCTTGCTCTTACTAATGTCTGGTAAATACTGCCAGACATCCTAGCCGCTATTTCAATGCGCTTAGTTAGTTTTTCATCAGGTGTCATAAGCCCTCCTTAGCTAAAATCGCCGACGATATAATCACAGGTTCCTTCGCCATGACCGATACAAAAATCACCTATTTTATGACGCGCTAATCCGTTTGGTCCTGGTTCAGCGATGCTTCGTTGGTACTGTTCTTTTGTCCATTTATGGCCACTAATGGCCGAGCGATTAATAATGATGTCAATCATTTCGTCAGGAGTGACAATTCCACCGAATTCGTCTTTAATGATACTTCCGGCGGAATTAATCCTATCCTTCCATCCCTCAAAATCTTTAGGGCCTTCCCATTCTCCGACGTAAAGCGAAAAGCACCATCCTCCACTAGACTTTCCAATATGATGCGCTTCGAAAGCACGACCACAGCACGCACAAGGGCCGCGCTCATACCAGTAATAGTTAGTTCCCATTTCATTTCCTCCTATTCGTAATACCCGCCCATATCATCGGCATCGAGTCGGGCTAGTTCATCCTTCTTCCACTTTAACGCATTTTCGGCATCGTGAATCTGGCCTAGAAGTATCTCGCGCTTCAATACCTTCGAGGGCCTCGCGCCTTTCAGAATAAAATAGCTTCCGCCGCAATACGTCCCGCCAGAATCCGTCGGAGCCCAAAACTTATTTGACTCGTCGTACTCTTGCCAAATCGCGCGGCTAGTCTGCGTAACCTTATCGAAATCAAACAGAAACGTAAACTCATCGAAGTTTTCATCCGTCAACTCGATAGACCTATCTCCGAAATAAGTATCGATCATACAAGCCGTGTCATCGTCGCGAACACGGACGGTAAAAGTCCAGTTTCGGCACCATCGAGGATCGTTATTGTACTTACTCGGCGCAGGGACTTCATGCCCATAAAGCCCGGTCAAAACTAGCTTGTCAATATTGGATTGTGAAAGCATCACTCCTCCCCGTTCTCAGCGTCTTCGATTAGCTTATTGTTGACGAGTTTGTAAAAGGTATCAGCCTTGATTTTTACTCCATCGACCTTGGCAGATTTAACATTAATGCGGTGCCAATCGCCATTCTTATCATCCTTCCATTCGGAAACTACAATATAATTTCCGATGCTCGCCTTAGCCTTGCCATCAATACCGCCAGCAAAAGCTATTGAGTCTTGCCCCGAAGCCGCCGCCGTGCCGCCATAGCCCGAAGCCGCCGCCATGCCGCCCTCGCCCGAA
>Ga0116130_1000280_pt1 | contig 33155 bp, 34 predicted proteins | sample June2015DPH_17_5_FD_89733 | JGI IMG/M metagenome (GOLD analysis project Ga0116130, IMG submission 89733) | Peatland microbial communities from SPRUCE experiment site at the Marcell Experimental Forest, Minnesota, USA - June2015DPH_17_40 | ecosystem: Environmental > Terrestrial > Soil > Wetlands...
CTTATGACTTTCGATAGCATCTTTTTGTGCTGTATTTGTTTCTTTAAGGGTTTTAATCAAAGGACGAAGAAAATAAATTAAAAATCCAATACCCACAATTTCTATAATATTTCTAATAAGTTGAATGTCCATACTTCCCTCCAATTACTGTGCATGAAATAGAAAACTATCCGGGCCTATGCAAGACCCGGATAATGTTCAAGGGGACACTACGGCACCTTTGGGTAGATGCTATAGAGTTGTAGTAGAAAATTAAGTAAGAAATAAAGAGAAATCAAGAATCCAACTAAATTATCTATTGTTTTATCGCCAGAATTTTATTTTTAAATTTTCAGTCCAATCAACAATTACCGAAACCCTCAGTTCTCAATCGAGGTTACCGGGGTATCCTGTAAATAGCCCATTCACACACGACAGACCGAGTCCCAGGGACTGTATGGGGTAGAGATAGAGTAAAATCTTTCCGAGCCACCGTATAGTTTACCAGAAATAACAATTTAACAACAGCCTGATTCTCAAGTAGAGGACCGGGCTTTTTTTATTAATTAATCTAATAAGGAGTTCATCATGGATACGCAAACATCAAGCAATGTTTTTTCCAAGAAAGTTTCTTCAACTCAAGTGGAGACTAATATCTCTCAAGGCGCTTATCGCCCTTTTTTCTTCGATCTACCAGAGTTTAATATAAAGCGAGCAGAATTCAATTCGTTGTTTTTCAATAAAGAAGATGTTGAGAAGCAGTTGTTACAGGGCAGTTTTTCCTTTTGTTACTTGCGGGAAGATAAGCTTAGGACTATTGATGCTTTTTCCAGCAGCGGTGATCATATTCAATTCAAGGATTTCCTCAATCATTTTGGGATTGACATTCATTCAAAGAACCTTTTCAAAACAGGCAAGTACTTATCCCGGGTATTCCGACCAATAAAGTATGGATCTTTCTTCAGGGAACTGGATGTCCAGATCAATACTAACCATTCAGGCAAGATAACAGATGGTATAAGTTTAATATCAGTGGACCTTGCAAAGTCGTTAGGTTGGGAAAATGCACAACCAGACATGTCGGCCCAGTTAACTCTTTTCTTTAATGGTGGATTAATAAAGGGACACTGTGTATTGAGCGATAAGATAACGCATGATATAATCATCTATGGTAAAGAGAATATCAAAACGGAGATATCCTTAAATAACGGATATGAATATGTAACTTTGGAGCCGGTTAAATTAGGAGAGTCTTTGCGTATGGATATTCAATCGATGTTGAACCTATGGCAGTTGTTTGGCCCGGAGCAGTTTCTCTTATGGTCTTATTCAGGTATGAATAAGTTTAAGGAAGATTTATTCGCGGGGAAGCTTAGTAAATGGCTTGACAACTTCGACGAGATAGATAAGGATGAATACGATCAAGAACAATGGACCCTAAGAAAAGCAATTTGGGCTAAAGTTGATTACACCAAATACCCTGGATTAATAAGACTTGCCTGGTCAATGATGAAGAATAGTATTATGCGCTATGCAGACAATATCCATGGACTGCCTGCTTTTCGAATTCCAGTGATTGAAGGCAAGAGAGCATATCTTCGCGTGGATTTAAGGGATCACGATATAGATGGAAACTTCTTACCGACAGTTGATGAAGGTACAGTTGAACTGGATAAATATGGGAATCTCTGGATCAATCAGGAAGATGTTATCGAGTTCATGGCTGTTAAAGGTGGCAGCGATATGGACGACAGTATTGCAATTATTCCTATTGAAGATGGCAAAGCTGTAATTTATCGCAACCCCAACCAGTATTCAGAATACGGTATCCATAAGATTATTAGTTCCGATGTGGAATTAAAGCATCAATATAAACTTATTGGTGAAGTCCCGATAAAGGAAATAATAGAAGAAAAAGCCAAATTGGCCGGCGATCTTTTTTATTCTAAGAATTCCATCCTCAACAATTTCCTTCAAACGTTGGAACCACTACAGGAATATTTCATTGACTACAGCTTACCAAATCTAATTAGGACTTATACCAAAATTGCCGAGAATACGGCGAGCATAGGAGTAGCAGCGAACGCAGAGATGATACGTTCAGCTATAGGAATTACAAAGCCGAAGCTATTAATGAAATTAATGAAGCAGTTCAATTGGAACCTGGAAAGGATCATTGATGCAACCGTTAAAGATGGTATAGATTACGGAGATTATATAGAACAGCTTACTTACCTGCTGTTCCTTAAAATGGCCGACGAAAAAGATGTACATATTCCGGATGGTTACGGCTGGGACAGCTTGAAAGATAAATCCGCTACTGCGTTGACTGACCACTACACGGAAATCCTGCGTAAGCTTAGAGAAGAGAAAGGGATGCTCGGTGATATTTTTGCCCAGTCAATGCCGCGTTTCAATAACCCTGTAAATCTTAAGCGTCTTATTACTCTTATTGATGAGGTAGAATGGACAGAACTTGGTGTTGATGTAAAGGGTGAAGCATTTGAAGGACTTCTTGAAAAAGCTGCAAGCGAAGGTAAGAAAGGCGCAGGCCAGTATTTTACACCGCGCGTTCTCATTCAATCTATTGTGCGTCTAATGAAACCCGATCCGCGCACCCATAAAGAATTTACTATTTGCGATCCTGCCTGCGGCAGCGGCGGCTTTTTGATTGCCGCCTATGAATGGCTTTTGGATACTACAAACAAAGGGGCTTTATTAGACCGTAATGATTATAAGCGCATTAAGAAAAAAACTTATTTCGGGCAGGATCTTGTCCCACGCCCGCGACGCCTTGCACTTATGAATCTTTATCTTCATGGCATTGAGCCGACCATTTATCTTGGCGATACTATTTATGAACCAAATAAAGGTGAACGCTATGATTGTATATTAACAAATCCGCCGTTTGGTACTAAAGGCGCTAACCAGGCTCCTGAAAGAAGTGACTTTACAATTGCAACAAGCAATAAACAACTAAATTTTGTTCAGCACGTTGTAAATGTTCTTAAACCGGGTGGACGCGCTGCAATGGTTTTACCGGATAATGTACTCTTTGAAGATAAAGCCGGCGATGTTTTCAAAATCTTAATGGAAGATTGCAACCTGCATACTATTCTAAGACTGCCACGAGGGACATTCACCCCTTACAGTCAGGGAGTTAAAGCTAATGTTATCTTTTTCCAAAAGGGATTAGCAACAAAAGAAACCTGGATTTACGATGGAAGGTCAAATGTTCCGGGTGTTACTAAAAAAGACAGGCCTCTTTCACCCGCACATTTTGAAGAATTTGAAAAATGCTATGGCAAAGATCCCAATGGCAAAAGCAAACGTACCGATCTTGGCGAAGAAGGCAGGTTCAGAAGGTTTACTCTCGATCAGATAAAAGAGCGTAATTACAAACTTGACATCATGTGGTTAAAAGATGAATCCCTTGAAAATGCCGAAGACTTACCAGATCCGCAGGTTTTGGCAAGCGAAGCTATTACAGAACTTGAAGCTATAGTTGACGATCTCAAAGACATTCTTGAGGAATTAGAAACCAATGGCAATGGCAGCTAATCTTGATCTGTGTTATCAGTAAGTTATTATTTTTAATATGAATCGAATCTTAGGCAAATTTTGTATATTTGCCTAAGAAATGATTCAACTTTAATATGACTAATTTTCAAAAAATATTTAGCGATCATAATGGCTTTGCCAGGATGCAGGAACTCCGGAATAATGGTGTCCAGACAAGAACAATCGCCAAGGCTGTTAAAGATGGCGTTATAGAAAAAATTAAACCAGGCCTCTATAAACTTGTGGATTATCCATGGGACGAGCATGGCAGCTTTGCAGATGTTTGCAATTCCTATAATAAGGCAGTTATCTGCCTAACTTCCGCCGCTGCTTATTACGAGCTGACAACATTTAATCCGGCATATATCACTGTGGCGGTTCCCCACAATACGCCCGGCTTTAAGCTTGATTACCCGCCGATTCAGGTTTATTATTTTCCATATAAGTATTATGAAACGGGGATAAATGAAATTGATACCAAAAGCGGCCATATAAGAATCTACAGCCAGGAGAAAACAATATGCGACCTGTTCCGTTACGTGAATAAAATAGGCGATGATATCGTAATTGAATCGCTTAGGAATTATCTAAAGCAAAAGAAACGGGATATAAATAAGCTGTTTGAATATGCAGAGATACTAAAGGTAAAAGAAAAAATACTACCTTATGTTAAGGCAATAATTGGCTGATGTCTGAAAAAGAAATCAAAAATATCGCCGCTTCCGTAAAAGAAAAGTTAAATAATTATTCACGTAAGAATTCTCTTGAGTTTAATTCAGTACTGCTTCAATATATTCAGGAAAGATTTTTATTCAGAATCTCAAAATCTAAATATTCAGATAACTTTGTACTTAAAGGCGCTCTTCTTTTCCTTGCACATGATATAAGCAGATTTCGCCCTACAAAGGATATTGATCTTCTTGGAAGCTCTATACCAAATAAAGTAAATTCGTTAAGAGAAATCTTCCAGGAAATTGCTTCAATTAATTTTGATGATGGACTGGTTTTTGATCCTGATTCAGTTTCGGCGGAAGAAATGACCGGGCAGGACGAATATCCCGGTGTCAGGATTAAATTATCTGCCAGGCTTGGCAGTATAAGACAGAAAATACAAATTGATATCGGGTTCGGAGATGTTATTTATCCGGGTTCAGTAATAATGGATTACCCTACCCTTCTTGATTATGAAGCCCCGCACCTGAATGTATATTCACTTGAATCTGCAGTAGCAGAAAAATTTGAGGCTATTGTTTCACTTGGCGTTGCCACAAGCAGGATGAAGGATTTTTACGATATACATTTCTTTGCAGCAGGTAAAGAATTTGATCTTCTTACATTACATACAGCTTTAACGGAAACATTTAATAACCGGCAGATATCAATTGAAAAACGCCGATCCGTTTTTGACGATAAATTTAAGAATGATGAAAACCTGCAAATGCTATGGTCTGCTTTTCTGAAAAAACGGCTGCTCGATAATCTTAATTTCCCTGCTGTAGTTTCAAAAATTGAAACGTTCATTGAACCAGCTTGCAATTATACCGGTGTAACTAAAACCTGGAATTATAAAGAATGGGAGTGGATTTGATGAGTGACCTTCCTAAAGGGTGGACTGAATGTAGCCTTGGTGAAATTATAGTATCAAAAAAAGGGAAAAAGCCAAAATCAACAATTAAGGAATTTAGAAAAGGTTATATCCCATATATTTTAATTGATGAGATGGAAGGAAAACCTATCCGAGCATATACAAATGATAATTCTGTCCAATTGATTCATAGAAATGACGTGTTGCTTGTTTGGGATGGCAGTATTGGGAAATGTGGAAGTGGAATTGAGGGAGCAATTGGTTCAACACTTGTTGGTTTATCCCCACTTGGGGGAATTCCTACAAAATTTTTAGAGTATACAATCAAACAATTAACTAACTTTATTAAAGGAACTAGCACTGGAACTGGATTACAACATATTAATAAAGATTTTTTTAAAATCTGTAAAATAGTTCTTCCTCCCCTAAACGAGCAAGAAAGGATTGCTGCAAAACTTGATAAACTTCTTTCCAAAGTAGAAACAGCAAAAACCCGACTTGATTTAATACTGCAAATCTTAAAGCGTTTCCGACAATCTGTACTTTCGGCTGCCGTTTCCGGCGAATTGACAAAGGAGTGGAGAGCGAAAAATTCCTTCGAACGTAATATTGGAGATTTTGTGGAGACCATTAAAAGAGAGAGAGAATGTTTTTGTAAATCTGATAAAGAAATAAATAAATTTCACAATTCATTTGAATATACAGTTAATATTGAAAATAAATGGCTCGAAATTAAAGCTGAATTAGTTTGTGATTTTATTACTAAAGGAACAACTCCAAAATATTTGTTAGAAAAAGGCGATATACCTTTTCTGAAAGTATATAATATTATTGAAGATTCAATTGATTTCAATTATAAGCCTCAATTTGTAGATACTAAAACACACAAGGGTTTTCTAAAAAGGTCAATTGTTTATCCTAATGATATATTAATGAATATCGTTGGTCCGCCACTTGGAAAGGTTGCAATTGTGACTTCCCAATTTAATGAATGGAACATTAATCAAGCATTAGCGATTTTCCGCCCAATCAAGTCATTGTTACCCAATTATTTATATTATTTTCTTAAAGATGGTTCTCCAATAACCCAGATTTTGTTGGATACAAAAGGAATAGTTGGACAGTCAAATATTTCACTTGAACAATGCAGAAATATTATGATAAATATACCTTCTATAGAAGAACAAAAAGAAATCGTTCGACGGGTAGAGCAGCTTTTCAAATTTGCCGACCAAATAGAAGCGCGTTACAACAAAGCGAAACAATACGCAGATAAATTGACACAATCCCTACTTGCCAAAGCCTTCCGAGGCGAGTTAGTTCCGCAAGATCCTAATGATGAACCGGCGGAGAAATTATTGGAGAGAATCAAGTCTGGGAAAAAACATAGCCTGCTGTAAATCTTAATTATCCATGACAAAAACGGGAGTAATATGGAAGTACAAATTGGTTTCGGGGAGATTAAAACAGACGATTTCCCTTCATCTGGACAAAAAATAATCCTCAAAATATTGCGATTTTGAAGGTTTTCGTGCACCCTGCGGGACTCGAACCCGCGACCTGCTGATTAAGAGTCAGATGCTCTACCAACTGAGCTAAGGGTGCGGGGTAAAATTAAGAATTTTCACCCTGCTTTCAAAATGAAGTTGCGAAAAGAAAGCGAATTCAAACTGAACGTTTTACTTAACACTTTTTACACTAAGAGAGACACGAAAGGACAAGCATTATGTTTCTCTTTAAGCGTAATGGATACTACCATTTAGAATACTTTGATGAATCTGAAAACCGGATTAAGCGTATTTCTACTAAAAGTAAAACAAAACCAGAAGCACTAAAATTTTTAACTGATTTCAAATCTAAATACATCGACATTCCAAAAGTAAAATTTACCACTATAAAACAATTCCAGAAAGATTACCTAACCTCAATAGAAAATATTAGAACCGATAGTTCTAAAAGAAGCGTTAAGTTTTCATTTGATAAATTGATTGCATTCTTAAAAGAAGATTACCCACTTTCCAAGATTACTAATAGGGATATTGAAAATTATATCAATTCTCATTTTCAGATTTCCAAGTATACAACTGCACTTGTTTACAGGACATTAAAAAGTGCATTCACTAAGGCTGTAGAATGGAACTATATTTCCGACAATCCATTCAAAAAAGTTAAACTTCCTAAATTGCCAAAACCTATCCCTTCATTTATAAATGAAGATGAACTGCGAATAATATTAACAAATGAAACAAATAATAGCCTTAAAGATATTTATCAATTTGCATTTCATACAGGAATGCGGTTAAATGAAATACTTAATTTAAGATGGTCATCAATTGATTTTATTTGTAAGGAAATTATCATTAGAAACACGGAATCTTTTACTACAAAGAATAAGAAAGAACGAGTAATCCCAATGAACCAGACAATTATGAACCTTTTACAAAAGATGAAACCTATTTTCAATAGAGTAGATAAAGACTTATTAATTTTTGAAAAGATTAAAGATGTAAAATATTCACCCTTCTTTGTATCCAAGCGGTTTAAAAAAGCAGTGCTAAAGAGCGGTTTAAATTCTAACCTTCATTTTCATTCATTGAGACACAGTTTTTGCAGTAATCTTGTTATAAGGGGCTGCTCTATAAATGTAATAAAAGAATTGGCAGGACATTCTCAAATATCAGTTACGATGGGATATACTCACGTACTTAAAGAGAATCTTCAGCAGGCTGTAAATCTTTTAGATTAACTCAGTATCTAAAATCGTTTTATAAGTTCAGGAATAGCCCTTAAAGGCACTTTATTTGTAAACTTGGGAAATTATCCCTGTTTACAGTTATAAAAAAAACTCTTAAATTCATATTGATTATTTTATAGAGGTTTCTTATGAAACTGATAATTATTCTTATTATTCCCCTCATCACTTCTTTTTCTCTAATACACAACAATCATAAAGCTTCAAAAAAATATCTAATTGATTTTTGCGATTTAGTAGGCTATACCTGTGTTGATTGTTCATCTATAAGTAAACAAGGTGAAAATGAAGATGATGAAGAATATGCCAAATTATTTAATGGCATGACTTTCAAATTTAATTTTAGTGCAGCTCTTATTATGGAAGGTGATGATGCAGCTATATTTGTCAGAGATATTTCTTATCAAGGGAAAAGTATTGCAATATACAAACTTGTAATCGAAGATGAAATTTATGACGTAACAAAAACAAGGTAAAAAATTAAATAGGTGTTATTATGAAAAACTTAATAAGTCTTTCTTTTGTTTTCGTTTTACTTTTTCTATTTACTGCATATCCTCAAAACAAAATTCCGGCAAGTGAAGCTAAAAATCATATCGGTGAAAATGCAATCGTAAAAGGGACTATAACAGAAATTTATCATTCCAGAGGTGGAACTTGTTTCTTAGATATTGAAGGACACTATCCGAACAATTTATTTAGTGCTGTTATTTTTAAATCTGATACATGGAAATTTAAGAACATTGATAGTTACGAGGGAAAAGCTGTTGAAGTGAAAGGGAAGATTAAAGAATACAAAGACAAACCGGAAATAATTCTTAAAAGTTTAAACCAAATTAAAATTATTGAGTGAGTGGAATTATTATGAAATACTCTTATACTTTTACTAAATTTATTTTATTTATTATAATATTTTCATATCAATTTCTTTATTGTCAGGATGCTAAAAGTTTTTATAATTCTGGCTTAAATCTATTTTATCATAGTAAGTTCAATTCAGCAAATTCATTAAAAGCTTTAAAATATTTTCAAAAAGCTATTGAAAAGGATTCATCCTTTATAGAAGCATATTATTATATCGGTAGTCTATATTCAGAACCTGATAAAATTATACAAAATAAATCCAAAGCAAAAGGTTACTTTAAAAAAGTTATTAAACTATTAGATAAAGGAAAACTTCTATGGGACAATGATATTTCAGAGCGAGAAATATATCGAGATATTGCATCTAATTATCAGTATGAATTAAATTCACCAGAGGAAGTAAACAATTATACATCGGCTATAGACTTATATGAAAAAAGTTTGACTATTCCATTTGAAAGTAAAAAATGGGATATTTATTTAGATAATAGTAACTATATAGAGGATAATATTGCTTTATGTTATGAAAGTTTAGGTGATTTATCAAAACGTAAGATAAATATTGACGATGCAATAAATTATTATAATGAAGCAATAAACGAATATCAAAAGGAATATCAATTATTCGGAAATTATAATGACAATATCCAAATATTTAATATTCCAATTGATTCGCTGAAAGCATGGAATAATAATTCAATGAAATATGCAAGAGAGATTAATAAAATTAGAGAGCAAATAAATGCAATTAGAAATAAAATAAATATCTTAAATGCCTTTCAGGATGCAATTGGATGGAAAGTTATTACCATTGGAAATTCGAAAGAAAATAACGAATTAATCTCTTCCGATAATATTATTTATTTTTACGACCCACAAACAGTCGAACATATTAATAAAAATATTTTAAGAGTATGGATTAAACATTTAAAACTTGGTAAAGATACGTTATCTGATAATGATGAATATGAAGAAAGAATTTATTATGAAATAGATATAAGAAACAAAAAATTAAGGATGCTTTCTTATGCGAGTTATGATAAAAACATAAAAATAATTATTTCTAATTCGCCTGAAGAACCTAAATGGGACTTTATTATTCCTGACACGATTGCAGATGATATTATGAATTATTTCAAAAACAAAAAGATTTGATATTAAAAGACTTACGGAACATTATATTTATTTGAGTTTAGACAATAAAAAAAGGAATTAGTAAATTAAAGCTATAAAAGAAATATATCTCAATAATATGATATTATAAATGATAATAAGGTAAAGGAAACTATGGAAGCGAATCGAAATGAAGATTCTAAAGAAATATCGTTAACTCTAATTGACCAATTAAATGAAAATAAAAAAGACTCCATTTACACTTTTGTACTTTTAGACAAAATTGAGTATGACGATAATAGAATAGATAAAAAGTTTGATGTACATATATCAATTATAGATAAACCTGAAGATACACAACAGATTAAACCTGAGACTACAATTCTTCATTGTTCAGAAAAAGAGCTTGGTATAAAATTACCACTTCAAAAGCCTGAACCTCAAATAAAATATATGAATGTAAACTTATCACCGATTCCTCTTACCGAAGGAATAAATCCTTATATTCGGGATATTAGATTACAGATAATCCATAAACAATTTCCTATTAAATTAGATGGGAAAGAATATTATATAAATGTTGAAACGGGTTATGTCAATAATGAAGAAGGTAAGGAAAACAGAACTGCTAATTATTACTTATATGATTATAAATCGATAGATTATGAAACATTTATAAAGAGTTTTGGAAATACAGAAAGTGATAATTATAAACAGTTAAGGGAAATTTGTAAACAATGGAATGATAAAGAATATATTGAATTGACAAAATCGGTAAAGGACTGGCAGAAAAAAGCGGATAGTCCTGATGTACAAGACCGAATAAATTATTTCAACGCAGCATTAGGTAAGTTTGAATGTTGGTATCCTGAAAACAAAAATGACTCACCAACATTAAAATTAAAAAACAATAAATTATCTTTAATCAAAAGATTGAAAGAACTTTGCATTGCTGATAACCTTCCCAAAGGAGAAACTGTAGATTCAAAAAAAGTTAATCATTACTTAAGACAATTACAAAAAGAAGGTTTAACTAAATCTAATTCTGATAATACTATCCGAAAAACCCTTTCAAGATTAGGCTATTCAAAAGAGAATTCATAAAGACAAGACAATATTTTGTCTTTAAAATGTCGTCCGAAATATTCCAAATTATTTTTTGTCTCATAATTTGGATTAAGTGCGGACACAAATACTAAATATTTTCTTGTTCACTAAAACCCTTGTATTCCGATGTGTCCGCACAACACTCGTACAAGGGTTTTTTATTGGACAATCTTAAACTTTGAAAACTTGAAAGGAGCATTCAAGATGCTAAATCAAGATACAAAACAAATCGAGCTTATTCCAACTCAGTACGCTTCGGTATTTAATGTACAGCTTAAACTGGTTATGGAAACCCGTTTTATCGGTAAAGTTGATATTGCAGGTGAAGGAAAGTTTTTAACACAAAGAAAACTAAAACATATTCTAAAGAAAACTAATTCGCTTGGGGTAAATCATCAGCTTTTAATAAATGAATCGATAAAGTTTAGATGGATTATTATTGATTTTGAAGGGCATAAATATATCACTTCCCGTCTATATTTTCTTACACATGGGCAGATATATACTTTCGGAAATGCTGGATTTGAGAAACAAATATTTTTACCTCTCAATGAGTTCGGCATTAATAGAGCACGTGGTTTTGATAATAGTGATTTATTTATGGGGGGAATATGACTTATCTCTGGCAGCCGGAACGAGGCATTATGATATTTCGTTTTCAAACAGATGAAAGAAATGTTGCTGATAAAATGAAAAGACGAAAATATTTTAAGCTAATCGGTTATAGCCACAATTCCAATCTTTGGGTTTTTGTTGCGCCTTTTTATAGCCCTCAAAAGGCTCGAAAATCTTTAGAGAGGCTTACAGGTCGGAAAGCAAAAAAAGATAGCTTAGAGGGCGTCTATTGCGCTTGAATCCTATCCCAATTTGTAAGAAACGGGAAGGTTCAATTAAGTTCGGATTAAAATTTAGCTAATATTTAAAATAAATACGGATTGAAAATGATAAAAGAATTTATAGATACTAATGAAGAGGAAATGTTTGAAGAAAGATGTGCAATTGCATTTTTTGATGGTCGTGTACCCGCAAAAGAAGTATTAAGAATTGCATCAGAACAAGTTCTGGAATATAGAAAGAACAATAATATTTATGTTCCGAAAACAGAGATTGAAAAGAATGAACCAGATAAAATTATAACTCTTAATGAACTTTTTCAAAAAGATATACCATCTTTAAATTGGATAATCCCTGAAATCATTTGTGAAGGTGTTACTATCATGGCAAGCAGACCGAAATTAGGTAAGAGCTGGTTTTGCCTTCAGCTTTCGTTAGCTGTAGCAACCGGACAGACTTTTTTAAATTATTCTATACAAAACCCTTCACCTGTTTTATATATCCCATTAGAGGACTCAGAAAGAAGAATAAAAAATCGCTTTACTACAATTGCTGAAAATAGTTTAATTGAAAATATTGGATTGATTGAAAACTTATCTTTCCCAAATGGCTTTAAAATAAAACCACTTAATGAAGGTGGATTAGATGAACTTTCAGAATATATAAAAACATCAGGCTTTAAACTTATAGTAATAGATACTTTTGGTCGTGCTATCAGTATTCAGCAGAAGCATAATGGCAAGGGATTTAATGAAGATTATGAAATCATAGGTAAGATTCAGAGATTTGCCTTAGAAAACCATATTGCCATAATTTTAGTCCACCACACTACAAAGTTAGAATATTCAGATAATGTTTTTGATGGTATTCAGGGGACTACAGGTATAACGGCAGGCGCAGATACGCTCATGGTTCTTAAAAAATATCCTGAAAATTTTAAATTACATATTATAGGAAAAGATGTAATTGCCGATGATTTATCATTAAGTTTTAATAAAACTACGTGCCTATGGAGTTTATCAAATAATCTACTGCAAGGCAGTACACCTGAGAGGACTGAAATTTTGAGTATTATTTATGAAAATAAAAATTCCATCAGTACTGGAGAAATCGCTGCTAAATTAGTAAAAAGCAAATCTACAATTTCAACAATCTTAAAAAAAATGGTAAAAGAAGGCGATATAGTAGAGGTCGAATTTGGTAAATATAACCTTCCAAATAGTATAGAATCTGTAGAAAGTATAGAATCTTAAACTTTCTATAGATTCTACACTTTCGATACTTTGTTTACGATATAAGTTTCTTATATTTCTTACAGGCTTTGTTAATCGCTGTATATATATTATTAGACACCGTTTTATAAATTAAGCCATTTAAATACATACTATTACCTCACCTGACATTTGGAATAGTTGAAGGTATTTTCTGAATCAGGTAAATCAAAAAAAATTATTCTATAATTTATGAGAGTATTTCGCAATCGAACCCATGCCCTCATTTTAGAGAGCATAGGGTATCAAACTTGTTAAAATATTTTGCCAATAATGGTTAAACTTTTCTAAAGAATTTTGTGGTTATTTTATCAGCTCCATAACCAAGTATAATGGAAATAAAGAATGCTAAGATATATTCAACAAATAATTCATTTAAAATTATTTTTCTATCGAGTAAATAATAAACAGGCTTAGCAACAGTATATTCATCATACTTTTTAACGCTGTCAATTATTTTTACATATTTAAAATCCCAATTTCGGGGGGATTTCTCGTAATCGTTTCTAACTTCATTATAATTTATAGCATCCTCAACTTTATCGTCATAATTCTCTATAAGACGTAAATTACCATCTTTATCCCTTGTAAATTTATCGCCGTATATTTCTATTATTTTATCAGAAGTATTGCCGAATCTTGAAACAGGCGCACTTTGCTCACTTGGTTGATCTGAAATACCCGCATATTGCCAATAACCATCTTTGTCTTTGGTATATTTTGCGCCATCTTCTATTTTAATACCGATAGGCATTAAACCACTTTTACTTCCAGCAGACTTTTTAAATAGAAATTTATGAGTCGTATAAAAGGTATCCGTAGAAGTTTGGCGAAGAATAAAGTCACAGTCTCCCCATAAGTTTTTATAATATCCCTTATAATATTCCAATGAATCTAAATTATAAAATTTTAATTGTAAAGTATCATAGCTCACTATTATATACTTTTTAATGCTGCCGAAAATAATATCATATTTTTTAATGGGAAGGTTATAAGAGCTTCTACCAAATTCAAAAGGGGGAAATAAAGAAATGATTATCCCAAGAAAAATAAAAATTGCTATAGAAGCCTTGATAAAATTATTCTTTTCCATTTGAACTCTCAAGGATATGTTATATAAACATATTCTTAAAATGTTATTTAATCAAATTGTAAAATATTTATTATTCTCTAAATCGTTTAAAATTAATGGTTTAACCTACTGTCTATTTTTGTGGATATTGCTTCTTAAAATTAGAAGTGTATTTTAGTAAAAAAATTCAGAACGGTCAAAAAAATAATTTTAATACGAATTAGGCTAATCGGTTTTTATAGGGCTTGACCGTCCTTGAATTTTCCGGTTAGCTTTTTTCGTTTGTTCTTCTCTTAGTGTAAAAGTCCTACGTTTGACTGAACGTTTAACTTAACAATCGCTTGAAATGTTTCAAAAGCGGGATAAAATCGCAAATTCTTAATTGATTAAGAGTCAGATGCTCTACCAACTGAGCTAAGGGTGCGGGGTAAAATTAAGAATTTTCACCCTGCTTTCAAAATCTTAAAATTCGTTATTTACCGTGCGATATTTATCTTTACTATATAAAATATTTTCAAAAATTGTGATTGGAACTAATGTGACCGGCGAGTTTATAGGATATATTGCCGCAGTTTGTACAACGATTGCTTATGTACCTCAAGTTATAAAAGTACACAAAACAAAAAAGACAAATGATATTTCAGCGGGTATGTTTATTCTTATTCCAACCGGAGTTTTACTCTGGTTAATTTATGGCATAATTATAGCTTCTATGCCGATTATTATAGCTAATAGTGTTACTTTTATTTTTTCAGTTTATATTTTTATAATGAAAATTAAATTAGATTATTATAAATTAAAAAAAATCTTTAATTATTAACTATTCCTCAATATTGACTGTGGAAGTGACTTTTAAAACTGAGCCCTGTTGAAATAATTTCTTATAATTATCAATTACGGAAGCAATTGAAGCATCCATTTCCCGACTGCGTTTATAAATAATAATTACCAGTTTGGTATTTTCTTTCAATACTTTATTATCTTCATCCATCCATTGCCCATGCGCATCAACAACCGTAAAACCGTCTATAAACTTTGGTGAAATGTAATCATCGACAAATTTAGTCCATTCGTATTCCGAAACTGAAGTACCGTCGGGTTTGGAAAGCCCAAAGAATAGTTCCGTTTGTGTCTCATCAAGCGTTGGAAGGAATGTGCCGGTATCCTCTGAGTCTGTCTTTAAATAAAAGCAACCTGAAAATTGAATAATACAAACAGTGACAAGTAAAGCAAAAAAATATTTATTTATCACTCTCATACTTCTTCTCCTATTTTTAAAGATAAAATATAAAAGATTTTACTTTAAAATATGCACTTTACTATTAGTAATGACGGGCCCGGTATATCGCATTGGTATCGGCACGAAGGAAACCGGGATAAAGCCTATGCGTAAAATTCTCTTGATTTTTTACTTTTTAAAAATGTTAGCATACGTATTCTGCAGTTATCAAAAGAAGCGCGGGTTTTAATGCATTTAGTTCAGAGTCCGATTCATACTTATACTACTTTTTGCCCCGAATAAATGCAAATCGTGCCCAATTTTGTATTGTAAGTATTTAAAGTCTGAACATTTTTAAACCCTGCATCAGCTAATAATTTTGGAAGGCGTCCAGTGAAGTTGGCTTTTAATTCCGGTTCGAATTTTGCAGCAATATTACCTATCAGAACAAAGATGGGGTTTTTTTGCATTCCAAAATCAGCTATGTAAAATTCCCCTCCCGTAACTAAAACCCTAAATATTTCCTGCATTGCTTTAAGCTTTTTGTCCGTACTCAAGTGATGCATCATCAAGCTTGTCATCGCCTTGTTTATAGAATTATTACCCTGGGGTAACTTGCCCCCATCATATTCCACCACAGAGATATCAAGCTTTTGCTTTTCGATTTTACGTTTAGCAATTTCAAGTATCTTTGGATCAATATCGATTCCTTCAAAATGTGCTTCAGGATGTTTTTGCTTTCCCAATATAAGCAAGGTGCCTGTTCCACATCCAAAATCCAATATTTTGTCTTCTTCCGTGATATTCATGAAGTCCATCAAATCTCCCTTTATTCTTCTTTCGGGAATTGCAAATGAAATAAATGAATCGAATAGCTTTGTTAAAAGGGGAAAATCTAAAGCCGGAATGAATTTTTCTTTCATAGGTATAATTATCTCCGGAGAAATTTATGATAATATTTTTATCCATGTAATGGATTTTTATCTTACGAACATTTAATTAAAATTAAATTTTGAAATTTATCATTTAATATGTTTTTGCATATTTATTGGTTATACAAAAGGCACATTTTTAATTCTTTGTTATTGCAATATCAATATATAAGTTTTTTCTATTAATACTATAGTTCATAATATTCAATCCCTTTAACATTTTTTGAATATCTACAGGATTATATGATGCCCTTATTGACTCCCAAATTCCACGTTTTATTTTTATGTAATAAAATATTCCGCCTCTAAAACAATCATAAATAAATAATATCCTATTTCTGCCTAATGAATCATACAAGTTTTTTATTCCCTTTACCGGATTACTCCAATGATGTAGTGAAAATGTTGAATATATTAAATCCAATTTACCTAAACCATTAATCAGCTCAGTATTTTCCCCCGGGATTTATCATATATCCCTCCGGCATATTATTCTATTAATGCGGATAACCGTATTCCCTTAGTTACAAGATCACCCGCGGTAACTTCAGCTTTATTAATTATTTCTTCTTCATTCTGCTTTGCTTTTCTAAAACAATTATCCAAATCCGAATTAATACGTTCTCTAAGTTCCTTCCTGTGGTAAGCTGCAAATGATAAAGCAATAACTCCGCCGGCAATTCCGCCTATAATAAACGCAGAGATATAATTTGAAGTTTTATGTTTCATTTATTTGCCCCCGGTTTTGTTTTATAGAATTAAAATTGACAATTAGAAACAATCCCTTAATAGAATAATCATTTTTTCCTGGTTAATACCTGCTCCATATTTTTGAATTCCTGGTTGTCTTGATTGACATACATAGTCAGAATTTGATGATCTTTATCAATAAATTTCATCGTTTCGCGGTATTTAATATCATTACCGGTTGCAGGATCAACCATAGCGCCATTTAAAGTTAAAGTTGAATCTTGATCATTATATGTACCGGTACTTACAGTAGTACCCGTACCAAAATTGTCATACCATACTGCTGTAAAAATTTTTTTTGCATTATCATAACCAAGCAGCATCATACCTTCAAAAGGCATACCCATCATATTACCTTTCTGTGAAGATTTAAGATATCTTCCCCCCATTATCATTTCATTCGAACAGCTAACATCAGATTTCAGAGGAGACTGTGTTGGATTCATCCACATTGTTATTTCCGAAGTCCATTCGCCGGCGCTTTCAGCCATCATTTGATGAACTGAACCCGGAGTCATATAATCCCGCCATGCTTCCTGCTGGTCCTGCGCAAAAATTTGCGGAATAGAAATAAATAAAAATGAAACAAAAATAATACAGGCAATTGCTTTCATACTTTTCTCCTTATTTTTAAGTTAATTATAGAGCTAAAACATAAATCTATACGAAAATAAGCGGATTTATTTTCTATTAATCATTAACGAAGTCATTGAGATAGAGCCGAGTTCCGTCTTTTCATTGAAAAAAGATATGCTTTCATTTTTTTCTTTTAACCCCAGAATATACAGAAGAGGAAGAAAATGTTCCGGAGTGGGGACTGCAAGTTGAACTTCAATCCCAAGGTTTTTATAGTCTATAAGTTCAGTATACTCATCATTTAAAATTAATTTTTTGAATTTTCGGTCTGCTTCAAGAGCCCAGTCAAATCCATCTTTATTCTGCCAGCTTATCATTCTAAGGTTATGCACTATATTTCCGCTTCCAATAATTAATATTCCTTTGTTGCGTAAAAAGGAAAGCTCTTTGCCAAGCTCATAATGCCATTGAGGCTGTTTTGTATAATCAAGGCTCAATTCAATAACAGGAATATTTGCTTCGGGGAATAAGTGCATAACAACACTCCAGCATCCATGATCTAATCCCCAATTATTGTCAAGCTCTACCGATGTTTTGGCAATCAGCTTCTTAGTCTCACGGGCTAAATAAGGGCTGCCGGGAGCCTTATATTCTACTTCAAATAATTCCGCTGGGAAACCATAAAAGTCATGAATGGTTCTGGGTTTGTCCATTGTAGTTACAAATGTACCGTTGGTTTCCCAATGAGCAGAGATACAAATTACAGCATTCGGCCCGGGTAATGATTTACCTATTTTATTCCATTCAACTGTAAATTCATTTTGAGTTATTGCATTTATAGGATTACCGTGACCTATAAACAACAACGGCATCGTTTCGGTATCATTATATAATGCGGCAATTTTATTTAAATCATTCAGTTTCATATGAGCCACTAAAAATCAGCTAATATCAAAATTCTTATCCTTGTGCATTTGAATATAATAGTCGACAGATATTTTTCCGGATCCATAAAATAGAAAGAATAAAAGAAGCGCTAAAATAATAATTGAATAAGCCAATTCTGAATTTATAGCAAGCAAACCTTTATGCATATCCACAAATATTATTGAACCAAGCAGTGCGGGTATTTCGAATAACACTACCAGCCGTGTAAATAAGCCTAAAATAATAGCTGTGCCGCAAACAATGTATCCGCCGATAACGTAATGGGCTATTATATAATGAAATACCCAGAACTCATTGTTTGATATAATTTGTATGACCTGTTCTTTATTTGCTATAAAAGTAATTCCCTTAATTAATAAAACAATGCCAAGTAAAATTCTCAAATAGTCCAGCCAATTAGAGTGATGCTGGTTCGTCCAATGTTCAATTTTTTCCCTAACAGAACGGATAGCAGCAATTGAATTCATATAACCTCCCCGAAAAAATATAACTTAGATAAGGATAAGTTAAATAACCATATATAACATATTAAATCCAGCTATAATTAAAAAGAAAAAAATTATAAAAATATAAGTGGAATATGCAGCAAAGCCCAGATGCCATAATGAATATAAGCTGATTTTTTCTGCTGCTTTGTTTGTATTGTAAAGTAAACAACTTTAATGATGGTATTGCTCATCATTGCAATTATTATTGCGGAAACGATTACAGGTTCAATATGAGAAGCCCCGTTAATCAAAGAAAGAATAAAAGGATCTATATCAGTAACTCCTACAATTGCAGAGAGCACAAGCAATCCTATACTTCCTAAATAATTTTTTACCCAAACAGTTATAATTGTTAGAAATACAAATAATGCAGCAAAAATTAGTGCAGGTTTAATTTCAAAAGGGTTTTGAAGAGTTGAATCAGAATTTTCCAAGGGCTGAGGGTTTTTAAACTTAAATGTAAAAGCAAGAATAAATCCTGTTAAAGCAAGGAACACCAATTTCCACCATAGAAGATAAAGAATGGAACTATTAACTATCCAGATAATTACGAGGATCCTAAGATACATTACACTACATGCGAGAATGGATGCCTGTAAAGCATTTTTTCCCTGTGCAGGATCTTTTTCAGCTATTCTGCCGACTGCAATACAAACCGCAGTACTTGATACTAATCCTCCCAGCAGTCCTGAAAGCCAAAGTCCTAACTTATCTCCCAGCTTTTTCATTAGGAAATAGCCCACAAATCCAATAGTTGAAACCATCATTACAATCTGCCAGATATGTGCCGGGTTAAGGTTAAATTGAGTATAATCCTTATTCGGCAGAGCAGGAAAAATAATTATAGTAATAAGAAGGAATTTTAATACTGCAAGGAATTCAAATTTATTTAGCTTATCAACGTAATTTTCAAGTTCGGATTTTTCAGAAAGAAGCAAAGTAGCTATAATTCCAAGCGCCATTGAAATCCAAACATCAGCAAGAAGTGCAAGTGCGCCTATAACAAATGTAAGAAGTGTTGCAATTTCACTTGTACCTCCGAGGCGCCCTTCTTTTAGTTTTCCTAAATATTCAGTCAATACAAGCGCACCGATAACCAGTAAACCCGCAGGAAGAGCAAATGTAATATTTAAATGCTGGAGCCAGCCGCAGCCAAAGCCGAATAAACTGATAAGCGTAAATGTACGAACGCCGGCAAAAATTTTACCCTTCCTATCAATACCGGCGCTTTCTCTTTCAAGTCCGATTAAAAACCCAAGCGCAAGAGCAACGATGAAACGAAGTTCAACAGTCCATTCGAATGAATTCATAAATTATAATTTTCCTTTATACTTATAAAATATATAGTAAAAAGTTCAATTAAAAGATTTTTTTTCAGGCAGTTGGATTAAACTGCTAAAGCATTTTTCTCCATTAATTTCATTTGCTTCCATAACATCATCCGAAAGCTCACATCCTGTATAAGATTTTTAGCAACTTACAACATTACACGGTTCTGAAGGTCATCGGTAAATGCGGCATTGTGAACAAATTGGGCCAAAACTTGCCTGCCCGCCGAGAGTGTTGTACAACACTCTCGGCGGGCAGGCAAGTGCCGGGGTAATTGTAAATATCTTTTGCGTAAGGTGAGTATTAATAATAATTTTGATTTTTCTTTTTTTTTCTTATCTTTGTATAGATATTAAAGTAATAAATTGTTAAAATGAAAATAAAAATCCATACGGTTCTGCATCATCATAAAAAATATTTCTATGCCGGACTGTGTTGAAATGTCAAATAAAAATTGAAGTATCACCCCGGCAGATGTCGGGGTTTTTGCTTTTAAAGGATATTATAAATGAATGGAAATTTAAGATTAGCATTACAGAAAAAAGGCCGTCTTACCGATAAGTCGCTTGAATTGCTTCAGCTATGCGGCATGGATATCGAAAATTATTCGGAGAGACTTGTTGTTACTGCAAGAAATTTTCCCCTTGACATTCTTTTCCTTAGGGATGATGATATCCCGGAATATGTAAGAGACGGCGTTGCTGATGTTGGAATTGTCGGCGAGGATGTTATTTATGAAAAGCAAATACCCTCAATTATAATTGAAAAATTAGGTTTCGGTAGATGCAGTTTAATGCTTGCTTATCCTGAGAACAAAGAGCTAAAAAAGCTGGAAGATATAAACGGGAAAACAATTGCCACTACTTATCCTAAAATCTTAAAAGACTTTCTAAAGTCCAAGAGTCTTGATGCAAAAATAATTGAATTAAGCGGTTCTGTAGAAATTGCTCCTTCTTTAGGAGTTGCCGATTTAATCTGCGATATAGTTTCTACGGGTAATACCTTAATGATGAATAAGCTGAAAAAGTCATTCAAGGTTTTCGATTCGGAGGCTGTTCTAATCTCTGCAAATTCATCATTTAAAGATGAAAAGAAAAATGAATATCTTACAGATTTACGCCGTAGAATACGTTCCGTAATGACTGCGGGTTCATCAAAATATTTAATGATGAATATACCTAAAGATTGCCTTAGTAAAATTATTGATATTATCCCTTCACTCAAAAGTCCGACTGTTTTGCATCTTGCCGAAGAAAATATGTTAGCGGTTCATGCAGTAATCCCTTCGGACAGTTTCTGGCAAATAATAGATGATTTGAAGTCAGCCGGAGCATCCGGAATTTTATTATTACCAATCGAAAATTTAATTCAATGAGACTTTATTATTTAAATAAATTGTCGCAAGAGGAAACGGCTTTATTAACAAAACGGCCGGCTATTAATCTTGAAAAAATATTAAACATCGTAAAACCCCTTTTAAATAATATAAAAGCCAGCGGATTAAAAGCAGCGCTTGATTATGCAAAACAGTTTGATGGTTTTGGCGGCGAAGAAGTGCTCGTAACTAAAAAAGAATTTGACGAAGCTGAAAAAAATCTCGATGTAAAAATAAAATCTGCATTAATAACCGCCTTTAACAACATCGAAAAATTTCATGTTAAACAATTTCCCGTAAAATATGAAACCGAAACAATGACGGGGATAAGTTGTTCCAGGGAATTTAGAGCAATAGAAAATGTTGGCTTGTATATTCCCGGGGGCAGCGCCGTACTTCCTTCAACAATGCTAATGCTTGGAATTCCGGCAAAGATAGCCGGCAATAGAAGGGTAATGGCTTGTTCGCCTTCAAAGAATAATAAAATAAATTTACCTCTTCTTTTTGCTGCAAAACTTTGCGGGATTGAAGAATTTTATAAATTAGGCGGCGCCCAGGCAATCGGGTTAATGGCTTATGGCGACAAGAAAGTTCTAAAGGTAAATAAAATATTCGGACCCGGCAACCAGTATGTAACGGCAGCAAAATTGTTAGTCAGCATAGACCCGGATGGCTGCTCAATTGATATGCCGGCAGGGCCAAGCGAAGTTTTAGTAATTGCCGACTCTTCCGCAAACCCCTCTTTTGTTGCAGCGGATTTGCTTTCGCAGGCGGAACACGGCGTTGATTCTCAGGTTGTGTTAATAACAACAACTTTAGGAATGGCTAACGACATTGAACTTGAACTGGTTAACCAGCTTGAACAACTCCCGCGGAAAAGTTTTGCATCAAAGGCATTGGAAAATTCATTCGTCTTAATTACCGAAGATATTGGGCAGGCAATTGACTTCAGCAATAAATATGCCCCGGAACACCTGATACTAAATGTAAATGAGCCTGAAAGATATGTCCGGAATATTATAAATGCCGGTTCGGTTTTCCTTGGTCAATATTCTCCTGAAAGCGCAGGTGATTATGCCTCGGGAACAAATCATTCTCTGCCTACATACAGTTATGCAAAAACTTACGGCGGCGTTTCGGTTGAAGCATTTATGAAGTCAATTACTTTTCAGAAATTAAGCAGAGAGGGACTTGAAAATATTTCCGGAGCTGTAGAAACTCTGGCAGAAACTGAAGGTCTTCAGGCTCATAAAAATGCCGTACATATAAGATTAAAATAAATAATATTGTAATTTAAAAGAATTTCTTTCCGGGGAAGTAGGAATATATTTCAATTTCATATAATTTTGAAACCCTGCTTTTGCCGGAATAACCCTGCAAGGTACTTATGGAAATAAAAGATTTAGTAAGAAAAAATATTTTAAACTTAAAACCGTATACATCCGCAAGAGATATATACGAAGGTGATAAAGGTATCCTGCTGGATGCAAATGAAAACAGCTGGGGCTCAACATTTACAAGCATTGATAACCTCCATCTAAACCGGTATCCTGATCCCCACCAAAAAGATTTAAGACAACTTATAGAAAACGTTTTGTCTATTCCTCATGAGAATCTTTTCTTCGGCGTTGGATCCGACGAAATTATTGATCTATTGATCAGGGTTTTTTGCAATCCCGGTAAAGATAAAGTATTGATACCGGAACCAACCTATGGTATGTATAAGGTTGCCTGCGATATAAACGACGTTGAAACAATCGAGGTTTTACTTGACGATAATTTCCAGATTGATTTAAATGTAATTAGAGCAAGCTATACTGAAAATACGAAAATCTTTTTCTTATGTTCTCCCAATAATCCTACAGGTAACCTGCTAATGAAACAGGATGTTCTTCAGCTATGTAAAGAATTTAATTCTATAATTATCATTGATGAAGCATATATAGATTTTGCAATTGAAGGTTCCTTTATAGACGAAATCAAAAATTATCCCAACCTGATCGTTTTAAGAACATTCTCAAAAGCATGGGGCCTGGCAGGAATAAGACTCGGTTATTGCGCTGCTAATGAAGAGATTATTAATCTTCTTTTTAAGGTTAAAGCTCCACACAATATAAATTCTCTAACGCGTTATGCGCTTGAAATTTCATTAAGAAATTTGGAATTGAAAGAGAAATATATTAAAGGTATTATTAAAGAAAGGGAGCGACTAAAAAACCTGCTTGAAAGTCTCCCCGGCATTGCTAATGTATTTAACTCCGACGCAAATTTTCTACTGGTAAAATTTAACGACTCAACTGATCGCAACAAAAAAGCAAAAGCAGTGTTAACAAAGCTTGCCGAAAGAGGAATAATAGTGAGAGACAGAAGTACTCAACCGAAACTTGAGAATTGTTTAAGAATTTCAATCGGTAATGAAGAAGAAAACGATCTGCTCTGGGATACAATAAAAAAGATAATTTAATTTGAAATTTATAGCTGCTAAATTTATCAGAAAGAAGATAATAAATGTATGAAGTAATAATTGATAAATCATTTTTTAATCTCGAATTTCCTTTATCAACCGGTTTGATCAGCGGATTAAAGAAACTTTCACAAAGAAATTTCATCATTTCAGTAAAAGATTTTAGCCCGTTTCAAGAGGAATCTTTGGTTAAAATACTTAACCTGGAGGGAATCAAAATAAATGAGAAGAAAGTTGATATTATTGAGAAAGTATTCTCAATAACCCCAAGTAAAATAAAGGACAAAATCTCTGTTAATGGAACAAAAATCGGTACTTTTGAAAAAGCAGTAAACTTAATTTTTTTAAATCTCCGCTCATCTATACAACATCGGAAGACAAAAGAAACAGATATTAAAATAGAACTCTCTCTTGACGGGAAAAGCGATTCAAGTATAAATACCGGCATTGGTTTTTTCGACCATATGCTGGAGCAGATCGTTAAACATGCAAATATCAACTTAAAAATAAGTGTAAAAGGCGATCTTCATATAGATGAACATCATACTGTTGAAGATGTTGGAATTACATTGGGTAATGCCTTAAGCGAAGCATTAGGAAATAAGTTAGGCATTAAACGTTATGGTTTTTATCTGCCTATGGATGATACGATTGCGAATTGCGCTATAGACCTTAGCGGAAGATCATATTTAAATTTTAATTGTAAATTTAGCAGAGAAACTGTGGGTGAATTTCCGACAGAACTGACTGAAGAATTTTTTAGAGGTTTGGCTTCAGGGTTAAAGGCAAATATTTTTATTAAAGCAAAAGGAAAGAACGATCACCACAAAATAGAAGCGATCTTTAAGGCTTTTGCTAAATCATTAAACGAAGCGTGCAGATTAGACGAAAGAAACGAAGGAATGCTTCCTTCAACTAAAGGAGTATTATGATTGCATTAATTGATTACGGTGCGGGTAATGTAGCTTCTGTTGCTAATGCATTGACAGAATTAGAAGAGGAATTTAAAATTACAAAAAACGAATCGGAAATCTGCCGGGCGGATAAGATAATTTTCCCAGGCGTTGGAGAAGCTTCATTTGCAATAAGACAACTCCACATGTTAAATTTATTCTCATTACTACGGATTGTAAAAAAGCCTATACTCGGTATTTGCCTTGGTATGCAATTAATGGCTGATCATTCAACTGAAGGAGATGTAACCTGTCTGGGAATATTCCACGGTGCGGCGGAAAAGTTTGATTCCACAAAAACAAAAGTCCCTCATATGGGTTGGAATGATATTGAAATTACTATTGAGAGTAAATTATTTCAGAGTATAAAAAGCGGGGAGCGCTTTTATTTTGCTAATTCTTATTATATCCCGGTAAATGAATATACTACTTCAATAACAAATAATAATATAAAATTCTCTTCAGCAATGGAAAAGGGAAACTTTTACGGCGTTCAATTTCATCCGGAAAAATCCGGCGATGCAGGGTTAAAACTTTTAAAAAACTTTGTTGAATTATGTTAGTAATTCCCGCTATAGATATTTATGAAAACTCAATTGTGCGTCTGAAAAAAGGCGACTTTGAAAGTATTACTTTCTATAAAAATACTCCTTTTCAACAGGCTAAACTATACGATTCTCTCGGCTTTCAATTTGTTCATATAGTCGACCTTGTTGGTTCTAAAACAGGTAAACTTACCGCATTGAAATCTATTGAAGAAATAAAAGCTGCAACAAGATTGAAAATAGAATTCGGAGGCGGAATAAGAGATGAGAAAACGGTTTCGGAATTATTTTCAGCCGGAATTGATTTTGTCATCATCGGTTCACTTTCGGTAAAAAACAGGACGGAATTTGAACTTATACTGAGCAATTATCCCGCAGAAAAAATTATCGCGGCTATAGATACAAAAGATGAAAAGCTAAAAATTGATGGGTGGATTGAAGATACTTCCATTTCAATTTATTCCCACATTGAATACTGCTCTACTCTTGGTATAAGAAAATTTCTTTGCACAGACATTTTGAAGGATGGAATGCTTACCGGTACAAATATTAACCTGTACAAAAAGATAATGAACAAATATAAAGACATTCAATTAATCGCATCGGGGGGAGTTAAAGATATTGAAGATTTAAAAACACTCAAAAAAATTAATCCTTATGCCGTTGTTGTCGGTAAAGCCATCTATGAAGAAAAAATAAATTTAAAGGAGTTAGCCAAATTTGCTTTGTAAAAGAATAATACCTTGTCTTGATGTAAAAGAGGGCCGGGTTGTTAAGGGAACAAATTTTATAAATCTTGTTGATGCAGGTTCACCTGTCGAATTGGCAGAGAGATATTCGAAAGAAGGCGCCGATGAACTTGTGTTCCTTGATATTACGGCATCAGCAGAGAAAAGGAAAACATTAATTTCACTTGTTGGAGATGTTGCAAAAGCAATTAGAATACCGTTTACCGTAGGCGGAGGAATCTCGGAATTAGGCGATATTGAAGCTCTATTGAAAGCAGGTGCGGACAAAGTATCGTTAAATTCTTCAATTGTAAAGAACCATAGCCTTATTACTCAGGCTGCACGGCAGTTTGGAAGTCAGGCTATTGTAGCAGCCATCGATATAAAATTTAATGGTTCTGAATACAAAGTTTATATAAAGGGGGGACGGGAGGAAACTGACCTTACCGGAATGAATTGGTGTAAGCTTACCGCCGAATTAGGCGCAGGAGAAATTTTACTTACCTCAATGGACAAAGATGGAACCAAAGAAGGATACGATATAGATTTTTTAAAAAAGCTGACTTCCTCTGTAACTATTCCGGTTATTGCCTCCGGCGGCGCAGGCAAAAAAGAAGATTTTCTTGAAGCATTTAAATATGCAAACGTAGATGCCTGCCTTGCTGCAAGCTTGTTTCATTTTGATATTCTAAAAATAAAAGAACTTAAATCATATTTAAAAGAAAATGGTGTTATTATAAGAATATAAAATATCTGAAAGGAATTTCTATTGGAAAAGAATTTTATTGAAAAGTTGAATTTTGAAAAGCTGAACGGATTGGTACCCGCAATTGTCCTGGATAATTCCAACAACCAGGTATTAATGCTGGGATTCATGAATAAAGCTGCGCTTAAAAAAACACTTGAGACAAATCTTGTTACGTTTTTCAGCAGGACAAGAAACACATTATGGACGAAAGGCGTGACATCCGGGAATTATCTTAGACTTATAAATATCAAAACTGATTGCGATAACGATGCTTTGCTTATTTATGCTAATCCGGACGGCATAACATGTCATACAGGGAACTATTCCTGCTTCGATATACCTCAAACCGGATCCCTTAGTTTCTTAAATGAGCTTTTTGACATAATTAAAAGCAGGAAAACCGAACTTCCGGATAAATCTTATACAGCGGAGCTATTTAAATCCGGCGCTGATAGAATTATTCAAAAAGTAGGCGAAGAAGCTGTAGAAGCATTAATTGCAGCAAAAAACCGGGATAAAACTGAAATAATTAACGAAGTATCTGATCTGATTTATCATCTATTCGTGATGCTTGCGGAACAGGAAATTGAGTTTAGTGAGATAGTTAATAATCTAAAGAAACGAGCAAAATAAGACTTATTAAAAGTAATTATTACGTGTAACTATTACTTCTAATTAGGTACACGTTATAGTTATATGTGATTTTTTTGACTTAAATTGATAAATTATCTTATTATTTTATAGTTAAGCCTTATTAAAGTACATATTCCCAGGCATTTTATAAAGTATTTTTTGGTACGAAATTTGCATCTTTAGATATTAAAATTCCTATTAATCGGCATTAAATATGAATACCGGACAAAGTATCTTGACAGTTTTTGCTATGGTGTTACTTTCAACTTTAGTATTGAGAGTGAATGGTTTACTTTTCAACAGCGGAATTGTTGTCACAAATTCTAAACTTGGTCTGACAGCAATATCTCTTGCACAATCAAGATTAGAGGAAATTAAAAGTAAAGCTTTTGATCAAAGTACCGTTTCAGGTGTTGTAAGCTCTACAAGCAGCCTTACTGCTCCATCACAATTAGGACCTGAGTCCGGCGCGACCTATCCCAACTTTAATGATGTTGATGATTACAATGGGTTTACCACGACAGATACAGTTCAAATAGATCCGCATCTTCCCAGAAGCGGAAGTAACTTAGATTATTTTAATGAAATCGACTCAGTTGTGTATGTTTCTTCATCTACTCCCGATATAACTTCGAGTATTCAAACCTGGAATAAAAAGATCACGGTTAAAATTAAGCATCCACAAATGACAGACACAATCAAGGTTTCTACTGTTTTTAGTTATTTTGTATTTAGGTAACAATACTATGGGTTATACTACAATATTAGATATTATCGGTTCTGTAATCATGGGTGGAGTGCTGATGATAACATTGCTTAATACACAAACCAATGCAGTTCAAAATACTTATAATTATGGCGGAGATGTAAACGTACAGCAAGGTTTGGCTTTATTAGTAAATACTATTGACTCTGATTTTAGAAAAATAGGTTATTCTTCTATCCAGACCATAGTTTTAAACCCAACTCAAGTAATTATTTTAGCGGATACATCAAAAATAAAATTTTTATCGGATATAAATAATAACGGAACAATCGATACTGTTTATTATTATTTAACGACAACCAGCGGACAATCAAATAGTATTTTATACAGAATGACTCACGATAATGTGTCTGCTGCGGTAACATCTCAATATCCGGGTGTTTCAATTTTCAGATTTGCATATTATGATTCGTCAAGTAACCAGCTGAGCTGTCCGGTTTCGTCTCCATCAAAAATTGCAAAAATTAATATTTCATTACAAATGCAAAGCGCTCAACCCTATAATGGTGTTTATGTAAGCACATATTGGAACAGCACCAAACGCATTGCAATTAATGTAATGAATAGATAGGAATTAAAAAATGGGCGGAAGAGCAATATTACTTTTAGTTGTCGGTTTTAGTGTAATTTTTCTTGTATGGGGACAAAATTTCGGAATAATATAAACTAATTCCGTAACAAATTATACCGCATATTATTCTAATAATGTAGCCCATAATATAGCTGTAAGCGGGGCTAATCTTGCAGTTAATCAAATATTTTTAAGCCCCACATGGAATTCAGGCTACAGCAATGTAAGTATGAGCGGCGGAACAATGAACGCTACCGTTGTCCTGACTAATCCGGTGACCAATGCACTTAATGTAACGGTAACAGGAACATACAACGGAGTTACATCCACCGTAATAGTTAATCTTCAACTAAGTTATTTTTCAAAATTTACATATTGTTCAAATAACGAAGAAGGTGTTTATTGGGCGACCGGCGATACAGTTAATGGACCTTTTCATACACAGGATTATCTTAATGTAGATGGTCATCCTGTTTTTAACCCCGGTTCTAATTATGTCGGTACTTATAAAGGAATAAATGATGCTAACGGAAGTTCCAGCCCGATTATAAATGGAACTTTACGTATAGGCGATAATTTAACAATTCCATCTACGGGCATTGCCACATTAGAAGCAAACGCCACTTCCGGCGGTTATACTTTTACAGGGCATGATACGGTTTACCTGACTTTAGCCGGGGACAGCGTACGATATAGATATGCTTATAATAGTTCATGGACTACAAAGCTGACCTCTGCTTTTGCTCCGAATGGAACAATTATAGCAGATAACGCTATTTTAAGGTTACAGGGTACCTTAACCGGACAATTGACTGTTGGGGCTTCCGGCAGCAGTAACGGAACTGTCTATCTTGATGATGATGTTGTCTATACAACTGATCCAAGGACTAACTCAAGTTCTACAGATTTACTTGGTATTGTAGCTCAGAACAATGTTTATGTAACAAATAGTACAAATACTCAAAATATACATATTGATGCTGCAATATATGCTCAATCCGGTGGATTTGGCGCTCAGAATTATGATACCAGATCTCCTTCCGGCGCCGGATATATTTATTTATTAGGCGGGATAACACAAAACGGCAGATTAGCCGTTGGAACTCTTAATAGTAACGGAACTATAAAGACGGGCTTTTCTAAAAGCTACACTTATGATAACCGGCTTCTGGTTGATGTGCCTCCGAACTTTCCAAATACGGGTTCTTATGAAGTAATTTCCTGGTTTGAATAGTTTTATTTGACCTTCCTCTTAAATATTTTACCACATACTGCCAGGCTAATACTTTTCTTATAGGAATTTTCTATTTACTATTCATTATACAATTTAGAATTACTAAATTTAATTATTATCAAATTAAAGATTTTTTAAAATGGATGAATTTATAAAGAAAATTTATTTTGGAAACACTATGTCGGACTACATTACTGCCCTGGTGATATTTGTAGTTTGTATTCTAATCATATCCATTTTAAGAAGGTTTGTAACAAAGGCGCTTTTAAACTGGTCAAAGAAGACAGGCACACAGGTAGACAGCATGCTTGTCAAATTAATGCAGCGATTAATAATACCTTTTCTTTATTACGGTGCACTTTATTATTCAATTAAATCCTTGACCTTACTCCCAAAAATCTCTCAAGTATTTGATATAATCTCCGTTGTAATAGTTACATTTATATTAATCAAATTAATAATTTCAACTATTAATTACCTGCTAAATGCATATTTCCGCCGGCAGGAGAAGGGCATTGAAAAACACAAACAGATAAAAGGAATAACTACTCTAATATCAATTTTGATATGGGGATTAGGCGTAGTATTTCTTTTAGATAATTTAGGATTTAAGATTTCTGCCGTTGTTACCGGTCTCGGGATTGGCGGTATTGCTGTTGCACTTGCAGCCCAGGCAGTTTTAAAAGATTTTTTCAGTTACTTTGTAATATTTTTTGACCGCCCTTTTGAAATTGGTGATTTTATTACGGTAGGGGATAAAAACGGTATGGTAGAACAAATAGGAATTAAAACTACTAAACTAAGAGCCTTAAGCGGCGAACAAATAATATTTGCTAACGCCGATCTTACGGATTCCAGGATTCATAATTTTAAACGAATGCAAAAAAGAAGGATTGCATTTAAAATCTGTGTAACCTACCAAACATCAAGAGAACAGCTTGAAAAAATTCCTGCCATAATAAAAAAGATTATTGAAGAGCAGCAAAATATTACTTTTGACCGGGGACATTTTTCTTCCATGGGAGACTCGGGGTTGAATTTTGAATTTGTCTATTTCGTAAACAGTTCAGATTATCTGGAATATATGAATATACAGCAGGCTATTAATCTAAAGATATTTGATGAATTCAATAAAAAAGGGATCGCATTTTCTTATCCACTTCAAACAGTTCCTGTTAAAAAGGATAATAACGGTTCATTGAATTAGGAATAGTATCTGTCTTTTTTAGACTGTAGTTCTGAATATATAATCCTTTACAAGGTATAGAATTGCTACCCGCTTCTTATTTTTTCTTTGAATATTTCATAAATACCTTCCTCTTTCGGTAATGCACCTTTTATTTGAACAATTGCTGCGGCAAATTCAGATGCAATTCTGTTAATTTTAGAAATATTCCATTCATACAAATAGCCAAGGCACAAGACAGAAGCAAATGCATCACCGGCGCCGACAGTATCGACTACATTTTCAACATCAGCTTTATAATGATCGACCGTTCCATTTTTATACAGAATTGCACCTTTATCTCCGAGAGTAATACAGACTATCTCAATATCAAACTTCTCCGAAAGTAACTCTGCAAGGTTTACCTCATCATAATCTTGTTTAAGCAGTAGTTCATTAATTACCTTTAACTCATCATTATTAAGCTTCAGAATGTGTGCAGTATTTAGTGAAGTATTGATTATATCTATGTTAAAGAAACCTTGACGAAAGTTGAGATCGCAGAAATATTTTATTTTTTTCTCAAACAACGTATTCAATGTGTTCCTTGAAATATCACTTCTCTGAACCAGTGTTCCAAAGTAGAGACAGTCTGTTTTTTCTTCAATAAGATTTATTATTTTATCGGAAGTTTCGATGAAGTCATAAGCGCAACCGGGTTTAATTTCCCAATGGGGAATCTTATTTTTATCCAGGTTTGCATTTGCAATCCCCGTGGGATGATTTTTATCAATGGCAACATAATCAGATGAAATAGCATTCAATTTCAAGAAGTTGAGAATTTCTTTCCCAAAATTATCGTCGCCAACCGTACTGATAAAATTCCCATTTCCCGTCAATTTTTTAATATGATAAATAAAATTAAACGGAGCGCCTCCAAGGGTATTTACACCGGGGTAAACGTCAAACAATATTTCTCCAAAAGAAGTTATTCTTTTCATAGGATTATACTTTTAATTTATTAAAAAATAATTTGGGCTAATCACAAATAACTTGAAATTCAAAAATTTATCAAATAATAAATACTCTAAATAAGGAATAAATAAATTTATTTCCTTATTTTTTAATATAATAAACAATGTAATAATATTCATAAGCCTCCGGCTAAAGGAAAGGAATAATGGCAAAAACGATAATTAAAATGAAAAAGAAAAAAAAGATTGCATTAATTGCGCATGACAACCGTAAAATAGATTTGCTTGAATGGGCAAAATTTAACCGCGACCTTCTTGCAAAACATGAATTGTTTGGAACAGGGACAACCGGGCAATTAATTGAAAATGAATTAGATATTAAAGTTCAAAAATTTAAAAGCGGTCCTCTGGGCGGCGATCAGCAGGTAGGAGCAAAAATAGCCGAAGGCGATATTGATTTCTTAATATTTTTCTGGGATCCGCTGGAGCCAATGCCTCATGATCCAGATGTCAAAGCGCTTTTAAGAATATCGGTTGTTTATAATATCCCCGTTGCAAACAACCGCTCATCTGCTGATTTTATTATATCTTCTCCTTTGATGTCAACCGAATATTCAAG
>Ga0116130_1000293_pt1 | contig 32457 bp, 28 predicted proteins | sample June2015DPH_17_5_FD_89733 | JGI IMG/M metagenome (GOLD analysis project Ga0116130, IMG submission 89733) | Peatland microbial communities from SPRUCE experiment site at the Marcell Experimental Forest, Minnesota, USA - June2015DPH_17_40 | ecosystem: Environmental > Terrestrial > Soil > Wetlands...
TAGCCGCATGCTCGATACGGTTAACCCCGGTACTTTTAAGAAAGCAATTGAAAAATTATCTGAAAACCAGGATTACGGATCTGAAATATTTTCCAAAAGACAAAATGAGCAAAGAAATAAAGATGGGTTCAGTATTGACCTTTCTAAAAGACACCCTGATGAAAATGTTTTTGTGAAACCGGAAACAGAGATAATAAAAGAGAAATTAATATTTGAAGAAGAAAAAGATGACGAAAGCCTTTTTATTCAAAATTATGAAACAGAAATTTTAAAACCGGTAAAACCGGTTGACACATTATTAAAACAATTATCTAAGAACGAATACAATCCAGAAGATCTTTTAAATTATGCAAAATTGATGAAAACGAATGGGGAGTTGTCATCTAAAATCGGGTTTGACATTATTGCAAATATGCACAGTATTCTTGCAAAATCTCTTCTATTAATAAGGATTCGTGAATTAATGCCCGGGAGGGAAGTTATTGAGGCTTTAAGAGCATGTTTAATAGTAATTGTTGCTGTAGTTAAAGGGAAAGAAGTAGACATTACAAATTATCTTAACAGGGCGGAAGAGTTTGGTAAGAAAATTCAATCAATTAAAATTAAGGATTTGAGTTAAATGAAAGTTTACGCTTTAATTATGGCTGGAGGAATTGGTTCAAGATTTTGGCCTCGTAGTAAAGAAAAAACCCCGAAACAATTGCTTCGGATTATCGGTGAAAATACTATGATTCAGAATACCGTTTCAAGATTGAGTGGTATGGTTGAGGATTGTGATATTTATGTAATTACTAATAAAGTTCAGAGAAATGAAATTATAAAGCAGCTTCCCCAAATACCCGCTGAAAATATTATTGAAGAACCATTTGGAAGAAACACTGCAGCATGCATTGGCTTTGCTTCAATTATAATTGAGCAAAAAGAAAAAGACGGAATAACAATGATACTTCCGGCGGATCATATTATTAACGAAGTTGATCAGTTCCATGAAACCATTAAAAAAGCAGCAAAATTTGCATATGAATCAAAAGGATTAGTTACTATAGGTATAAAGCCGGCACGTCCTGAAACAGGGTATGGTTATATCCAGGTAGATGAGAATGATCATACGGAAGATATATTTAAAGTGCTTAGCTTTGCCGAAAAACCTAATTATGCTACTGCGGTCAGGTTCCTCGAAAGCGGCGATTTCTTCTGGAATAGTGGAATATTTATCTGGAGAGTCGATGCTATTCTTGAAGAAATAAAACTTTTTATGCCTGATTTATATGAAGGACTTGAAAAGATAAAGAAAGATATCAATACTAAGAAGTTTGAGAATACTTTGTCTACAGTATACGGATTGCTTAAAAATATTTCAATCGATTACGGTATAATGGAAAAGTCTCAAAGAGTTTATCTTATAAAAGGCGAATTTTCCTGGAGCGATGTGGGGAGCTGGGAAGAAGTATATCAATTGACCCCAAAGAACAGTGATGGAAATGCTTTTATAGGAAAAGTATTTACCGAGATGACTGCTGATACATATATATATTCTCCGGATAAATTTGCAGCAGTAATAGGTGTGGAAAATTTGATTGTCATTAATACGCCTGAGGCGCTTCTTGTCTGCCGTAGGGACCAAGCTCAAGAAGTAAAAAAGATTGTTGACTATCTTAAAATCAATAAGTTTACTCAAAATATATAATGTTCGATTATGAATGATAGTTCCTTCCCTAATTCAGCGGAAGACTTCAGAAATAATAAGATTTGAATTTTTCTATAGAAAAATAATTTTATAAACTGTATATTTATAATGAAAATAGTGAGCAGTAAATTAACCTGCCTCAAATTTCATATAAAAAATTCCATTTTTTGTTTTTTTAATTTCGAGAAGGAATAAATTTGCTTATTGTTAACGCAAATGTCGAAAAGATCATAGAACTTGATAATCAAATTTATTTACTGAAAATTCATAGTCCTGAAATTGCCAATACTATTGAACCAGGTCAGTTTGTTAATTTAAGAGTATCAGAATCCACTTATCCCTTATTAAGACGTCCTTTTAGTATTTGTGATGTGGATGGAGACTTTTTTTATATAATGTTTAATGTCTTAGGCGAAGGCACAAAGATTCTTACTAATAAACATTACGGTAATGAATTAGATATTCTTGGACCACTTGGCAACGGGTTTAAATATGAAGGTGAATATGAGACGGCAGTAATAGTGGCAGGCGGTTTAGGCTCTGCTCCGTTTCCATACTTAATCCGTAAGATAGACAATACTAAAAAAATCTTATCGTTTGTAGGCGGGAAATCGTCCGGGGATGTTATAACTCATGGAATGAATAATATTTTAACAGCCACCGATGACGGTTCTCTCGGGTTCAAAGGAAATGTTGTTGAACTGCTTGATGAAAACTTAGAATTATTGAAATCAAAAAGTATAAAAGTTTTCGGCTGCGGACCTAATGCAATGCTTAGGGCGCTCAGCCGGTTTTGTATAAAAAATAATTTTGATTGCGAAATATCTACAGAATGTGCAATGGCTTGTGGTTTTGGAATTTGTCAGGGATGCCCGGTTGAATCAGCGAAAGATAAAAATAAATACCTGCTTGTATGTAAGGATGGGCCTGTATTTAACTCAAAGGATATTGTTCTATGAGTAAGGTTGATTTATCCGTACAGGTTGGAACATTGAAATTTAGAAATCCTATTTTGCTTGCCTCCGGTACAGTAGGTTACGGCAACGAAATGTCTGAATTTATTGATTTAAATAAAATTGGCGGAATTGTTACAAAATCCTTAAGTTTAAAACCAAGAAAGGGAAATCCTCCGCAGAGAATTGTAGAAACCCCTTCTGGGATGTTAAATGCAATTGGCTTGGCAAATGTCGGGGTAGAGGTTTTCTTAAAGGAAAAAATCCCTTTTTTAAAAAAGTTTGATGTTCCGCTAATCTGTAATATTGCTGCAAGTACCATTGAAGAATATGTTGAATGTACAAAGATCCTTACCGGGGAAGAGGCAATAAAGGCATTTGAAATTAATGTTTCGTGTCCCAATGTTAAAGAAGGCGGTTTACAATTTGGCAATGATGTTTCAGTAGTCGGGGAAATTACTCATAAAGTAAAAGCTGTTACAAATAAACCTGTTGTAATAAAGCTTTCTCCGAATGTTTCAAATATTTCAGACTTTGCTAAAGTTGTTAAAGCCGAAGGAGGAGATGCAGTTTCTGCTATAAACACTCTTGTAGGAACAGCTTTCGATATCAATACACGGAGGCCAAAAATTAATAATGTTACGGGCGGACTTTCTGGCCCGGCTATTAAACCCATAGCGCTTGCAAAAGTCCTGGAAATAAAGAGAAGTGTAGAAATACCTATAATTGGTATCGGTGGAATAATGAACTGGAAAGATGTTGTAGAATTTATGATTGTTGGTTCTTCTGCCGTGCAGCTTGGCACATTGAATTTCATAAATCCTGCTGCAGCAATTAAAATTATAGAATCTTTGGAACAATATTGTATCGATCAGGGGATCGAAAAAATTTCCGGTTTGACAGGTTCTTATAAAATTTAATATTTATGAATATTGAATTAGCTTTAGAAAAATTATTTTCTCTTCATACTTTCGGAATAAAATTAAGTTTAGACAATATTACTCGCTTCCTGGAGTATTTAGGAAATCCTCAAAAACAATTGAAGACCTTTCATATTGCAGGTTCAAACGGGAAAGGAAGTACGGCATCTTTTATTGCAAGCATTCTGATGGAGTTCGGGTATAAGGTTGGTTTGTATACATCCCCTCACTTTGTAAGGTTCAATGAGCGTATACAGATAAACAGCTCCCAGATACCGGATGATTATTTAGCTAAATTTATTAACGATTATTCCGATTATATTGAAGAAAACAAACTCACTTTTTTTGAAGTTACTACAGCGGTTGCATTTAAATACTTTTATGAAAATAATGTAGATTATGCCGTAATTGAAACCGGACTTGGCGGCAGGCTTGATGCAACAAATGTTCTGAATCCCCTGGCTGTATTAATAACATCCATCAGCCTTGAACATACTGCAATACTAGGCACTACAATTAAAGATATTGCGGGTGAAAAAGCAGGAATTATAAAAAATAATTCGCAGGTATTTATAGGCAGGCTTCCCGGAGATGCTGAAAATGTTATTGATGAAAAATGCAGGGAAACAAACAGTAAATTGTTTAAGATTGAAGATTATGCTATTATAAAAGGAAATGACCTGGAGCTTTATACTGAAGAAATTGAGTTTGATGATTGGTCTATGCCTCTAAAGGGGCAGTATCAGAAGTTCAATGCAGCTCTTGCAGGTCTGGCTGTTTCAAAAGTGTTGTTGAAAGATGATCTGATGACAATATCAAAAGGAATTAAAAATGTAATCAAAAACACAGGTTTACAAGGTCGTTTTGAATATTATTCTACGAAGCCTGATATAATTTTTGACTCCGCACATAATCCTGAAGGTATTGATAACTTCTTATCTGAGTTTAAAAGTGATATGAGCAAATACTCAAAGCGGGTTTTGCTTTTCGGCGTAATGAAGGATAAATCAATTAAGGGAATGCTGTCTAATCTGAGTAACTTCTTTGATGAAATTCATATAACACAAGTAAATATCGAACGCTCCAGCAAAATAGAAGACCTGCATAATATTGCAGAAGATTTAAACATTGAAATTATTTCCGAACCTGACCCGGTAGAGTTTGTAAAGAAATTTAAAGAACAGGCATCAAATAATTGTTTAGTGGTTTTAGGAAGCATGTATTTGGTTGGTGAAATTAAATCTGCACTGTAAAAATGCGAAATTACTTGACATTATTTCCAAATAGCTGTAATTTTCTATTAAACCTCTTGTTCCTTTCATTACTAAGCATTTGTGATATATTAATAAATAAAAACCGCGTGCTTAAATACGGAATAAAACCGTTGAAAAATTATAATATTTTCTATTATTCAAATTTCATTTCAAAAATAATTTGGGACACAAAAAATGCCAATGGATATCTCTGAACTCAAGTCAAAAAAGATTGTTGAGCTCAATGCTATAGCGAAGGAATTAGGTATTTCCGGCTATAGTGATTTGAGAAAACAAGAACTCATCTTCAAAATTCTCGAAGCACAAACTGCCAAGGACGGGCTCACTTTTTCAAAAGGTGTACTGGAGGTTTTGCCAGATGGATATGGCTTCCTTCGCTCATCGGATTATAATTATCTTCCTTCACCGGATGATATATATGTTTCTCCTTCGCAAATTAAAAAATTCAGTTTAAGAACCGGTGACTTTGTAAGCGGTCAGGTTAGGCCTCCTAAAGAAGGTGAAAGATTCTTTGCACTTCTTAGAGTAGAAGCCGTAAACGGTCTTGAACCTGAAGGAATAAGAGAAAGAACATTGTTCGATAATCTTGTTCCGGTTTACCCGACAAGAAGAATTTCTTTAGAATCTGCACCCGGTGAATATTCAATGAGGATTATGGATCTTCTTTCTCCGATTGGTAAAGGACAAAGAGGTCTAATTGTATCTCCGCCTAAAAGTGGTAAAACCATTCTTCTTCAAAAAATTGCAAACTCTATTACAAGAAATCATCCTGAGATAAAATTAATTATTCTTCTTATAGACGAGCGTCCTGAAGAAGTAACAGATATGGAGCGTTCCGTTAAGGCAGAAGTAATCAGTTCAACCTTTGATGAACCTGCCGAAAGACATGTCCAGGTAGCGGATATGGTTATTGAAAAAGCTAAAAGGCTTGTAGAAGCAAAGGAAGACGTGGTTATCCTGCTTGATAGTATAACAAGACTTGCAAGAGCTCATAACATAGTAGTTCCTCACAGCGGAAGAATTCTTTCAGGAGGCGTTGATTCAAATGCTCTCCATAAGCCAAAAAGATTTTTCGGCGCTGCACGTAATACCGAAGACGGTGGAAGCTTAACAATCATTGCTACTGCTTTAATAGATACAGGCAGCAGGATGGACGACGTTATATTTGAAGAGTTCAAAGGAACCGGTAATATGGAATTGGTTCTTAATAGGGATCTAAGCGATAGAAGAATCTTCCCGGCAATTGATGTTAACAGATCAGGTACCAGAAGAGAAGATTTGCTTATGAAGGAAGATGAGCTGTCAAAAGTCTGGATATTAAGAAAAATTCTTAGCGATTTTAATCCGGTAGAAGCTATGGATTTCTTACTCGATAAAATGAGGGGAGTAAAAAACAACAAGGAATTCTTAAATAACATGAACAGTTAGTATATTAACTGTTAATCATCATTTCAATAGCTCGATTGACCAATTAATCTTTTCATAATTGTCAACAATGGGAATTGTATGCTCCCGGCAAAATTTATAACCAATTTTTAAGAATTAGTCCGTATAAATAATATCTTATTTATTAAAGGTTTATTGGATTTATTCGCAATGTAAATTTGATTTTACTAACTCCAGATCGGGATGTATAGGCGTCAACCTAATCTTATTCGCTATGCGCGTAATATATTTGAATTTAATAGGTTACAGAATTGATCAACTTTTATAATGAATATATTTAATACTGTATCACCTCGCTAAGGCTCCTTGATTGTATTTGTTTGTCTTTTTTACTAATATGTCGTCCCCCGATTCATCGGGACTTTATAAAGTCCTCCATTGTTAATGTTCTAAGCCGCAGAGCGGTAGTATACCTGTCCGCCGCCAGGCAGATTAGTAGTAATATTGAAAATTAGAAACATATCAGAGTTCAGCGGAGTAAAACAGTAACGCCTGGAAATATATTAAATAAGAGTTAGGTTGACGCCTATGAGATCAGAACGGAAAAATGATTGAGAAATGGATATATTTATACTTTAATTTGTTTTTTTATTTTAATGTTCTGAACGAAACAGTAAATTACACCTTAAAAATATAAAATGAGTAAATTTGTTTTTACATGCGGGGACATCAATGGAATCGGCCCCGAAATAGTTGTTAAAACTTTGAACAAAATTGTACTTAGTTCAAAGGATGAATTTATCTTTGTCTGTCCGCAAAATATTTTCAAATTTGTTTCAAAGAGTATTAAACCAGCATTTGAATATATCGTAGCAGATAAAATCAGCATTAGGAATAGCAGGCAGGTTTTAATTTTAAATACCGGCTCATATAAACATAAGTTAGGAATACCGACTATTGATTCAGGCAGCGCATCGTTTGATTCGATAAGAACATCATTTGAATTGATTAAAGACGGCTATTCCGATGCGGTAATTACCGCACCAATATCCAAAACCGCAATTAAAATAGCCGGTAAAAATTTCCCCGGTCATACAGAGATGCTTGCCGGATGGTGCAATGTTAAAAATTTTGTTATGATGTTTCTTTCTGGAAAGATGAATGCCGCAATTGCAACCATTCACGAACCGGTTAAAAAGGTTCCAGGGTTAATTACTAAAGAACTTCTTAGTAATAAAATTGAAGTGATATACAATTCCTTAAAAAACGATTTGAGAATAAATTCTCCGCTGATTGCAGTTTTAGGTTTAAATCCTCATGCAGGAGAAAATGGACTTATTGGCGATGAAGAGGAGAAAATAATAAAGCCATTTGTTCTCAATTATAAATTTTCTGAATATCTAAGAGGGCCTTTTTCTCCGGATGCATTTTTTGCTAACAGGTTATATAAAAATTTTGATTTGGTCTTTGGTATGTACCACGATCAGGTGTTAAGCCCATTTAAATTAATTAATTTCGGTTCGGGAGTAAATTTTACTGCCGGATTGCCAATCGTCAGAACGTCGCCGGATCATGGAACTGCATTTGACATAGCCGGAAAAGGAATAGCTGACGAATCAAGCATAATAAGCGCTTTTATTTATGCAAAGAGAATTGTTAAAAATAGAAATTCGAATAAATAATGCATAGTTCTATTGAAAATAAAATCTATGAAAAACTGCCGCTTATATATAATTATTTAATGCGCAAAGTAAACTATTCATTATGGGCTAAGTATATTTATACTCTCGTAAATGAGGATATTACAAGAAACTCAACGGCGCTTGAATTAGGGGCGGGGAACTGCAGCCTTACAAACCATCTTTGTTCCTTTTTCCCTAAATTATTTGCAACCGATATTTCCAAAAATATGCTCTTATCTGATGAGAGCGCTTTAGTTTCTAAAGTGTGCTGCGATATGGCTATGCTTCCATTTAAAACAAAATTTGATCTTATATATTGTACATTTGACAGTGTAAACTATTTAACAAGCCGTCAAAAGCTTCTTGATATGTTCAAACAAGTATCAAATCTTCTGGCAGATAAAGGAATTTTTACTTTTGATGCAAGCCTGGAAAAGAACAGCCTGCTTTATGCAAAAGAACCGGAGCGCTGGGGAACATACAAGGGAATAAAATTCAAACAAAAAAGTGAATATGATATAAAAACTAAAATCCATAAAAATTCTTTTTTAATCAAACTGAGAACTGGCGAAATATTTAGCGAAGTACACAATCAAAAAATTTTTTCTTTTGAAACATACTTTGAGCTTTTAGAACGTGCAGGTTTATCGGTAAGAGAATGTTACGAAGCTTTCTCATACAAAGAAGGAAGCCCCGAATCTGAAAGAGTTCAATTCATCACTAAAAAGATAAAAAAAAATGCTAACATTTAAAAATGTAGCCTTCAGTTATCAAACCCAGCCGGTATTTGCGGATTTAAATTTAAGTATTGAAAACGGCGAATTTAGCTTTTTGATCGGGAAGAGCGGTTCCGGTAAAAGTACTCTAATCCGGTTGGTATATATGAATTACCTGCCTGATGCCGGAGAGGTAATTGCAGCGGGTTATAGTTCAAGAACAATTAAGAGTAAAGAACTGCCGTATCTCCGCAGAAGACTTGGAATTATTTTCCAGGATTTTAAGCTGCTCCAAAACAGAAATATTTATGATAATTTAGCGTTTGTACTTGGGGCAACCGGGGTATCATCAAAAGAGATAAAAAGGAAAGTGAGTGATGTTCTTACGGATGCAGGGCTTTTCCACATGCGTTTTAAAATGCCGGATGAATTATCCGGCGGTGAAAAACAGCGTGTAGCTATCGCAAGGGCTGTTATCAATGATCCTGTTCTGATTCTTGCGGATGAACCGACAGGCAATCTTGATCCTGAAACAGCCGATGAAATAATTGAGAATTTAAAGAAAATAAATTCAAAGGGTACTACAGTACTAATAGCGACCCATAATTACGAAATTGTAAAGAGAAATCCTGCAAAAATTTATAAACTGGAAGACGGTAAATCTCTAGTTGCCGTCACAAAACAGAAATAAAAGTAATTCCTATTTATCCGGTTCAAGTTTGGATAAAATATCATTAGTAATATTATCCACTTCACCCGCGCCGTTAATATATATTACTTTTTTTCTACCTTCATAATAATCAAGGACGGGTTTTGTCGTATTTTTATAAATTTCTATCCTGTACCTTATTACTTTCTCAGAATCATCATCCCGCTGGTAAAAGCTGTTTCCAGCATCACATACCGGGCAGTTAGTCTTGTCTTTTATATCAAAATAATTGAAAAGGCTGCCGCATTGCTTGCATACCCTTCGTTGAGTAAGGCGCTGAACCAATTCTTCTTCATCCGCTGTTATTGCCAGTAAATGGATATCTTTTATATTTAACTCCATTAACAGTGCATCCAAAGCAATTGCCTGTGCAGTGGACCGTGGAAAACCATCAAGGATAAATCCATTTTTACACTCAGGTTGTTGTAGAGTGTCTTTTATAAGACCGATCATTATATCATCTGAAACCAATTCACCTCGATTTAATACGCTTTGAGCTTTTATACCCATCGGAGTCTGATCTTTAACAGCTTTCCTTAGAATATCGCCTGTAGAAATGTGTGCGATATTAAATTTAGAAGAAAGAATTTTCGCCTGTGTCCCTTTTCCAACCCCCGGAGAGCCGAATAATATTATACGCATTTATCTCTCGTTTTTGTGTTGACTAAATTATTATTTATAAAAATTATTAGTAAATATAAATTTAATAATATTTTTGCAATAATTCTTAAAAGTTACACTGCCTGGTTATAAGATTTTAATATAAAACCTTTATTTACGATGTGCGTTTGCCTCAAGATAAGTTGAAAAACTACTGGGCGCTCCCGGTTGAGCAATCTCAAATTTTAAATTTAGCTTTTGATTACTGACTTTTATATATGTCATCCGGTATATAGGTTCGTTAGGTTCGGGAATGCTCACAAAAATAATAGAATTTTGATCATCCGAAAAATTTACTGAGTATTTAATTACATACCCTTCATTATCAAAATAAATTGCTTCAGTTGAATTGGAAGGCTCTTTATAAATTACCGTAAGATCGTTATGTGAATAAGCCGGTTTGTTCTTTGTTGCCGGAAAATTTGCAACGCTTTTTCTTATTAGGACTCTTTTTTGCAAGTCAAAATCAAAAGAAAAACTTCCGGTTCCTTGTCCCGGTGTTCCTGCCCCTTCACCTATCCATTCCCCGATAATAAAATGCCAGGGTTTCCAATCGATATCTTTTTTAGCCGTCTGCGAAAAAGTAACGGATGAAACAAAAATAATGAATGCCCCCAGAAAGAAAAATATATGTCTTTTGGGCATCGGGCTTCTCCTTTTATTTTCCACATTGATAACAATATTTTATAGAACAAAAAATATATATATATCCGGTTTTAAGTTACACAAAAAGATAATTTAACAAAAGAGAAAATACTTGAAAATTTGAGGGAAATCCTTAAAATAAAATTATAGCCTAATTTTGTGGAACTGATTCTCCTTCACATAAAAATACTGTTTTGTTGTTGGTAATGCCTTATTCACTATAGGAATTTGATAAACCTGTCTGACCGCAGACAGGTCAAATTCCTAAAATTTACCGTGGTACCACAATTTCTTTCGATGTTTTTTTTAGGCAGGTTTGCTGGTTTTGGTGTACGCTGTTCTTCATCTGTTATTTTCCCAAGCACAAAAGGACTTTTACTAAAAGAATTGTAAAAAAGCGTGTCAATATCCGCAGCACGGTATTTATTTGTATTAACACTTGTTGGTACGTTTCCGGTTAATGTTGCTGCTTCAATCAATGAAACAAATGAGTTTATTGTTTCCTCTTCTTCGGAAAAAAACTACGTAGCAAATTTTCGCTTTCAGAAGAATATATACCGGAGTATACATTTATTTTATGGTTGTATTTGCCATCGCTTGCAAGATTATAAATTGATCCGCATGCGCCGAATTTAGAATCAAAAGCCGCAAAGAAGATGTTTTTTATTCTTGATGAAAGGAGCGCTCCGGTACACATTATGCAGGGTTCAAGAGTAACATAAATATCGCATTCGCTTAAGCGCCAGTTACCGGTATGATTTGAAGCTGCCGTAACAGCAATCATTTCAGCATGTGCAGTTGCATCTTTTAGCTTTTCAACCTGGTTATAGCCTCTTCCTATAATCCTGTTTTGTTGAACGACAACAGCTCCCACGGGTATCTCATCTTCAGCTAAAGCTTTTTCTGCTTCCTGAAGTGCGGCAAACATAAATTTATATGATTCTTCTGAAAAAAGCATAGTTTGTAAATCAGTACGCCCAGAAGGATTCGAACCCTCAACCCTCAGATCCGAAGTCTGATGCTCTATCCAGTTGAGCTATGGGCGCAAGTTAAATAGAATTTATAAACAATAATTTAAATTCGTCGTGCTAAAAATAAGAATAAAATATTAATTTTACTTAATTATAATTCCGGGGTATGAATTGAAACAAATACTATTAAGATTTAATTCCCGATAAATGGATAAAGTTTTTACTACATCACAGGTTTCTGCTTTCCGCTTAAAGCGGCATCATCTGACCGAAAAGGGAGAGGGGAATCTTGTCCAAATCGCTGGAGATGTATGCGGAGTTCAAGCCCAGGTTATGAACTCTGCTTACACAGCGTTCTGGGCAAGGATTAAGAATATTTCAAAGAATGCAATCTCCTCAGCATTAAACGTAAGGCATACTCTCGTCCGGACAATGCTTATGAGACAGACCGTCCATATAATTCCTTCTGCGGACTTTTTAATTTATATAAATGCAAATAAAAAAAGGAATATGGATAGAGCAATGCGAATTATGTCTGCCTTTTGTATTAAACAAAAAGAAATGGAGAAGTTAAATCTGTTAATTCTGGAAGCCCTCGCAGACGGACCGCTTTCCAAAACTGAACTTACGAAGCTTATAATGCCTGTTGCTAAAAAGAATATGCAGGAGTGGATGGGACGGGTCTGGAATATGTTTAAATCAGCTATTTTTGAAGGATTGGTATGTTATGCTCAGAATAAGGGGAATGAGGCTCTGTTTGTACGTGTTGACAGGTGGCTTCCACATCTTGAAGCAATCTCGGAGGATAAGGCAAAACAAATTATGCTGAGAAACTATTTTAAATCCTATGGCCCCGCATCTTTGGTTGACTTTTCTAAATGGTCGGGAAACTTGGTGACAGAATCTGAAAATATTATGCGTGCTGTTAAAGATGAGTTTCATGAAGTTAACTATGACGGCAAGAAAGGGTTTATTCTTACTGAAGATTTAAATGAACTTACTCCGGTAAAATTATTAAAGAATTCACTCCGGTTACTTCCGGTTTTTGATTCTTATATTTTAGGACATGCAGGGAAAGATCATCTTTTAAATTTAAAGAACTATAAAAAAGTTTATAGAAACCAGGGACGGATATCACCGGTAATATTACTTGATGGTCGGATAATCGGTATTTGGTCTCATAAGAAGAAAAGTAAAAATTATATAATTGAGATTGAACTGTTCGATAAATTCCCAAAGTTTATTTTACGTAAAATAGAGAAAGAAATTGAAAGATTGGAAAGTTTTTGGGAATATCCGTGTGAAATTAAATTTAACAGGTAAATTTTATTAATTGCAGCTTGTAATTTATTTTTCTAAGTTAATATTAATAAAAATAAAGGGAATTATATGAGTAAGGAAGAAATTGCCAAAATATATTTAGAAATGGTTTTAATTGTGCACAAGCCATACTTACAACTTATTGTACCAAATATAATCTGGATGATAATTCAGCAAGAAGAATATCTTGCGGTTTTGGTGCGGGATGTGCGCGTCAATCCCTTACATGCGGCGCTGTATCAGGAGCATATATGGTAATTGGCTTAAAATATGGTAAAGTAAATCAGGAAGATAATGAAGCACGGGATGTAACATACAAGAAGATTAAGGAATTTTCTTATAATTTTACCTCAATTAATAATAGTATCAATTGCAAAGAATTACTGGGTATTGATTTAGCAACCCCTGAAGGACAAGCAATTTTCAAAGAAAATGACTTATCGAATAAAAAATGTACAAATTATGTTAAAGATGCATGCATTATATTAGACAAAATGGGATTATAAATTAAGGAATATAAATGAAAACTCTGGGAATTATTGGCGGCCTTGCACCCGAATCTACAATAGAATATTACAGGTTTATCATTGAATCGTACCGTGAGAAAAAACAGGATGGTAATTATCCGCCAATAATAATTAATAGCATTAATATGAAGAAAATGCTTGATCTTCTCGGAGCGGGAAAAATAACAGAAGTTACTGCATATCTTGTCGATGAAATTAAGAAATTAGCAGGTGCAGGTGCGGATTTTGGACTGCTGGCATCCAACACACCTCATGTGGTTTTTGAAGAAATAAGGCGGCAGTCGCCAATTCCGCTTATAAGTATTGTCGAAGCAACCCGCGATGTTATCAGAACCTCCGGACTTAAAAAGGTTGGATTATTTGGAACCCGTTTTACAATGCAGGCAAAATTCTATCCCGACACATTTTCACGGGAAGGTATAAAGATTATAGTGCCTAACAGTGTGGATCAGGAATATATTCATACAAAATATATGAATGAGTTAGTTAACGGGATAATTTTAGATGAGACCCGCAGTAAGCTGCTCGAAATAGAAAAAAAATTAGTAAATGAATCCGGTATCCGGGGTTTGATTCTCGGCGGTACTGAATTACCATTGATACTTAGAAATACAAACACAGGAATTCCGCTTTTCGATACAACAAAAATTCATGTGGAAGCGGCTGTTTCTCAATTACTTATCTAATTATAAATTATTTTACAATGGGCTCCGGGAGATCATTTTTTATTGCATTTAATTTACCGGCATATTTCTTAAATATCTCAATAGTTGAAGTATCGGAATAGTATATTGAGTTAAAATTATCTACTCCTCGCAAGGGATTTCCAAAGCCCCATTTGTAGTTAAAATTTTGAGGACTTCCTTAACCGCCCCAAAACCAGAAGTTAGCCCCCGCAATAGGTGCGCCGTTTGATACGCTGTCGAGAACCAAGCTCAATATTTTTTCAAAAAATTTATCCTTGACAGTCGTAGGAGTTCCGATTTTAGTTAAAGAACTATCTCTTGGCAAACCGAATTCCTCCATAACAACAGGTTTACGAAGTTCGCGCGCTATTTGCAGATGTTTATCTATATAAGCAACAGCTTTCATTTCAGTAACCGGGTATGTTGAGTCCGCATTATTGGGATTATACCAGCCCCAGTCGTATGGCCAAAGATGGAAAGTAAGATAGTCTATATATTTACTTGCGTGAGCGGTTTTAAATACTTCCGTTGAATCTAAACTCCCTGCGAGACCTTCACTCCCGGACGATACTAAATGATTAGGGTCAACCTGGTGAATAAATTTTGCCGAAACATTAATCCATCTGTAATATTCATCTAACCACTTAGCGCCTTCTTTTCCATTGCCCGGTCTCGGTTCGTTTGAAAGCTGCCACGACATAATGGCAGGGTCTTCATAATAATAATACCCGCTGTATTTATTTTTCCTGGTTATTAATGAATATAAGAAAGAGAAATAAATTCTTTTTGCGTTTTCATTCCTGTAAAAAGAATTGGAATAATTCATAAAATCATCATAATTTTTATTAGGGTAGGGAGGAATATAATTGCTGCTGTCAACTGACCATGCATTGTATTGCGACATTCCTCCGGACCATTCCCAATTGTTATTTAAAAATATAACTGCTTTCATATTTCTTTTTTGCATTTCAGACAGAAGGAAATCCAATCCTTCAAGTAAATTCTGATTATATTCATACGGTTTAACCTGAATTGCGGGTGAGAGCATATTCTTGACATAAGATGCTTCAGAAGCGCCTAAAATCCTTAAATTAGTAACGCCAATTGATTTGAGGTGGTCGAGTTCCCGGATTAATCTTTTTCTGTCCCCAAGTTCACTGGAAGCCCCAAGATAAGTTGCATACCAAAAATTTGCTCCAAGAAAGTAATAGGATTTCCCATTAAGCTCTAACTGTGTACCGTTTACTTTTACAAATCCTTCTTTATTATTGACAAAAAATGAAGAGCACGATTCACATGTTAAGGCTAAAATTGTTAAAATCAATAATGAAGTGTAACTTAATTTCATAAGATTTTGCCCGGTTTTCTAATTTGCAGTTATTTTTAATAAAAGTTTAAATATTAAGTAGTAAAATAATAATCAAAATATTAATCAAAGAATATTTTTGATTATTATTTTGAAGCCATATACCTGTTACCCGGAATTACGCCAAATCATACATAATATGGTTTAAGCGAATACCGTATCTAAAAGTCTTGAAAGATTTATATATTTAAAAACAATTTTTGAAATATTACATGCAGATAGAGAATAGATACGAAAAATTAATCAATTATTTAACTGATTATATTTATACAGTAACAATAAATGATGGCGTTGCGGTAGATACATATCATGGTCCCGGATGCGTTTCCGTTACAGGTTATACTTCGGAAGATTATAAAAAGGACCCGGAACTTTGGTACCGCATGGTACATAACCTGGATCGGGAAAATGTTCTTAAACAGGCACAACTGGCGCTTGCAGGTGAAGAAGTAAATGCATTGGAGCATCGCATAATACACCGCGATGGTTCAATAAGATGGGTAAGGAACAAAATTGTTGTAACAAAAGACGGCGGCGGTTATCCTATAACTTATGACGGTCTAATTAATGATATTACGCAGCTTAAAAAAGCATCGGCAGCGGCGGCAGTCAGGGATAAACAATTGAAACAAGCCGATAAAATGGCTTCTCTTGGGATATTAGTTGCCGGCATTGCGCATGAGATAAATAACCCAAATAATTTTATTCTTCTTAATGTACAGCTTCTCTTAAAAATCTGGAAAGATATTCTGCCTATTCTTGATGAGTATTATAACAATAACGGCGATTTTATTGTGGCTGGTATGCTTTATAGTTCTTCAAAAGATAAAATTGGACAATTGCTTGACGGCATACTAAAAGGATCAGAGAGAATCAAAATTATTACCGGTAACCTAACTGAGTATGCAAGAATGGACAGCGGTAAACTTAACGAAATGGTAGATGTAAATAAGGCTGTAGAAATAGCTATCCTTATTACGAATAATTTGATAAAAAAATCAACAAATAATTTTAAAGTTGAATACGGGAAAAATCTGCCGCTTGTAAAAGGTAATATACAGCAAATTGAACAGGTAGTAATTAACTTAATTACTAATGCATGTCAGTCTTTAAAGGATAATTCTGCCGAAATAAAGGTCTATACATACTATAACGCTGAAAGAAATAAGGTGCGGATTAAAGTTGAAGACAAAGGAATTGGTATTCCCGAAGATGATCTTAAACATATTATGGACCCTTTCTTTACTACTAAAAGGAATATGGGCGGAACAGGACTTGGACTTTCTGTCTCATACAATATAGTTAAAACCCACGACGGTAGTCTTTCTTTAAAAAGCGAGCCCGGCAGAGGTACGATGGCAAGAGTATCATTTCCCGGTTTAAATGAATATGAATTAATGGAGAGATAAAAAATGAGTCGGAAAATAGTACCGGCAGATCCAATTCTTTTTGTCGATGATGAAGAACATTTTCTGTTAAGTGCAGAACTTACTATGTCTTCCGGCGGGATGAATAATATTGAAACCTGCCGCGACAACCAGGTAATAATGGATTTGATGTCTAAAAAAGATTACTCCCTAGTGGTTCTTGATATTAATATGCCGTACCTGTCAGGTCTGGATTTACTTCCTGCGATAGTTCATAAATATCCACAGATTCCGGTAATTGTTCTTACTGCTATAAATGATGTGGAAAGCGCTGTATTCTGTATGAAAGAAGGCGCTTTTGATTATTTGGTAAAACCCGTTAGTGATACAAGGCTTGTATCGGCCATAAGGCGCGGGTTGGAGATTACCGAAATTAAAAACGAAAATGAAATGCTTAAGCAGTCGCTTTTAAGGGAAAAGATTGAACACCCCGAAGCTTTCACAGAAATAATTACACGTTGCAATGTAATTGAATCTATATTCAAATATATTGAAGCAATTGCAAAAACTAATTTGCCGATTCTGGTTACGGGAGAAACCGGGGTAGGGAAAGAACTATTTGCTAAAGCAATTCATACAGTAAGCGAAAGAAAAGGAGAACTTGTTTCCGTTAATGTTGCGGGCGTTGATGATAATTTCTTCTCCGATACTTTATTCGGACACAAGAAGGGAGCTTTTAGCGGCGCCGATACCGAGAGAAAAGGTCTGATTGAAAAAGCCGATGACGGTACATTGTTTCTTGATGAAATAGGAGATTTAAGTGTTGAATCACAGGTGAAATTATTGAGGCTTCTGCAGGATAGTCATTATTACCCGTTAGGTTCGGACATTGCCAAACTATCCAATGCAAGAATAATTGTTGCCACACACCGTGATATAAAAACAATGCAGGCAAATAGTACTTTCAGGCAGGATTTATATTACAGGTTAAAATCCCATCATATAATCATTCCTCCTTTAAGGGAAAGGAAAATTGATCTCCCTTATTTAGTAGATCATCTTATCTTAAAAGCCTCCGAAGAATTGGGAAAGAAAAGACCAGCAGTTCCGAAAGAACTATATACATTATTGGGTAACTATCCTTTTCCCGGAAATGTCCGCGAACTTGAAGGGATGATATTTGATGCCATAAGCGTTCATACATCCGGAATTCTATCGCTTGAATCAATAAGACAAAAAATTAACGATTATGATCAGGAGAGAAACAACAAGTTTAGTGCTCCTAACAGTGTGAATTATCAGACTGATGAATTAATATATTTCCCGGGGAGATTTCCAACATTGAAGGAAACGGAAGAAACATTAATTGAGGAGGCATTAAAAAGAGCTGATGGTAATCAAACTATAGCTGCGGAATTGCTTGGAATATCAAGGCGTGCATTGAATAACCGTTTGCGCAGGGCGGAAGATAATGAATAAAATAATAAGGAACGGAAGGACTATTCACTAAAAACCATATTATAAGATTTGTACCCTGTCTATTCATGCCACAATTCTTCCTTTAGCCACTATCTATCCTTTCGCATTAAATATTTATATATCAATTACTTATAGATATTTCTATGGGAATAACTTCGCTTTTGTGGCACCAATTTGTACATTAATCACACAAACCATATATTACCATAAACTATTATATATAAATAGCTTACAGAAATTAAACCGGTTTGGTATGCGAATTGTAACTTATGATGTGAGTTTTTAAAACATATAAAGGATAAAATCATGAGAACAGGTTATTTGAAAACAGCAGTTGTAGTGTTAATACTCTTAGTTTTTTCAATTCGCATTGATGCTCAACCAAATTACAACGGGAAACAGAGACCGGATATAGAAAAATCATTGCAGATTTTCACTACATCACTAAAAAGTGATATTCCGGGAATTGTAGAATCAACAATTTATAATGTTGTTGTATTCAAAAAATATTTTCCTGAGAAGGATTACGCAAGAATTGCAAATATATTGAATTCAGTTGCTCGCGAAAATGAAGATCCGTCAATCAGATATAAAGCTTACTTAGCAGAAATGTATTTGAATTCAGCAACTAAAGTTGATATAAAACCGGAATCTTCGGTACAAGATCACGAATACATTTTTATTCAGATTGCGGATCAATTGGAAAAGAACTTATTGGTAGCGGATAAATAAATAGTTAATTAAACAAAACTTCCTCCTTATTGTTAATAATTTGTTAGTTAGTTATTAACATAAAAATAAAATGATGAGCCGTTGTTCCCCCGGGAGAGAGGAAACAACGGCTTTTTATTTCACAAAACCGCTATAAATCTATAGTTAAAATGCCATTTAAAAATGGACATAACCCAGCCTAAAGATTGTAAATATTTAGCAAGATAATTATATTTGTCGGCGTTCTTTGCACCAGTAGCTCAATTGGATAGAGCATCTGACTACGGATCAGAAGGTTTGGAGTTCGAGTCTCCACTGGTGCACATTATCATTGCTTAAAATAAAATGATTTAGCCTCATTGTTAAATCCAAACTTCTTTTATTTTGAAAATTCCGGAACAGTTTTTATAAATTTCATTATTTGACAAACTTAACCAAAAATGAGATACGGCTTACTGGTTATTTTTACAAAGCAAAACCAAACAACATATAATTTCGGTTAAAAAAAATAATCAGAAAGACTGTGAATGATATTTAAAAATCTTCTTTTCAAGATACTGGTCTTTTCTATTTTATATTTCCATTTTTCCTTTTCGCAAACACCGGAGACGATAACCGTAAGAGGATTTGTTTATGATAAATCTACGGGCGAAACTTTAATCGGTGCAAGTGTTTATATCCAGGGAACTCAACTCGGATGCAGCACAAATAATAACGGATACTTTGTTATATCAAACGTTCCGCCTGACAGGCAAAAATTAATTATTAGTTATATAGGGTACAATAACTCCGAAAAAGAGATTAATGCAAATAATGAAAAACAAATCTTAAAGATATATTTAATACCAACGGCTTATAAATTGGGTGAGGTTCTCGTCAAAGGCGATTCAGTGAATATAGCGGATAAATTATATGCAAAGCCGCTGTCAACAATCGAAATGAATTCCCAACAGGTTAACGAAATTCCGAAAGTAATTGAAGCCGATTTGCTCCGCGCTCTTCAAACAATGCCCGGAATCACTTCAATTTCAGATTTTTCATCCGCAATATATGTTCGCGGTGGAACTCCCGACCAGAATCTTTACCTAATTGATGGAGCGGAAATTTATAATCCCGAACATGCTTTTGGAATCTTTTCAACTTTCAATACGAATGCAATCAAAAAAGTTGATGTTTCGAAAGGAGGGTTCGGTGCAGAATACGGCGACCGCCTTTCGTCTGTAATTGATGTTACAAATCTCGACGGCAATAGAAATAATTTAGAAGGTGATTTTAATTTAAGCCTTATTGCCGCTTCATTAACTTTGCAAATGCCAATCGGCTCAATCGGTTCTTTGTCGGGCTCGTTCAGGCGGACATACATCGACCAGACATACTCAAAATTTATTAAAAATCTGCCCGATTATTATTTTGACGATGGTAATTTAAAAGGTTTCTTTCAGCTTGGTGATAGAGATAATCTTACTGCCAGCTATTTTGGCAGCAAGGATAATCTTAATTTCCAGGTAGACAACAGTTCGCCGCAAAGTCCTCATGTCCTATATGACTGGGGAAATACATTAGGATCGCTTAACTGGACGCATCTTCTTAGTGACAGAATTTATACGAACTTTCTTCTTACCGGCACCGAGTTTAAATCTAATTTTAATTTAAATGAGTCTCAGCCCATTCAGGAAATTAATTCCCTTTCAGATTATTCCGCTAAAGCTTTACTGGATTATTATATCTCAAATGAATTTACTCTTAAGTCCGGAGCTGAAATCAAGCTGCTTCATCTGCTTTATGATTTTGATTGGGACGCAGGATTAGTTGATATTGATGACCACGCACATGAGATAAATGCATATTCAAGCTTAATCTGGCAGCCGGACCCGATATGGGATATTGAAGCCGGTTTAAGGTTCAACCAATTTACTTCTGATAAAACCTTTATAAATTTTGAACCCCGCTTTTCTCTTAAGTACAGGCTGAATGAAACAAGCAGCTTAAAATTTGCCGCCGGGTTATATGATCAATACCTTGACAGCATCGAAAGGCTGTTTTTATCAAGCATCTGGATAACTTCAGATAAAAACATTAATAGCTCCGCAGCAACGCATTTCATATTCGGTTATGAAAAGCAGGTAAACAATTATTTTGCTCTCGATGTAGAGACGTATTTAAAGAATTATAAGAATCTTTATATTTTTAATCAAAATTACGAGGCGGAAATTACGCCAAGCTATTACCAGGTTAACGGTAACCCTGTATATACTTCAACACAAGATATATTTACAAGAGGCAATGGCAGGTCGTACGGACTGGAACTTATGCTTAGGAAAGATATTGGGGCGGTTTCCGGATGGCTTGCCTATTCTTTGTCTCAAACAAAATATACTTTCGACGGCATTAACCAGGGAAATGCATTTGAGCCGGGTCAGGACAGAACATCGGTAATAAATTTTGTGTTGAACGGAAACGTAAGCGATATATTCAAAGGCAACTGGAACGGGAGCGAAACAAAATCATCTTCAAACTGGATACTCGGCTTGAACTTTATTTATACTACCGGGCAGCCCATGACTGTCCCGGCATCGGTTTATTTCGTAAATGCACTACCTGGTTGGAATGACTATAATATAGGCAACCAGGGTGTTCCCGGATATAAATTATATCCTGGCGCCATCGACACATACCGGCTGCCTGATTACATCAGAATGGATGTTAGCATAACTTGGGAAAAGGATTACGCAACCTGGTCACTCTCTCCTTATTTACAGATATTTAATATAGGCGACAGGAAGAACGTCTGGTTTATAAGTTATACGGATAATATTGTAAACAAAGCAATAGTACAAAATGTTAATACGGTGGACATGCTTCCTTTTCTTCCGAGTATTGGTGTAACTATTAAATTTTAAATTGCCAAACCGGTTCGGGAAAAATGGATTACATTTATCTCTCTTTGGGTTTTGATAAATTGAAATGAGGTTTTTGATGAAAACAATAAATATAATAGCACTGGTATTAAGTTCAATTATTTTTATGGAATGTGGCAGGTCCGGAGTAAATATTAACGCCGCCGCTTATGAACCGAAGATAGCGGTAGACGGATATCTATACCCAGGTAAAACGATAAAAAATTTCCTGCTCACAAGGAACTTTGCCCTCGGGGTTCCAATAAATGCGAACAGTTTATACCTTACTCCATCGGGAAACAATGTAACTATAACTATAAATGGAGTTCCTCTTAATTTTGATCAGCAAACAAATACATATTATAACAGCCAGATAACTGTTGATTATAATAAAACATACACCCTTGAAGTATCCGCGTCAATTGACGGGCAGAATCTTCAAACTAGTTCAACTACAACAACTCCTCAAAAAGGGTTTGCTATTCTAAATAATAATCTCGGACAGTTCACTTACGATGGGGCACCCATTACGGTAAACTTTAAAGCTTCGCCCGGGACTGATTTTTATGTATTTTCCATTTTACCGGACACAGCAAATACGGGTAATTTTATTTACAATAATATACTCAGGTCTGGTATAGATTCCTCTGACGTTGCTAACAATTTTGACGAGTATAAATATAGATCCGAATACTTAGATAATATAAATTCTAACGCGGGTATTGATTATTCTTTAACATTGCAGCCACAGGATACCTGGTTCTACAGCACTTATACAATAATTGCTTATGCAGGCGATACGAATTTTAAAGATTATTTTCTGACGGCTCCATCAGTAGAGGAGTTTGACGGCAACTTTCATGAGCCTATTCAAATATTTAACGGCGATGGTATAGGTGTGTTTGCATCTGCAATTAGATATACGGTAAAATTTTCTATAAACCAATAGAACCGGAATTTTAGTAGTTTATGTCAAAACTGGTGGTTATTTAATAAAATTTTAATAACTGCGTAACATGAGTTCCTTAAATTGGAAGAGTAAAAATGAATTTACTTCCTTTGCCAACTTCACTTTCAACCCGGATTGTACCACCGTTCTTCTCAATAAACTCCTTGCAAAGTATTAATCCCAGACCTGTTCCGGTTTCATTTTCAGTACCGGCTGTAGAACGAGTGATCTCCAGTCGGAAAAGGTTATCGATTGCTTTTTGATCCATTCCAACTCCGCAATCAGAAACATATATTTCTGCAAAATTCTCTATTGCAGATGCCCTAACAGAAATAATGCCGCCTTTATTGCTAAATTTAATTGCATTCGTCAGAAGGTTGCGAAAAACCGTATTGAGCATATCTTCGTCTGCGGTAACCTGAATTGTTGAAATGACCTGGTTAAAAAGCTGGATTTGTTTTTGCTCGGCAGAATTATTTAGAATAAGAAAATTTTCATCTATTATTTTAAGCAAACCAAGTTTTTTGGGATTAAACTCAATTCTTCCTGTTTGAGATCGCGACCATTGCAAAAGATTTTGCAATAAGTTAAAAGATAGTTCTGCTGATTTTTTCATTTCAAGGATGAAGGATAATCTTTCATCATCGGAAAGTTCATTGTAATCGGAATAAAGCAAGTCTGTAAAACCAAGTATTGTGATAAACGGGTTCTTAAGATCGTGAGCTATAATTGAGAAAAATCTATCCTTGGTTGCATTCAACTGTTTAAGTTCTTCGGTATACCGGGTAATTTCATCTGAACTTCTCTTCCGTTCTATTGCTTGGGCAATTTGTTCAGCAATAAAAGTAAATAGCTGCATTTCGGATTCACTATAAGAGGTTGAATCTTCATAATTTTGTACCGCTATTACACCAATAATATTGCCTGAGAGTTTGAGAGGTACACCGAGCCAAATCTTTGGCGGAATTCCTATTACTTCTATTTCACCGGCTTTACTTAATTCCTGAAATCTTTTATTATCAATTAGCGAAGCCTTGCCTGTTCGCAGTACATATTCTGTTATTCCTTTTTTAGGCTTTGACGTTTCAGGCGGCTTATTATGCTGATCAATATAGTAAGGAAAGCTAAGGAGATCATCTTTATTATTGTACAAAGCAATAAAAAGATTTTTAGCAGGCATCAACATACTGACAACATTATGTATCTTTTTAAACAACGATTGCATATCGGGCGATGTGAATGCAGTTTCCGATATTTTGAAAAGCGCTTCCTGGCTTTGTTCAATTCTTTTTTTGAGTGTTATATCTCTTGATATACCGAAAGTGCCTATTAATATACCTTCATTATCATAGAAAGGCATTTTGGATGTTGAAACCCATGCGCTCCTGCCGTCAGGCCAATCTTCTCTTTCTTCTTTCCCGATAAGAGGAATCCCGGTTCTAATAATTTCCTGTTCGTCTTTAAATGCATCGCCGGCATGAGTAACGCCGAATACATCAAAATCGGTTTTACCGAGTAATTCCTCAACTGTAATATTGTGTTTTTTCCCCAAAGCAGTGCTTACTTTTAGAAACCGGCTGTTAAGGTCCTTAAAATAAATTAGATCCGGGCTATTTTCTAAAAGGGCATCTAAGAAGTTTCGTTCCGATACTAATTTACTTTCGAATTGTTTCTGCCTGGTTATATTTTCTACTATAGCAAGGATGCTTTTCTTCCTTTGTTTTAAATCATAAGTTGAAGAAAATGTGGTACGGCCATAAACGACATCTCCGTCCTTAGTAAGATATTTTTTTTCAATCGTATATTCTGTTCTCTTACCTGCAGAAACTTCGTTCAATAATTTTTCGTCTATTTCATAATCGTCCGGATGAGTAATCTCTTTTAATGAAAGAGCAGATAATTCTTCGTCGGAGTATTTTAAAAATCTTTGAAAGACAAGATTGGCGTTAAGAATATTTCTTTTTAAGTCTAATAAAATTATACCTACACCGGCATTTTCAAATGCCGTTTTGAAATATATTTCCGCAATCTTCTTTGATTTAGTTGCAACAGGAGCGCTCTTTGATTGTTTAGGTTTTTCCTTAATTGCTGAAGCCGGTTTAGATTTTCGATTAGTAACCATTTTTTCATCTAATTGTTATTTGCGATGTTAAGAAATTTATATTTTTATATTCTTAAAAGCAATTATATGGATTTATAATGTTTAAAGATGTGTGTAAATTATTACTTTAAAATATTTTTATATAGCAAACTATTTAAGAATTCACTTTTGTTGCATTTACTTTTTAAAGAGTTTATCTTTTAAAATCTGTTTCTTTATTTTTTCATATATATGCCTTTGGCTAAGGAGTAGTAATAATGTTTTCGGGAGTTGGAACCGCTCTAATAACACCTTTTGATTGGGAATTTAATGTTGATTATAGTGCATTAAGAAAAATCTGTCGTCAGCAGGTTGAAGGTAAGGTTGATGCTGTAATAGTAATAGGCACAACCGGTGAATCGCCGGTGTTTAGTATTGACGAAAGAAAAAAAATTATTGAAACCGTTATTGAAGAAGTAAAAGGTAAAGCTGAAGTAATAGTCGGTACAGGTACAAATGATACAAGAAAAGTTGTAGAACTGAATAAAATTGCAGAAGAGCTAAAAGCTGATGCTGTATTAATTGTAAATCCCTATTATAATAAAGGAACGCAGGAAAGTTTGATTGAACATTATAAGTATATTTCCGATAGGACGCCGCTTCCAATCATACTCTATAATGTACCATCGAGGACCGCAATGAATATGTTACCTGAAACAATTGTAAAAATTGTAGAGGCATGTAAAAACATAGTTGCAGTTAAGGAAGCATGCAGTAATATCTCACAGATTGCTCATCTCATCTCAATCAAACCCCAAAATTTCGCAGTTTATTCAGGTAATGATAATGAAACTCTTCCAATAATGGCGCTTGGCGGTATTGGAATAATTTCAGTCTTCTCAAATGCTTATCCGAAAGAATTGAAAAGGCTTACCGATGCAATTTCTAAAAATAATCCGGCATTAGCTCAGGCGCTTAATAATAAATATTTAAGCATGATGAATGCGTTATTTGTGGAAACCAGTCCTATCCCGATTAAATATGTTATGAGTAAATTAGGATTATGCGAAAACATTCTTCGTCTGCCTTTAATCCCGGCTACATCAAAAGCCGGGAAAATATTAGATGAAGAAATGAAAAAATTATCAGCTTAAAATACCCGGAAGAAAAAATGAGTAACAATTTAAAATACGGCTTGATAGGATCATTGGGCAGATTGGGTTCCGAGGTTAGAAATGTATTCAATGAAAAAGGCTTTAAACTTGTTTTTGGATACGATATTGAGGGTGAAAAGTTTACAGAAAAACCCGACGTACTTATCGATTGCTCTCTTCCCGATGTATTTAGTAAAACCATTTCGTTTATAGACAGGTTTAAAGTCCCGCTGGTTATTGCAACTACCGGACTTAATGATGAAATGATAACCAGTTTGAAAGAAATTTCAAAAGATTTACCTGTCGTTCAAAGCTATAATTATTCTATAGGTATCCAGATCCTGTTAAAGCTTACGGAAATAGCTAAAGAAATACTGTCCGGCTGGGATGTTGAGATTACTGAAACCCATCACAGGTTTAAAAAAGATAAGCCTTCCGGAACAGCCAAAATGATAAAAGAGGTTTTTAATGACCGGGATGTAAATATTTCATCATTACGGCTGGGAAATGTAGCGGGGGATCATACAGTTTACTTCGGCGGTTTGGGTGAGGTGCTTTCCATAACCCATAGCGCTACGTCCAGAAGGACTTTTGCCGAGGGAATATTACGTTCTGCGGAATTTGCGGTTAATCAGAAGAATGGATTTTATTCATTCCATGATGTAATGTTTAGTAAATAAAATTTAATAATAACTATAAAAAGATTTTATGGATTCATACGAGATTATAAATTATATATCAAATTCTGTTAAAAAAACTCCTGCCAGAGTTTTTATTCAGGGAGAATTGGACAAAATAAATTTCGACGGATTGGATTTTTTCGGGAGCAATGAATTCGGAATTATATTCTGCGAGAATAGTGAATTTGAAACCCTTTACAATACGAATAAGCAGTATATCAAAAAAATTAAAGTAGAAATAGACAGAAGAAATTCCGCTATTCCGCTTGCTGATTTAACAAAGTATAAAGCCCGTATTGAACCCGGGGCTATTATAAGAGATTTAGTAGAGATTGGAGATAATTGTGTAATTATGATGGGTGCCATAATAAATATCGGCGCAGTTATAGGCGAAAAAACAATGATTGATATGAATGTAGTTATAGGTGGAAAGGTAATCATCGGGAAAAATTGTCACATTGGCGCCGGCGCTATATTAGCTGGTGTAATAGAGCCGCCAAGCGCTGATCCTGTTATTATTGAAGATGATGTGTTAATCGGCGCTAATGCTGTTATATTGGAAGGTGTGAAAGTCGGAAAGGGAGCTGTAATTGCTGCCGGTTCGGTAGTGGTCAAAGATGTTGAGCCTTTATCAGTTATGGCAGGTGTCCCGGCAAAATTGATTAAAAAGGTTGATGAAAAAACAAAAAGTAAAACCCAATTAATAGATGAACTTAGGAAATTATAATTTTGAATTTTATTTGAACTAATCATGTCGATTATTGTACAGAAATACGGTGGAAGCAGTGTTGCTGATCCTGAAAAGATTAAAAAGATTGCACAGTTAATTTCTAATGTAAAAAAAGAAGGACATGATGTTGCTGTTGTTGTATCGGCAATGGGTAAAACAACGGATTCTTTAATTGAACTTGCAAAGCAAGTTTCAAGTGGACCGCCGAAACGTGAAATGGATATGCTTCTTAGTACCGGCGAAAGAATTACCATGTCTTTATTATGTATGGCATTAAATAATCTCGGCATTGATTCTGTTTCCTTGACAGGCTCACAGGCAGGTATTATTACCAATGACAGGCATAATGATGCCAGAGTTATCGAAATAAGGCCTTTCAGGGTACTGGATGAACTTGAAAAGGGAAAAGTAGTTGTAGTAGGCGGTTTTCAGGGTGTAAGCTATAGACGGGATATAACGACTCTTGGAAGAGGCGGTTCAGATACTACCGCTGTAGCTTTAGCTGCCGGTTTGAATGCCGAAAGATGTGAAATTTATTCCGATGTTGACGGCGTGTATTCGGCTGACCCATCCATAATTAAAGATGCTAAACATCTTCCCGAAATTTCTTATGAACAGATGCAGGAAATGAGTGAAGCAGGAGCAAAAGTATTGAACGCTCAGGCAGTCCAGTTTGCAAAGGAAGCTCAAATTGCAATTTATGCAAGAAGCACTTTTCAGCAGGGCAGGGAAACTATTGTTAGAAAATTTCCTTCTGGTCTTTCCAAAGGCGTTAAAGCAGTTGTTTATGAAAATGATATATCTAAAATCGAATATTTTAACAATGACGATGAAAAATCAATTTCATTATTACGCTTTCTTGAACAAAGACAAATCCCGATTAAAGAATTCAACTACTCAAAAGTTGAAAACGGGAATAAAATTTCATTCCTGGTTTCGGAGAAAAATATTTACAATGTAGAAAAAATAGAATCTGAACTAACGGCTGAATTCGGTAATTGCTTAAAGATTGAGCATGGCTTTGGAACTGTCTCGCTAATCGGTGATGGAATTAATAAAGACAATACCATTTTGTTGGAAACATTATCCATTTTACAGAAAGAAAAAGTTAAAATACACGGTGTTGCAACTACGTCTTTCCGAATTTCCTTTCTACTTGAAAAAGCTCTCGTAAAAAATACTGTTCTTTTGTACCACAACCGCTGGATAGAAGAGAAAGTTTAGGTTATTTTTACAGTTAAAAAAAAATACTTACAATCAAGTGAAAATAATCGTTCAAAAATATGGCGGTAGTTCTGTAGCTGATGCTGAGAAAATAAAAGCTGTCGCTGTAAAGATCTCAAAAAAATTAAAAGAAAAAGCCAAGCTGGTAGTTGTTGTTTCCGCAATGGGAAAAACTACCGATAATTTAATTAAACTTGCTAAAGAGGTTTCAAATAAATCAGTTCCGCGGGAACTTGATATGCTTCTAACAACGGGCGAGCAGGTTTCTGCTTCTCTTCTTGCAATGGCATTAAATGATATTGGTATAAAGAGTAAGTCGTTAAATGCTTTTCAGGCAGAAATAATGACTACAGGCGATTACATGCAGGCGAGAATAAAGAATTTAAAAGCAAAAAGAATAAAAGATCTGCTAAAAGAAAATGATGCGCTAATTGTTACAGGTTTCCAGGGTATTACTGAAGATGGCGAAATTACTACACTCGGTAGAGGCGGTTCGGATACATCTGCAGTAGCGCTTGCGGTGGCTTTAAATGCAAAATGTGAAATTTACAGCGACGTTGCAGGCATATATACTACCGATCCGAGACTGCATCCGGCAGCAAAGAAATTAAAATATATCACTTATGATGAAATGCTGGAAATGTCCAGTCTTGGAGCAAAAGTACTTCACAGCAGGTCTGTAGAAATAGCAAAAAAATTTGGAATTACAATTTACTGCGGTTCAACATTTTCCGACGAGGAGGGAAGTTACGTAATGAAAAATAATATAGAGCAGCCTATAGTTTCCGGTTTAAGCGTTATGGATCATCAAACGCAGGTTACTTTATCAAATCTGCCAATGGATAATAATTTGGTACAGCAAATTTTTGAAAAGGTTGCCAGGGAAGGATTAAATGTTGATATGATTTCCGTTATAAGTAATTCCGGGCTGAATATTTCATTTACCATTGTGGAAGAAAAGAAATCTCATGTTGCAAAAGCGCTGACCCTTATATTAAAGGATATGAAGGGATTTAATATACATTATAACTCAGGGTATTCAAAAATTTCTATCGTTGGTATTGGGATGAAATCAAGCAGCGGTGTTGCATCTAAATTTTTCAAAGCGCTTGAAAAGGTTCCTCTTTCACTCGTTACTACTTCGGAAATAAAAATTTCATGCCTTGTTGAAGAAAAGTTTAAGGAAAAAGCTGTTAAAGCTCTTGTTACTGCATTTGATTTGTAAAATTTGTTTATAAGTGAGTACCCTGCTCTAAAAGAATATAGAAAGCTATTATGAAAATTAGCCCTATCGAGTTGAGACACAAGCTTCATCAAAACCCGGAAATTGCATTTCATGAATTTGCCACAACTAAATTATTAATTGAGAGCATTAAAAGGTTCGATGTTTCAAAAAAAATTAAAATTCATATTCCTTATAAAACAGGACTGTTAGCCGAATATAAAGTAAACAACGATAAGTACCTTTTATTCCGGGCTGATATTGATGCGCTTCCTATTAAAGAAGAAAATAATATAAAGTTCAAATCAAAAAATGAATTTATGCATGCTTGCGGACATGATGTGCATACATCGGTATTATTCTCTTTCTTACAATACGTATTATCAAATAAGATTCAAAAAAATATTTTGTTCTTGTTCCAGCCTGCAGAGGAAAACGGCGGCGGAGCAATGGATTTTTATAATACGAAGGTATTTGATAAGTTTAAAATCCTAAATGCTTTTGCGCTTCATGTAACGGACGAATATTCTTTCGGAACTATCGCGAGTACAAACGGAGTTTTATTTGCCTCATCTTTAGAAATTGATGTTGATTTCAACGGTGTAAGTTCCCACGTTGCTTTCCCCACAGAAGGGAAGAATGCCTTTAATGCGCTAAGATTGTTTTTAGATTCGGTAGATAAGATTCCCAAAGATATAAAGCAGCCTTTTGTATTTGGTGCCGGTAAAATAATTTCAGGAGAAGTCAGGAATATTGTCCCCGGATATGCAAGATTGGAAGGTACTATAAGAGGTCTTAGCAGTAAAAAATCATTGGATTTTTACAATAAATTAGAAAAAATTTTATTTCATATTGAAAAGATTACCGGTGTAAATATCATGTGTAAAAAGGGCGCACATTATCCTGAAGTTATAATAGACTCAAAACTTTATAACAAAATAATTCCTGCACTTGAATCAAAATTTAAATATATCGACTGCGGCTATAAAATGACCGGCGAAGATTTCGGTTTCTTCTCTCATAAATTCCCTTCCTTCATGTTTTGGCTGGGTACATCTAAAGGTGAAAAATACGGGCTTCATAGTTCAAGATTTTTACCGGATGATACAACTATTGAGAAAGGGAAATCAATTTTTGTTGAAATCTTAAAGCAATATCTCTGATATTATTTGTAGAATTTACTCATTACTGATATACTCACACCCTTTAGGAATTTCCGGCTTTACTATTAAGACATCTTCTTTCAGCATAGCGACCTCGCCTGGATCCATGCCTTTCTTTTTTACTACAAACTTCTTCTGGGCAAATGAAACCGGCGCCAAACCGCTGGTTTTTGCTTTACTATGATATGCCGCTAAAGAGGCTGCCTTTGAAAGTATATTTTTAGGCATAGCTTCTTTTTTATTCTCAACCTGCAGGACAACATGCGAACCCGGAACTTTTCTTGCATGAAACCAGTAATCATTTTGTTTTGCAAATTTAACTGTCAGCAGATCATTGTTCCGGCTGTCTTTACCCACATAAACATTATATTTGCCGTCAATTAAGTAGTGCTTGAATTTTATACCGAGATCTTCATTTTTTTTGTCAGTTACGGCTTCTTTTATTCTTAATTCCTTCATTAAATAATTATAATCCTCTATTGTATTCGCGTATGAAAGTTTTTCTTCCAATAACTTCAACTTATTAAATTGATCCGACGAAATTTTGTAAAGCTCTTTCGATTTTTCAAGTCTGATTTTGTCGTTTTTAGCTTTTTCAAAATACCTGTCAATGTTCTTTTTAGGAGGTAAAGCTGCCTCTAATTTTATACTAATTAAATTATCATCTAAAAAAATATCCCGGACATCAATACTATCCATCCCGTTACGAATAGAGTTAATATTAATTAAAAGCAAATCGCCGTATTTTTTATATTCAACTTCCTTACTTCCTTTATCGATAGCTGTTTTTAAAGCATTCAGCTTGTTTGAAAGTTTATGAAGTTCTTTATCTAAGTGTTTACTTATGATTTTCTTTTTTGTTTCAATTTGTCCGGTATAATAATGTTTTGATAAATAATAATTGAATGCAGAGACTACATCGTCAAATACATTTATTTCATTACCGGTGAAGATGTGGAATGTTTCAAAACCTATTATTAATTGACCTGTTCTGCTGTCAGATATAACAACAGGTTTAGCCGTAGAAATTTCATTAATGATATTATTGATTACTGCAACTATATCTTCAATTCTGTCGCTTCTGCACCTAAATTTAGCTTCAAGTAAAATTTCTTTACCAATGAATGGGAATAAACTTTTAATTTCCAGCCAAACATCATTTTTAATTGGAATATTTAAATTAGGGATATTAAAACTATTGATAAAAACACTAGTTTTCATTTCCCGGATAAAATGTTCTTCAATAAAATCTTCAGGCATATTCTTGAAATATTCAACTTTCCCGTCTTTAGAGATAAA
>Ga0116130_1000302_pt1 | contig 32130 bp, 26 predicted proteins | sample June2015DPH_17_5_FD_89733 | JGI IMG/M metagenome (GOLD analysis project Ga0116130, IMG submission 89733) | Peatland microbial communities from SPRUCE experiment site at the Marcell Experimental Forest, Minnesota, USA - June2015DPH_17_40 | ecosystem: Environmental > Terrestrial > Soil > Wetlands...
CTTCCATCACCTCACGCGCGGCCTGCCAAACCTCGGCTTCCACGCAGCCGCCGCCGATCGTGCCCACGATGGAGCCATCGTCGCGCACCAGCATCTTCGCGGTCTGGAACGACGGGATGGAACCGCGAACGTTGGTGATGGTGGCGACTGCACCCCGCCGTCCCTGACGGCGAAGCTCAACGATCTGCTCGTAGATGTCCATGGCGGGGCGAGTTCAATTATTTAGATGCTTGGCGGCAAAGTCAAAGGGCCGAAGGAGGTTTCCTGAAATCTGAAGTCTCTTGTTTGCCCAGACCACCACGTACTATGCTCAACTATATCGGCGATCACGCTATGACTCTCTGCTCAATTTCAGCTGCGCTTTTTGCCTCCGTCCTATTCGTCATTTCCGGAGCGGAACAATGCCTTTGCGCGCCGGTGCAGCAGCCTCATTCACCCCCGGATTTCCGGCAACTTCTGCAGAAGCTTGCAGACTTCTCCCCGGACCCATGCGGTCCTCCCTACGGAGAAGAGAAGAACTGGCATTCCGCAGATGTTGAGTCCCCCATTTTCGAGCAGGCGGCAGACATTGTCACTCAGGGACTAAACGCGACGCCCGCCAGTCCGGGGTCGCCGCGGGACCGCGCCGCAGAGGCACTGAAGAGTCTGGAGCGGATGAGCGCAGAGATCAATGCGGCTTGGCCCGAGGAGAATCGTTTCCATTTTCAGATACTCGACCTCCCGCCTGCTTTAGTCGTGAAAATGACACTTCGCACGCATGGAAGGTTCTTTGTCTTTGGTATCCCAGAGGAAGATTCTCGAAAGCCCAATCGGCTTTGGCACATGGTTGGTTCTGATGAGGAGTATGTTGAGAACGAAGTGCCGCAATCCTCGCTCGATCTCTAATCCCCTACACCGAGGTCCTTCTGGAAACGCGAGATTCCTCGCGAAGTTCATCTCCGGCGGTTGCGCCGGCAGCATCGGCGTTGAGTACGATGCCCACGAATGGAATCCGAAGGGTACTGGAGATTGTGAGCAGATCATCAAGCAGGGTGGTGCTTTTGGGCTGGATGATAAGGTACCCGGATTCGCGCAAATCGGTAAGCTCCGAGCCGAAGGCTCGCTTATCACTCTGCCATATTGCTGGTTTTCGCCAATAGACACCTGGGACAATCCGAGTCTGTGTGCGGTCGACACCTACGACATCTCTGGCGACAACGTTAGGTTCCGCGCCCGCGTTTACAATCGGCCCGACCTTTTGCCAATTGCCAAGACTATTGAGTATGCTGAGCAGCGAGACTACCCCGCTGTGCTCGGTTACTGTGCTTCCGGCCAGGTTGCGCTTAGGTTGGTACGCAACGTTCCGCCCTTTATCTTCGCCGATGATCTTCGGGTGACTCCTAACGGAACCGGGAAAGAGCACGTTGAACTGGGCTACGAACCCACATATCGCTTCGACGTGGAAAAGCGCGCCGGTCGCTGGCTCGTTGTCGCCTTCAGCACAGAATGACGCCGCAATCGGATGCTAGACTTGTTTTGGATGCGATATGGCCACCCTATACGTGAGAAACGTTCCCGACGAGTTGTATGAGGCGCTGCGCAAACGGGCCCGGCAGAACCGAAGATCCATCGCTGCAGAGGTCGTCTCGCTGCTTGAGCAGAACGTCCCCACCGCCAGTGAGCTCAGAAAGCGGCGAGAGTGCCTGCGCAGATTGGAACATCTGCGGTCGATTCCCTCTCCATCTTCAGGTCCATTTCCCTCGACCGAAGAAATGGTGCGCGAAGATCGGAGCCGATGATGAAGGCCGTTCGCATTCATGAGTTCGGCGGTCCGGAAGTTCTCAAGTACGAAGAAATTCCTGATCCGGAGTTGCGCAAAGACCAGGTGCTGGTCCGGGTGCGCGCCTGCGCGCTGAACCACCTCGATCTCTGGGTCCGCATGGGCCTGCCGGGCGTGAAGCTGCCGCACATCCTGGGCAGCGACATCGCGGGCGAGGTTGTGGAGTGCGGCGAGTACATCAGTGACCTCAAGCCTGGCACGCGCGTCCTGCTGGCTCCGATGGTGTTCTGTAATCACTGCGAGCAGTGCAACAACGGACGCCACAATTTCTGCCCGCAGTTCAACGTGCTGGGCAACGGCGTGGACGGAGGCAATTGCGAACTGATCGCCGTGCCGCGCGTGAATGTTATCCCGATCCCCGATTCGCTGGGCTTCGTGGAGGCGGCGAGTGTCCCGCTGGTCTTCCTGACTGCGTGGCACATGTTGGTCGGTCGCGCCCACTTGCGGGCAGGGCAAACCGTGCTGGTTTTGGGCGCGGGTTCAGGAGTAGGTTCGGCCGCAATCCAGATTTGCAAGATGCTGTCTGCCGAGGTGATCACTACCGCCGGCGATGAGCAGAAGCTGGCAAGAGCCCGCGAACTTGGCGCCGACCACACCATCGATCATTACAAGCAGAAGATCGCCGACGAGGTGAAGCGCATCACCAATCGCCGCGGTGTGGACATCGTCTTCGAGCACGTTGGCCAGGCCACGTGGAAAGAGAGCGTGAAATCGCTGAAAAACGGCGGGACGGTGGTGACCTGCGGCGCCACCACGGGCTTTCAGGGCGATCTCGATCTTCGCTTCCTGTTCTCGCGGCAACTCTCGCTGATGGGCTCGTATATGGGCGCAATGGGTGAATTGGACGAGGTCCTCAAGCATGTTTTCGCGGGCAGGCTGAAGCCGGTGGTGGACCGCACCTTCCCGCTGAGTGAAACTCGCGCGGCGCATCAGTACCTTTCCAGGAGCGAGCAGTTCGGCAAGGTGGTGGTCACGCCGTAACGGCGCAATGACAGAGTTGCGTCCCTGGTCGCAGACAGCGCATCGAAAAAGAGTAGGTATAATTAAACCGAAATGACGACCGAGTACCGCCCTCCGCACTTCGAAAATCCCGAGCCTGGCACAGAGCGCTTCGACAACCTTGTCGGATCGGACCAGAGCCGCGGCCAGATTCTGCGGGCCACCTTTGGTCAGCAGCAGCACGAAGGCGTTCTGATGGCGTCGATGGACGCGGTGGTGAACTGGGTGCGGAAGAATTCCATTTGGCCGATGACCTTTGGCCTGGCCTGCTGCGCCATCGAGATGATGTCGATGGGCGCCTCGCGTTTCGATATCGCCCGCTTTGGCGCCGAGGTCTTTCGCCCGTCGCCGCGGCAGTCGGACCTGATGATCATTGCCGGCCGGGTCTCGCAGAAGATGGCGCCGGTTATCCGCGAACTCTACATGCAGATGCCGGAACCCAAATGGGTCATCTCGATGGGAGCGTGTGCGACTTCGGGAGGCGTCTTCAACAACTACGCTCTGGTGCAGGGCGTGAATCAGTGGATTCCAGTGGATGTTTACGTGCCCGGATGCCCTCCGCGTCCGGAGCAGTTGATTTACGCCATCATGCTGCTGCAAGAGAAGATCAAGAACGAGCGCGGCTCGTTCCGGCGAGCGCTCAACCTGGAACCCGCTTAAGTCGGCGATAGATTTCCGGCTGTCGAAGCCCGCTGGGCGAAACGTCCCAACCCAGTGGGTACGCGCCCTGGGCTTTGCGGCGGCCTTTCTTCAATGCGTGATCGGCAACCGGCTCGGGTCGTAAGAAAAGTCAACCAGCCCGTCGCGATAGTCGATCTTGACTTGCAACTTCCCCAGAAGTTGAAACCCTAGAATGCCCGAGACCTCGGCGCCGGTGCCCTTGCTGATGTTGGACAGATCGAAGGCCACGACATCCCAGGCTTTCTGGGAGATATTGCTAAATCGAAGCGTGGCTCTGTCGGCGCGATAAACCTCGGCCACACTCCCGTTCATTCCCTTCACGTGCATATAGGAGTCGGAGTTGATCTTAGTAACCTCCCGCGCCGTCCTGGTGGAAAGAAAGGTGGTCCAGGCGCCGGTATCGATTAGGAAGAGCACCGGCTTGGAGTTGTTGACCTCGGTTGGAATCAGGAGTTCATGACCGAAGTGAAAGACGGGAGACCAGGTTTTCATCTCTGGAGCGATGTAGCGATCTTTGGGAAGGGCCGGCGCAGCGGCGGCCTTCTTGGTCTTGCTGGCATCGCCGGTTGATTCCGCCTTCTGATTGGCCGCCGCTTCGTCGGTATCATCGTCGGGATTGGAGCTCGATTCGCCTTCGGTATTGAGGGCTGTGGGTGCGACCGTCTCATCCGGCCGCTTGGGAAGGGGCGACAATTTCACCTTCTCCGCCGGGAAATCGATGTCGATCAAGTAGGAGCTGAAAACATTGGCGCCGACCAGGCCGTCTTCGTCGCTGAGGGGCATCCTATCGCTGACGGTGACCACACAGTCTGCGAACTCCAGTTCCCCGATGCGAATGTGATCCGCCACCGCCAGGTATCCGCCCTGCGGGCCCTTATCGCCAATTCCCCGATAGCGGATGTCAGAGATGCGCGTCAGACCAGCCTTTTCCGCGCTCTTGCGACCGATGAGGATCCCGCTGGCTCCTGTATCCAGCAGCAGGTGAGTGTTGCGGTCGTTCACCTTGACGGCCAAACCATAACCGTCGATGCGCTTCGGAGTGTGAGACATCCGTTGCAGCTTGGTATCAGTTTGCTCTACCTTGCTGACCAGCCGGCAGGCGTGTACGGGTTTATCAACGGTGGCCTTGAGGAATTCGAGGTAGTGCTGCAGATGCTCAGTATCCTCCGGATCGTCGGGATGGGGGCCGGCGAGATACGCCTCGATGGCTGCCAATCGTTCGCGGCGCGAAAGTGTATTAAACCACCGGCGCTGAACTTCCGGATCGTCGGGAGCAATCTGATGCGCCACCTTTAGCGCGTCATAGGCTTTGCGATAAAGCGAATAGGCGCGGTAGAGACGAACCAGACCAAGATAGGCGCGTAGTTCCCGCTTATCGATTTGCAGCGCCTTGAAATACGACATCTCGGCTTCAGCCATTTTGGCGAGGCGGAACTGCACGTCACCCATGGCCGCCAAGAGCGCCGCCGAATTGGGTTGAGCGCCCAGCGCCTTGGCCGCCTCGGCGGAAGCTTCATCAATCTTCTGCTCGTGCAGTAATGCCTCGATGAGACCGGCCTGTGCCGGCGCCAGTTTGGCGTCGATCTTCAGCAGCGCTTGATATTTTTCTGCCGCTTCGGCGAATTTGCCGGCCTTATAAAGCTGATCAGCCGCCATCAGGTCGGGATTGTCGGGAATCGGTTTGGCATTCTGCGCCAACACGCCGAACGAAAGGCACACTGTGAGAAAGACGGTAAGTATGACGAAAACGCGTCGGATCATGAGGGCCCAGTCCTGCTCGAAAGCAGAGTACCACGTGCTGTCGTTTCCGATACCCCTTTCTGCTGCCTTCCCCTGTGACCCACCTCACAGACCCCCGGTCACCCATCCTTCTATCGTTATAGGTAGACCCTCGACTTCCTACGACTGAGAGGCACTCTTAAAATATGTCTACTGCCACCGTTTCCGCGAGTTCCCGCGTCCTCAACCCCGCACTGGCCAGTCGCATTATGAGCGCTGAAGAAGCTGCCGCCCTCATCCACTCGGGCGACCAAATTGGCGTGAGCGGATTCACCGGCTCCGGCTATCCCAAGGCAGTACCCATGGCGCTGGCACGCCGCATCTCCGATGCCAACCTGCGCGGACAGAAGTTCCAGGTCAGCATTTTTACCGGCGCCTACACCGGGCCCGAGCTCGACGGCGCACTCGCCATGGCGGGGGGCATTCACCTGCGGCTTCCGTATCAGTCCGACCCCGAGACGCGCAAGCGCATCAACGCCGGCGAGATGGAGTATATGGACATCCACCTCAGCCACGTAGCTCAGTTCGTGGAGTATGGCTTTCTTGGCAAGCTTGATCTCGCGCTGATCGAAGTCACCGCCGTGCTCGAGGACGGCCGCCTGCTGCCGAGTTCCTCGCTCGGCAACAACAAGACGTGGATCGAGCAGGCCGAGCACGTGATCATCGAGGTCAACTCGTGGCAGCCTGCGGCGCTGGAAGGCATGCACGACATCTACTACGGGCTAAAGCCGCTGCCCAACCGGGGACCGATTCCCTTGACCCATACCGGTCAGCGCATCGGCAGCCCTTATCTCCACGTGCCGCCGGAGAAGGTTGTCGCGGTCGTGCTCACCGACTCGCCCGACCGCAACAGCGCGTTCAAAGCGCCCGACGAGGCCTCGCGCCGCATCGCCGGACACATTCTCGAATTTCTGAGCTGGGAAGTACAGAAAGGCCGCATGCCTGAGACGCTGCTGCCACTGCAATCAGGCGTCGGCAACATCGCTAACGCAGTGCTCTTCGGTCTTGAGGAAGGCCCGTTTGAAGGGCTCACCTCGTACACCGAAGTCATCCAGGACGGCATGATTCGCCTGTTGAAGTCGGGTAAGCTGACGGCGGCGTCGGCGACCGCATTCTCGCTCAGCCCGGAGGTGCTGACCGAGGTCAATGCCGACATGGCCAGTTATCGCAAGCAGATCGTTCTGCGACCGCAGGAGATCTCCAACCACCCCGAGATCATCCGGCGGCTGGGCGTGATCGCCATGAACGGCATGATCGAGGCCGACATGTACGGCAACGTGAACTCGACTCACGTGATGGGATCGCGCATCCAGAACGGCATCGGCGGCAGCGGTGACTTCGCGCGCAACGGGTACCTGTCCATCTTCATGGCGCCATCGACGGCGCAGAAGGGGACCATCTCGACCATTGTGCCCATGGCCTCACATGTGGACCACACCGAGCACGATGTCCAGGTGGTCGTGACCGAACAGGGACTCGCCGATCTGCGCGGACTCTCGCCGCGACAGCGCGCGCACCTCATCATCGAGAAGTGCGCCTCGCCCGACTACAAGCCGCTGCTGCTGGATTACCTCAGCCGCGCCGAGCGGCTCTCCTATGGTCGCCACACTCCGCACCTGTTGAGCGAAGCCCTGGGCTGGCACAATCGCTATTTGCGCAGCGGCCGGATGAAGCCAAGCGGGGAAGAGTAGTCAGGAACTAGGGATCAGGGACTAGGGGTCAGGGACTAGGGATCAGTTGTCGAACAGAACCCTTCGTGACGCTCCCTTCCATTCGCGACGTCCAGCGAAGTCCTTAGGTAAAATGCAAGACGCCCCTTTCGAGGGCAGAGGAGCGTCAATGAAATACTTTGTCCGTATTTTTGCGGTGATTGCGTTTGGACTCACACTGGCTACGGGCGCGTGGGCCCAGTGGTCATCCGACCCTAACCAGAATCTTGACCTGTCGAACATCTCTGGCGCCGACCAAGTGCAGCCGAAGCTGCTTCCTCTGCCCAACAACAGTTGGTACGTGAGCTGGTTCAATAACAACCCAAACGACCCACCGCCGAACGGCTACGACGTCTATTACCAGATGCTCAGTGCGAATGGGGTGGAGCAATTTCCGCATGATGGCATCCAGGTCGCCAAACTGACTTTGAGCTCAACTGAGGACTACGGCCTCGCGCTCGACGCGAACGGGAATGCCTTGCTGGCCTTCCTCGACGACCGCTTGAACCCTGACATCCCGCAGGTCACCGCCGCGAAGATGAGTTCCACGGGGCAGGCGCTCTGGGGACCTTCGGGCGTGGCTTTGACGATTGATCCCGGATTTCACGCAGCGCCGAAGATCGCCGTCACTAGCGACGGCAACATTGTGGTTGCCTGGACCACCGACGATCACGTAGTGCTCCAGAAGCTCGACGCCAACGGCCATCCGTTGTGGGCTGGAGTCTCTGCCCTCGCTGGCGGCATTTTGCTGCGCGAACCTGGCTACTTCTACTCGCTGGCCGATTTGCACGCTTCGGACGACGGATCGGTCATCGTATCCTGGGTGCGCAATCACGGTTTCGGCAGCAATGCCTACCTCTACGCCAACAAGGTCTCTTCCAGCGGCCACCTGCTGTGGGGCCCGGGACACGTGAAGGTCTTTGATGGCGGCTCGCTACAGTTCGGCGAGTTCCCTTACTTCACTCCCGACGGCGCTGGTGGCGCGGTGTTTTCGTGGTACAGCAATAATCCCAGCCTGCAGGTTTACGCGCAGCACATTCTGTCGAATGGCACCGAGGCCTTCGGGCATAACGGTTCGGTGGGATCGACCAACGCGTTCAACGTGAGGGTCTCGCCGTCGGCCTCCTACAATCCAGCGACGCAGGAGACGTTCCTGTTCTGGACGGAAGAGGATTCCAACCAGTTCACCAACGGGGTCTCGGGGCAGAAGTTCAATTCGGCGGGAGCCCGCCAGTGGACCGACAGTGGATTGACGATCGTACCGCTGGGGCCGGATTCGCAGATCTTCGTGGAGAACGTGCAGATCGGCACGGGCGCGCTGGTCTTCTGGTTCGATCAGCCGGGATTCGGGTCGGGAACCATCCAGGCAATCAAACTGGACGGAACCGGCAGTACGGTGTGCGCGCAGTTCCCAGTGTCGTCGGCTTCGTCGGATAAGTCGCGTCTGGCGACCAGCCTTGCTTCCTCCGGCTTGTCTGCGCTGACGTGGGAGGACGACCGTAACGGCGAGAACGATATCTACATCCAGAACGTTAATCCCGACTGCTCGCTGGGGATTGAAGACCGGCTGCGACCGAAGATGGCAACAGGGAACTTTTAAGCGACTTTGTTAGCAACCCCGCTCAGGCCACCTGCGTGGCCTCCCTTCAGGAGGCCCGCAGGTCCCGGCGTACGAGGGTTGAATCGAGGAAGAATCCGAGCCCGACCGCGAACGGAATTACACCGAAGGCCGCAGCGACCCACGCGTCGGGTTCGACGCGTCCAATCAGCGCAAATGCGACGGTGTAGCCGATCGACGCGCTAACCAGCAGGATGCCTGCCCGGCGAGAACGAGCGGTCTGCGAAAGCTCGGGCTCCATGGGAACGCTGAGCCCGCGCGCCAACGCCGCCAGGCGTTCTTCGGTGCGCAGCTTGCGCACCCGGTAATAGGTGTACATCGCCGCGATGGGAATCCCAAAGACCATAATCACTGCCACCAAGCCGATGATGTCTCCATCCATAGCCTGCCTCATTTCTTGTCGCGCTGCCCGCGCGTCCTAAAGATCGCTTACAGCTTGAAATACGGGGAGCAGTCGAAGAAAGTTCCGAAGCTTTTGGGGCACAAGAAGCAGGTCCGCTCGCTCGCTCGCCACGGCGGGCTCGGGTCGGAATGACAAACTGACAGCTGATGGCTGACGGCTGAAGGCTACTCTTCCACCTCGTCCTCTTCGCCGCGCTCGGCCTTGGCGGCTGCGATGATCTTCTCCTGCTGCAGTGCGGGGACGAAGTCGTAGTGGTTCATTTCCATCGAGAAGCTGCCGCGACCCTGGGTCATCGAGGTCAGGTCGGTGCCGTAGGTCAGCATCTCGGCCATGGGCACTTCGGCCTTGACGACGGTCTTGCCGGCCTTGTTGTCCATGCCCTGGATACGCCCGCGACGGCTGTTCAGGTCGCCCATGATGGCGCCGGCAAACTCGTCGGGAATGGTGATCTCGACATTCATGATCGGCTCCAGCAGCGTGGGCTTGGCTTGCTCCATGGCTTTGCGAAAGGCGATGCGGCCCGCGGTCTTGAACGACAATTCGTTCGAGTCCACGTCGTGATAGGAGCCGTCGTAAAGGATGACCCTGAAGTCAACCACCGGGAAGCCAGCGAGAAAGCCGCGTTGTGCGGCTTCGACGATGCCCTTCTCGACGGCGGGAATGTAGTTCTTGGGAATCGCGCCGCCGAAAATCTCATTGACGAACTCGAAGTTGCCTCCGCGCGGCATGGGTTCCATCTTGATCTTGCAATCGCCAAATTGGCCGTGTCCGCCACTCTGTTTTTTGTGGCGGCCCTGCACGTCAGCCTTGCCGCGAATGGTCTCGCGGTAGGGGACCTTGGGGGCCTTCAGATTCACTTCGGTGTGATAGCGATTTTTCAGCTTTGAAACAACAACTTCGATGTGCTGTTGGCCGGTGCCCGCGATGAGGAACTCCTTGGTCTGGGCATCGCGGAAGAAGCGCAGCATGGCATCCTCTTCCATCAGCTTGTGGATGCCATTACTCAGCTTGTCTTCGTCGGCACGGGTCTTGGGCTCGATGGCGAACGTGATCGCCGGTTCGGCGAAGGTGACCTGCGGATACTGGATTGGAGCGCCCTTGTCGCCCAAGGTATCGCCGGTCAGGGTGTCCTTCAACTTGGCAACTGCGCCGATGTCGCCGGCATGGAGTTCGTTGACCGGGACCGCCGTCTTGCCCTGCATGATCGAAAGGTGAGCGAACTTCTCGGAGCCGCCGCGGTTGAAGTTTTGCAGGCTGGCGTCGTTCTTCAGCACGCCGGAATAAACCTTGAAGAAGGAGATGCGTCCCGAGAACGGATCGCTGATGGTTTTGAAAACGAATAGCGAGAGCGGTTCATTGTCGCTTATCTTGCGGACTGCCGGCTCGCCATTATTGGCGGTGGCGGCGGCTTTCACTTCGCCACGCTCGACCGCTGTCGGCATGTAATCCACGATGAAGTCGAGTACTTCGTCGGTGCCGATGTTGCCCAGACCCGAGGCGAAGAGCACGGGGAAGATCTTGTCTTCGCGAATGGCATTATGCAGCCCGGCGATGATGTGCTCTTCGGCGATCGTACCTTTGTCGAAGAACTCTTCCATCAACGCGTCATCGCCTTCGGCGACCAGCTCCACCAGCCGCTCGTGCGCGGCCTTGGCCTGCTCTTCCATGTGGGAAGGAATTGGGCCGATGGTTGACTTGCCGTTTCCGCCCATCTCGTAGCTGTACGCCTGCATCTTCACCAGGTCCACGACGCCGGTGAAACTCTTCTCCGAGCCGATAGGCAATTGCACCGGCACAACCGTGCGACCGAAGGCTGTAGTGAGCGATTCCATGACGCGATTGAAGTCGGCGCGCTCGCGGTCCGTCCGCGTACACACGATGACCCGCGGCAACGCGACCCGGTCGTAGTAATGCCAAATGCGCTCAGTCACAACTTCCACGCCACTGACTGCGTCCACGACGACCAGGGCGGCTTCCACCGCAGGCATTACCATCTCGGCTTCATGGATGAACATGTTGAAACCGGGCGTGTCGATCAGGTTGATCTTGGTCTTGCCCCACTCGACGATGGCAGTCGCGGCGGAGATAGACATCGCCCGCGAGACCTCTTCTTCGTCGTAATCGGTGACGGTGGTGCCTTCATCGACCCGGCCAAAGCGCTGGGTGGCGCCGGCAGTGAAGAGCATCGCCGAGGCCAGGGAAGTCTTGCCCGAATGGGAATGCCCGATCAGGGCGACGTTGCGGATGTTTGCGCCTTCGTAATTCTTCACCTATGGACTCCTTCGAGTGATCCGCTCCACCTGGCGCTCAGAGGCATTGCTCCCCAGTAGCACGCAATTTGCGCGCTTGCACAACCCCGAGGTTGCCGGCGAGGCAAAAAGGCGGGGCACCATGCCAGCTTGCGCATGGTGAAACTGAATAAACTTAGAATGCTAGCACAACGAGTTCCCTGCTTCCACCACAGAGGAACCTCGTCGCGTTTAGAGTAGCGCTGGGGATGGAACCTGAACCCGGAGGCGGGGCGCCGCTTTACGCAAGGTGGGGACTGGCGCGGGGAAAGCCTCCTCCATTTGCAGCTTGGCGGCTGCGATTTCTTCCTGCGTGGGTGGACTGATCTGGATCACGACGTTGCTGTTGACCTCGGAGCCATGCTGGAACAGGTTCTGATTCATCATGATCGACTCCAAAAACCGCCCGAGATCTCGTGAATGAAAGCCGTTGCTGAAGCGTGGACCACTCGACCAGCCGGGATTTACGGAGTAGTCGCAGATCAGGCTCCAGTATCCGCGCGCGGTGTTACACCACATTTTCAGACTGTCCACGGAACGCTCGCCGCCGACATGGTATTCCACCTGTAGCAAGCCCCCGGTTGCTACTTGCACCAGGTCACTCCAGTTCACAATCACAGCGCTTTCCAGAATTTGGCTGAGCTGGACGTTCTGCGCAGGCAGAGATTGCGGTGTCGTAGTCATCGTGTCCTCCGTGAATTACTAAATCGTTAGGTGACGAGCTTCTCTATCCGGCTTTTTCTTCCAACACAGGGTCAGCCGGGGCGCTCAAAGGCTGTGCCACGGAATCGGTATGTTCCTGCGGGCCATTGCGTGTCTTAGCCGCAGCGATGCGCCAACTGGCTTCCACAAATCCGTTCCTCTGCGGCAATAGCTCGCAGCTTTCTCTCATCGCGTTACGCAACGACTCTCCCCATTCCATTCCGTGTGCTTCGGGAACATAGGAACCGGGGGCGGGCTGAAGCGCGACAAAGTCTGGCCGACCGACCAGGAAGGCGACAATCTGCTCTGGGCTGTCCCTTTTGATCTCATCGCGAAAGGCCAGCGCGCCGGCATAGTTCCGACGGATGTCAATCAGCACCATGTCATAGCGGTCGGGATGCCAAACCAACCCGGCCTCCTCGAGGTCGCAGGCGCCGATCATTTCCACGCCGTGCAAGGCCATGATTTTCTTGCGGAGCGCCCGCCGTTCGGCATTTGTGTCCATGAGAAGAACGCATTTCTTAAGCTGAATGGTCTTATCGACGAGATTCGATGCCGTTATCATCGCGCTCCTCCTGCGATTCCCTGCGCGGTCCCCCGGCAAAAGAAGGTCGTAGCTGTCTTGCAAGTACGCTTGTAAGGAGGGCTGAAGAGTACGCCTTCATCGGTAACGGAAGGCGCTGGAGGGGGAATCCGCGTAAGATAACCCCACTACATTTATTATACGCTGCTCAAGAAGCCGCGGCTTTAGTGGGAGTCGCCGAAGCAAAAGGAAGAGGCGCGGCAAAATTCAAGCAAATCGCTTCCCGCCTCTAGTTCCTGCCGTTCTAATAGCGGTGCGGCAGCTCGCGCTCGGTGTCCACCGAGCTGGTCAACGTACCGATCAGGTAACTGATCAAAATCACGCCGACCACCGTAATCGTAACTACGTCCATGTGGCACCTCACCCCGGTTCGGCCCCTTGGCCCTATGAACCCCGTCTTCTGAATATTCTTCCCTGCTAACCCTTTAGACGACGGGGCGCACCGAAAGTTGTGCAATGTTTGTAGCACAATTTCGCCCGAGTTGCAGTTCAAATCGTCAAGGATAGCGACTAACTTTAGTGGTAAACGCCCCTTGCTGAACTTTCAGCGCTGACGGCTCGGCCACCTAATCAAGCCCCTGCTTGCGGACCGACTTCGCTGATCACGCGCAAGAGCGCGTCCGGTCCGTCGGCCCCCACCACGTATCGGTCGGCCTCCACCTCGGGCCACTCGCCATAAAGATGGACGATGTATACGACTTTGCCCTCCGGATGGCGCTCGTGGAAGAGCCGGATCACTTTTCTTGCGGTAGCGTCGGGCAGCCGGTGACAGATCACAATCACATCGACGCGGTCTGGATTGTCCGGCGCCTCCAGCGCCTCTTTTTCCGTCATGATGGCAACCACTTCGTGGCCGGCGGTTTCCAGGGCCCGCTGGCGCAAGAGCGCCAACTCCTGGTCCGTAGTGAGGATAAGAATTTTCATCGCGGGTCTTCCCTGCCAGTCCTGAAATCGTCCTTGCGGAGGATATCAAAACAAACGAAGGTTGGCAGCGCAATTTCTGATGGTTCTAGTGCAGCCCTGCACCCGCGTTATTGCTGCGGGCCATTAAGTTCCGCAGCACCGCGACCTCCGACTCGATGGCCGTCTTCAGGCTGGGCTCCATGTCGGGCGCAAAGAACGGCGAATGATTCGACGGCAGGTGAGTTCCGCTGGCCTTCGCTTCTTTGAACTTTTCGGGATCGGCAACGCCAAGCCAGAAATAGAACGAGGGCACTCCGGCCTCGACGAAATAGGAATAGTCTTCCGAAGCCATGATGGGCGGCTCTTTCTTCACCCGTCCGGCTCCCAGCGCCTGAGTCAGCGCCTGGCTAAGCCGCTCAGCCAGCTTAGGGTCGTTGTAGAGCGCGTCCGTGGATTCCACGACTTGCACCAGCGGCGCTTTCGGAGCCTCCGCCGCCTGCGCTTCTGCCTTGGCGACGCGCTCGATTGCCGCCAGCAGATGCTTGCGCACCTCTGGTTTGTACGAGCGGACAGTCAGGCCAAGGTGGACCTCATCGGGAATGATGTTGTTCTTGGTGCCTCCCTGAATGTAGCCGACAGTGATGACGGCGGGATCGCCCGGCTTGATTTCGCGCGACACAATGGTCTGCAACGTCAGGACCAGGCGGGCGGCGATGACGATAGGATCGACGGTGGATTCAGGGCTGGCTCCGTGGCCGCCTTTGCCGTAAATCGTGATGTTAACGGTATCAGCATTCGATGCCGCGTATTCCGGAGTGAAGCCCACCTCGCCGGCCGGCAGGGTGTTGGTCGTGTGCAAGGCCACCCCAACATCAGGCTTGGGAAAGCGCGTGAACAGGCCATCAGCAATCATGCCGGTGGCGCCGCCAACTGTTTCCTCAGCGGGTTGGCCGATCAGCACCAGCGTGCCGTGCCATTGATCTTTGGTCTTCGCCATAATTTCTGCCGTACCCACCAGCGCCGCCATGTGGATGTCGTGTCCACAGGCGTGCATCACGGCGACGTCATGACCTGCATTGTCCTTGGTGCGGACCGTACTGGCGTACGGCAAACCCGTCTTCTCCTCAACCGGAAGCGCGTCCAGCTCGGTGCGCAGCATGACCGTCGGTCCGGCGCCATTGCGAAGAACTGCCACCACGCCGGTCCCGCCCACGTGCTCAGTCACCTCGTAACCCAGCGCGCGCAGTTTAGCGGCAACCTTGGCGGCGGTGTCGACCTCATGCCCCGATAGCTCGGGATGCTCGTGCAGGTCCATATACAGCGTCTTCACCTGCGGGTAAACCGAATCGACCTGCGCAGAAAGTGGGGGCCCGCCCGCTGACTGCGCCCAGCCGCTCGCTGCCAAAACCAGGCACGCCGCTAGAAACCACAAAATCTTCATGATTTCCCTTCTTGTAGTGTTATTTCCGCCAATTCTTCGCTCTACCGAGCCATGTATCTTACTACAAACACGCACGATAGCCACAATCGACAGAATCTACCGCAATTTCATCAACTATCAACCCGACCGGGGAATCTAATACGCATCCCCATACATACATCCCTAAGAGAGGAGCTGGGTTTGAATTTATACCAGCAGAACCATCAACCCGAACCAGAAAGCATGATAGAGAAAATACATCCTAAAAAGCGATATATATTTGCCAGCGATTTTGACCAGACCCTCAGCTTTAACGACTCGGGGTACGTTTTGGCCGAGCTATTGGGCATTTCCGAGGCTGAGTTCGAGCGCAAAGCCACCGGAATGGCGAAGTTGAACCTCGTCCAGCAGGGAGGCGAGCTCGCCTATCTTCTGCTGCACGATCCTGAGTTTCGCTCCAAAGTCCGTCCCGAGCATCTCTACAAAGCGGGCAAGCAGGTACGCCTGAAGCCGAATATTGACTTGCTCTACCGCTTCCTTTCCGAGGAAGTCGAGGGCTACCACTTCGATTTCTACGTGATTTCGGCCGGTCCTGTGGAAGTGATTCGCTCGGCCCTTGAGGGCGTCATCCCCGCCGATCATATCTATGGCACCGAGTTTGAATACAACAAGCACGGCGAAATCGAACGGATCCTTCAGGTGACGGCCGGTTACGGCAAGGTCGCCGTTATCGACCAGTTGCTCGAAAACCTCAGGACCGGGGCCGATCGCATTGTCTATGTGGGCGATGGCAGCTCCGACATCCATGTCATGTTGCACGTGAATCGGCGCGATGGTTTCACCATTGCCGTTTCCGAGAACAAGTACCTGGCGCCCATTGCCAAGCGTTCCGTGATCAGCGACAGCGCACTGGCCATCCTCGTTCCCATCCTGGAAGAGGTAGTGGGCTGGGACTCGCATTCGATTCGCAATCTGTTCGAAGCCAAGGGTCTGCTCATTCAGCAGTGGGACAAGGTGCAAACCGATGTCCTGACCATCGTTCCCAGCTTCGCTCCGGCGGAAGAGCGGGCGGACGCCGCCATCGTCGATTGAATTCGGATTCCGAAACCGCTTTAGGTCCAGCGGAACCAACGTAGTGCGAGCAAGAAGGACACCCCACCCCAGATCGCCAAGATGATGATTCTGCTGGCTTGCGAGCTAAAGGTCGCGCCCTGCAGAATGATGGCGCGCAGGGCATCGTTGAGTGCCGTGAGTGGTAGAGCTTTGATCGCCGGCTGTACGATCTGCGGAAAGCGTTCGTAGGAGAAGAACACTCCCGAGAAGATCCACATCGGCATCATCACCAGGTTGATAAGCCCGCTCACGGTCTCGATCTTCTGGGCGCGGCTCGCAGTCAGCAGTCCAATGCCACCGAACGAAACCGCACCGAGTGCTCCGACGAGGAGAATCGCCAGCAGCGAGCCTTCGACCCGCATATGAAAGACCAGCGCTCCGAACCCGAGCAGCAATGCCACCTCGATCAGCATGAGCACCAGACGGCTGCTCCCCATTGCCAGAAGGAAATCCGTGCGGCGCATGGGCGACGCAACAAAGCGCTTCAGCAATTTGCGCTGGCGCATCTCCACTACGGCGAAGCCGATGCCCCACATGCCTGAGTTCATCAGGTTCATGCCAAGCAACCCAGGAACCAGGAAGTCAATGTAGCGTGCGCCCGGTTCGCTCGATTGTGTGGTCTCGGTCTTTAGCGGGTTGTTGCGGCCCGACGCGGTCTGTAGCGCATCATCCACTTGCGTGCGTGCCAAGACACTCTCGGGCCTGGCCGGATCATAGCGATAATGGAGTCCGCTGTCGTCCCAGGTTACGACCAGCGCATACTTGCCCAAGCGGAAGCGATCGAATGCTACCTTGGCGTCCAGCACGTCGGCATGGAGGGCCGTCTTTGCCGGGGAACGCTGCAACAGATCGATCACCTGGTGCGCGTGAGAATTCGCTACGACGGCGATCGTGGTTATGTCGGCAGGTTTATCGCGAAATGCGATACCGAGTCCCAGGGCCAGAAGCAGGGGGAAAACGAACACCCAGAAAATCACCTCCGGCTCCCGCCACAATTCTTTCATGCGCGCTCCGAGCAGATGCCGATAGCCCGCCCAGCGTCCGTTCGTGACCGTCTCTGATGCAGCGACCGCTGGCGTCGGTGGCGTTTCAACGTGAGCCATTATTCCTCCCGCAGATGACGGCCGGTGAGTTGTACGAACACGTCCTCAAGACTCGCCTGGCGGGTTGTGAGGTGAACCAAGCGCGCCCCCTTCTGCTGTACTGCGGAAAGCAGAGCAGGTATCGTCTGATGAGGCTCTTCGACTTGCAGGAAGAAACGTCCGTCTTCGCTGCGTACCGATTGCACCCCGGGAAGATGACTCCATAGACCATCAGCGTCGTCATCCACGGCGTCGCCGAGCGCAAATTCAACTACATGGTGCCCGCTCAAGCGGGCAATCAATTCCGAGGGCGTGCCCGCGGCAATGATCTGTCCGTGATCGATGATGGCCAGCCGGTCGCATAGCCGCTCCGCCTCATCCATGTAGTGCGTGGTCAGCAGCACGGTCCCTCTGCGCTGCTGAAACTGACGAATGATGTCCCAAAGCTGGCGACGGCTTTGGGGATCCAATCCGGTAGTTGGTTCATCGAGGAAAAGGATTTTCGGATTGCCCACCAGGGCTGTCGCAACCGCCAGGCGCTGCTTCTGCCCGCCGGAAAGCTTGCCCACTAACGCATCGGCCTTCTCGCCGAGAGACAGTTCTTCGAGGATCGCCGGAACCGAGTTTGGCTGGTGATAGAAGCTGGCAAACAGTTGCAGCGTTTCGCGAACGGTTAATTTCTCAGAAAGGCGGGTTTCCTGGAGAGAGACGCCAAGCCATTCGCGCAACTCCCGTTCGTGTGCCTGCCACGTCATTCCCAGTATCTCGACCTCGCCGGAGCTGGGCGTCAACAGCCCTTCCAGAATTTCGATGGTCGTGGTCTTGCCGGCCCCATTCGGGCCCAGGAGACCGAAACATTCGCCGGCTTGAATTGCCAAGTCGAGGCCCCGAACAGCTTCGACCTTCTCGTCGTAGGTCTTCCGCAGGCCCCGGCAACTGATGGCATTCTCCATATCGGGCAATGATACGGGATAGTGTGGCCGCTCCACGAGAGGGGCGACTCCCTTCAGTAGTGGTGATGTGACGTTGACCGCACTTATTCAGCCCAGCCCGCTTGTGGGAGATTTCGGCACGGAACGGGCGCCGCCGCAGGACCTGATCGGGTCCGATGCTGGTTAGGCTATTTCGCGGCCATCGCTTTTAGCTGGTCGAGTGCGAGATTCACCTCCAGCACATTGACCCGCGGCTCACCTAGCAATCCAAGCTGGCGTTGAGAGGTGTGTTGAGCAATGATCTGCCGCACCTGGTCTTGGCTCAAACCACGCTCGCGGGCGATGCGCGGAACTTGGAACTCGGCCCCCGCAGGCGAGACATCGGGATCCAGGCCTGAGGCAGAGGTCGTTACCAGGTCCACGGGAACCGGCTGGCCGGGGTTTTCGGCTTGCAGACGCGCAACGTCGGCCTTCACGCGATCAATCAAATGCTGGTTGGTCGGACCCAGATTCGATCCGCCGGAGTTTGCGGCATCGTAGCCGTTTCCCGCCCCCGCCGCCGATAGCCGCGAATGCAGGTATCCCGGCCCGGTGAATGCCTGCCCAATAATTCTCGAGCCGACAACTTCACCGTTGCGCACGATCAGTTGCCCATTGGCCTTGTCGCGGAAGAGCACCTGCGCCAGGCCGGTCACCACCAGCGGATAAATGATTCCCAGCAGTACCGTGGTGACAATCGTCATCAAAATTGCAATCTTAAGATTCTGTTTCATAGCTCCTCTTCTTACGCCAGTCCGACGCCAATGATGAGCATGTCGATCAGCTTGATCCCGATGAAGGGCACGATGATTCCACCCACACCATAAATCCAGAGGTTACGGCGCAAGAGTGCGGCCGCGCCCATCGGGCGGTACTTGACCCCCCGCAACGCCAGCGGAATCAGCGCGATGATGATGATGGCGTTGAAAATCACCGCCGAAAGAATGGCCGACTGCGGCGTTCGCAGGTGCATGATGTTCAGGGCATTCAGCACCGGAAATGTGCCGGCGAACATGGCCGGAATAATTGCGAAGTATTTGGCCACATCGTTGGCGATAGAAAACGTCGTCAGCGACCCGCGAGTCATCAGCAACTGCTTACCGATGGCGACCACCTCGATAAGCTTGGTCGGATTGGAATCCAGGTCAACCATGTTGCCGGCTTCCTTGGCTGCCTGAGTGCCGGTGTTCATGGCGACACCAACGTCGGCCTGCGCCAGCGCCGGAGCGTCGTTGGTTCCGTCACCGGTCATGGCCACCAATTTACCTTCCGCCTGCTCGCGACGGATGAGGTCCATCTTTTCCTTGGGAGTCGCTTCGGCAAGGAAGTCATCCACACCGGCTTCGCGCGCAATCGCCGCGGCGGTGAGTGGATTGTCGCCGGTAATCATCACCGTCTTGATCCCCATCGCCCGCAACTGATCGAAGCGGTCGCGCATGCCGCCCTTCACAATGTCCTTCAGGTGGATCACGCCGAGGGCACGTCGTTGTTCGGCCACGACCAGCGGTGTGCCGCCCGACCGCGCAATCAGTTCGACACTAGCTTGCACCTCGGCCGGCATGGTGACGCCATTCAGGGCCAGATAGCGCTCAATGGCGTCGGTTGCCCCCTTGCGAATCTGGTTGCCACTCATGTTCACGCCCGACATTCGGGTCTGCGCGGTGAACGGCACAAATTCCATTTCGTGGGTGGACAACTCACGCCCGCGCAAGCCGTACTTCTCCTTTGCCAGCACCACAATCGAGCGGCCCTCCGGTGTCTCATCGGCGAGCGATGAGAGCTGGGCAGCGTCGGCCATTTCCGCTTCCGTGACGCCCGGAGCAGGGATAAAAGCCGCAGCCTGCCGATTGCCCAGGGTGATGGTGCCAGTCTTGTCGAGCAGCAGCGTGTTCACGTCGCCGGCCGCTTCCACCGCGCGCCCCGACATGGCCAACACGTTGTGCTGGATAAGCCGGTCCATACCGGCGATGCCGATGGCCGACAACAAACCGCCGATGGTGGTGGGGATCAGGCAGACCAGCAGCGAAACCAGCACGAACACGGTCTGCGGCGAGCCCGAGTAGATGGCAAACGGCTGCAGCGTCACCACGGCCAGCAGGAAGATGATGGTGAGGCCCGCCAGCAGAATGTTCAGGGCGATTTCGTTTGGCGTTTTCTGCCGCTCCGCGCCCTCCACCAGGGCAATCATGCGATCCAGAAAGGTTTCGCCGGGGTTGGACGTGACCTTGACTTTGATCTGGTCCGAGAGCACGCGCGTTCCGCCGGTAACCGCGGAGCGATCGCCACCCGACTCGCGAATGACCGGGGCCGACTCGCCGGTGATGGCCGACTCGTCCACCGAAGCGACGCCGAAGATAATCTCGCCATCCGACGGTATGAATTCTCCCGCCGACACCAGGACTACATCTCCGGCGCGCAGCTTCGAGCTTTGCACCTGCTCGGTGCGGTCGCCTTCAACAATGCGGTTGGCAATCGTTTCCGAGCGCGCTTTCCTCAGGGTGTCGGCTTGGGCTTTGCCGCGACCTTCGGCCATGGCTTCGGCGAAGTTGGCGAACAGCACGGTGAACCACAGCCACAACGTGATCTGCAGATTGAACTTGAAAGCTGCGCCCCCGCGGAACAGCAGTACCGTGGTGATCACGCTGCCGACTTCCACCACGAACATTACGGGGTTGCCCATCATGTGGCGCGGATCCAGCTTCAGAAAGGAATCCACGATCGCGCGCCGCACGATTTTGCCCTGCCAGACCGCTTTCGATTTCGATTTTTCTCTTGCCATGTTGGAGGCCTCAGAACGTCTTGCCTGCTGCCATCAGCAGGTGCTCAAGGATTGGTCCCAGGCTGAGCGCCGGGAAAAACGTTAACGCGCCGACGATCAGGATCACGCCGATCAGAAGCACGGTGAACAGCGGCGTAGTCACCGGAAACGTGCCCAATGACGGCGGAACATATTTTTTCTGCGCCAGATTGCCGGCAATCGCCAGCATCGGGATCATCATCAGGAAACGCCCGATCAGCATGTCGAACCCGATGGTCGTGTTGTACCAGACCGTATTGGCATTCAAGCCGCCGAATGCTGAGCCATTGTTGCCGGCCCCGGAAACAAATGCGTACAACATCTGGCTGAAGCCGTGCGGCCCAGGATTGGAGATGGCGGAAGTGCCAAAACCATTGATCGATGAAATTCCGGTGAATATCAAAATCACCAGTGGAAAGATGAGCGCCACCAGCATGGCCATCTTCACGTCATAGGCTTCTATCTTCTTGCCGAGATATTCCGGCGTGCGGCCTACCATCAGTCCGGCGATGAACACCGTCAGCACGACGTAGATCAGAATGCCGTACAAGCCGGAGCCTGCACCGCCGAAGATGACTTCGCTCAACATGATGTTGACCAGAGGCACCATTCCGCCCAGGGGCATGAAGGAGTCATGCCATCCGTTGATGGCCCCGCAGCTCGCGTCGGTGGTGACAGTGGCGAACAGCGCGGAGTTGGTAATGCCGAAGCGGACCTCTTTGCCTTCCATGTTGCCGCCCGGCTGAGTCGCAGTCACGTGCTGATTCACGCCGGCAAGAAGCGGATTACCGCGGGCTTCGGCCCAGTAGGCCACCGTAACGCCCACCAAGAAGAGGATCGCCATCGCCGCCCAAACTGCCCATCCGTGGCGCTGCGACCCGGCCATACGGCCCAAGGTGTAGGTCAATCCTGCACCAATCGCGAAGATGGCGAACATCTCGAGCAGGTTGGAGAAAGGAGTCGGGTTCTCAAACGGGTGAGCGCTATTAGCATTAAAGAATCCGCCGCCATTGGTGCCGAATTCCTTGATGATCTCCTGCGACGCCACCGGTCCTTGCGCGATGGTTTGGGTGGTGACCGTATCCATCACCGGCTTGCCCTTCGCGTCCACTGCCGGCTTACCGTCAGCGCCCACATGCTGGACTTGCTGCGGTTCGAGCAATTTCACCGTGTCATAGGGCCTCAGGTTCTGGACGACGCCCTGCGAGACCAGCACCAGCGCTCCGACGATACAGAAGGGCAGCAGCACCCACAGGCACGAGCGGACCATGTCCACCCAGAAGTTCCCGATGGTCTGCATTTGGCGGCGCGCAATGCCGCGAATAAAGGCAATCGCCAGTGCAATACCGGTCGCTGCCGAAGCAAAGTTGTGGAAGGCCAGGCCGGCCATCTGGGTGAAATAGCTCATGGTGGTTTCACCCGAGTAGGCCTGCCAGTTGGTATTGGTGGTAAACGAAGCCGCCGTGTTGAATGCCAGGTGCTCGGGCGTGACGCCGGCGAACTTCTGTGGATTGAAGGGAAGATGTCCCTGCACGCGCTGCATCAGGTAAAGCAGCAGCATGGATACCGCGCTGAACAGCAGCATGGCGAAGGCGTACTCCGTCCAGCGCATGTCATGATTTTCGTCGACGCCCGTCGCTCGATAGATCAGCCGCTCGATCGGCCGCAGCACCGGGTCCATGAAGGTCCGCTCGCGATTGAAAACCCGCGTCATGAACACGCCCATTGGCTTGGTGACGGCGAGGATCAGCGCGAGAAATATGACGATTTGAATCCATCCATTGGCGGTCATATCAGAATTTCTCCGGTCGCAACAGCGCGTAGAAGAGGTAGATCATCATCAACGCGCTGACGACCATCATGATGGTTGATTCCGTGTGCATAGTTCCCCCTTACTTCATGCGGTCGCAGAAGTGGACATAGCCCAGCGACAGGGCGAAGAAAGCGATCGTAATTGCGACAAATAGGATGTCCTGCATGTTCATCTCCTGAGTCTCGAGCGGGCTACCATGCCCCTTGTTTGCGGCCGAACCACCAAATCACACCCAGGGTCGCCGTGTTCTGGTCCTTGGAAAAGACGTTTTGCGCACTGGTGAGGAAGATCGGTTGGTTGGACCAATCGCGCCGGTATTCGTACTTCATGTCGAATCCGTTGGCCAGCGTGAAGTCGTAGGTTGCCGTGAACTCCTTCAGCGCCTCGGTGACGCCGCTGAACAGCCCGCCACGGTCGGACAGATATTCACCGCGGCCAGCAATGTAAGTCCTCGGCGTGAGCTGATACTTTGCCCAGCCGCCACCGCCGTCGGTGTGCGCCGGAGCCGAGGATTGGCCGGGTCCCGCGTTGGCCCACAAGCGCTGAATGACGTAGTCGCCTTCCAGTTGCAGCGTCAGCTTCGGCGTCGTCTGCCAGGTCACGTAGCTGTCGAAGATGTGCAACTTCCCGTCCGGCGCAGGACTGATCTTCTGGAAGCACAACCCGGGCTGCACCGGAACCGGACCGCAAGTGGAGACCGGCGTCGCATCAGGGTGTTCCTGGCCAAAGTAGTAGTTCACCGTCCAGCTGATGTTCTTGTTCGGGGTCAGGACAAAACCAAACATCTCGTCCTTGAAGCCATTGGTCGGCTCCACCTGGTTAGTCCCGTTCACGATCCAGTAGTTCAAGGCAAGTTTCTTGTTGACTGCGTACTGCGCGCGAATGCCCATGTGATAAAACGGCAGAAAGTTGAACCAGTACGCGCGCGAATAGTTCATCTGAAATTGGCTGTAATTGCCTTCCGCGCCCAGCGAACTGGCCCACTTGCCAAAATCCACGGTGAGACCGCTGCCGACGGGCACGACATAAGTGCCGTACGCTTGGAAGATGTTGCGGTAGATAGTGGGACGTGGTTCGTTGCTGGGGTTTCCTTGCAAGGTGGCCGTCGCCTGTCCAAATTGCAGATCGAGCCGCGCTCCATAGCGGCGGCCGGCAGCGACATCAGGAGCCCGCTCAAAGATGAGCGCGGCCTGGTTCAAGCTAAAGGCGTTGCTGCTGACATCATAGGCGCGCAACAAATTCACCCGGCCCAGCGGGCGGTTAAAATTCCAGTCATAATATCCGTCGATGGAGACGTTGATGGTCGTGCCTTTCAGGTAGTCGAGCACACTACGATCATCCGCCGATAGCAGCGCACTTGTCTGTGACGGCGATGCGCTTTTTGCGACGCTATCTGCCGTGCTGTGAGCGGAATCGTCGGCTGAGGAAGCCGCAGCCAGCCTCGACGCCGAATTCGTGGACTGCATGTCCTGCATCTGTGCCTTCAACTGCTGCACCTCAGATTCCAGGTCCGCGAGATGTTGTTGCAGCCGCTCCATGGTTTGTGCAGGTACCGTCACAGTCTCCGCCGATTGGGCTTTGCTTTCCACCTGTTGCGCTTGAACCGGCACAAAGCAGGCCAGTGCAACACCTAGCGTAAGGAACGCAGCTATAACTTGCTCAACGCTTCTATCGATCGCTCTGAACATCTGGCCACCTCTTGCACGACACCGTAAACTTTGCACCTCGGAGTCGCCAGAGATGACCGGTTAATTGCTCTCAACCGCTTGCCACCAAAATCGGCTCCGGAGATAAAACATCAGCATTCATGAACAGCGGTTGATTTCCAGCTCTAAAGTTCTCAGAACATGACCATCAGAGCACCGGTCATCCGGTTCTCGCTATAACGAAGGTCAGGCGTCCAACCCGGCACAACCGAGCCCGGTGCGCCCGTGTTGCCGCCGGGAGGCGTGATCCCACCCGGTCCGGAGAAGTAGGGCACGTTGGACGCACGGTGGTTGTATTCCATGCGGAAGGTGACGTACTGGCTCGGCATGTAATCCACCGTGGCGGAAACATCCCATGCCTTGTACGGATCGCCGGGATTCTCCGTAAAGTACGGCGTACCGGAGATCGCCGTGGCGCCGTTGATAGGCGGCAATAGCACCAGGTAGCGGCCGGGGTTGTTGATCTCGCCACCGCCGATCGTCAGCCCATACAAATCCTTGTGAAACCACAGGCGGTTGTAGAACATATACCCAACAAAGCTCTGCTTCGGACCCTTGGCTGAATCACCCGCGCAGCTCACGCCGCCCCCGTGCTCGCATCCCAGGTCGCCGGTGAAGGAGAACGCGGCCATGTCGAGGAAGCGGGAAGGATTCTGGTAGTACTTGTATTGCAGGCTGTCGTCGGTGTGGTACCGCACCCGATTCGGGACGCCGAGTGCGTCCTCGCCCAGCATGTACTGATTGCCCAGAATCGAAAGCCGGCCATTGGGCCGCCATAGGATCTGCGCGCCGATGCCCGGCCGGTTATTGAAGCGGCCATAAGCTTGCCATCCGTTCACCAGCCACGGCTCGATTTTCAGGTGCTCATTGGGAAAAATCTGCACTCGCATGCCATTGAAGAACCATGGCGTGTTCGACGACACGTACGACGGCTGATAGGCCCAGTTGTCGAAGTTGTAATAGCTGAACAGGCCCACATACGACATGAAGATGCCGGCTTGAATATTGATCCCATCCATTACGTTGAGGTGATATCCGGCGTAGGCCTCGGAGACATAGCGATAGGCATCAGCGAGGTCCCATTGGCCGCGAGCCGGGCTGGCATCGTTGCGTGGGGTGGTCGTGGAATACATGCCGAACTGCGTCATTACTCTTGCTTGCACGTTGTCCCAGTGAAAATCGCCGCCGACGCCGAGCTGAGTCACCTGAAATTCGTTTGCCCGGAAGATTTCGCTGGACCCACCGATGGTGTCATCCTTGGGGTGCCTGAAGTCGTAAACATAGTCGACATCGGCGCGGATTTCAGGCGTGAAGAACTTGGTATCGAACGGCACGTCTTTGATGCGCGAGTTGCCGTTCAACCAACTGAAGTCGGCGAAGGAAAACGGCGCTGGTTTTTGGTTTTGCGGCGTGCCCGTCTGCGCCAAAGCCGACTCAGCTGGCGCGGCGGCGCTGGCGGGCGCGGTTTGATCGCCCATCACGTGGACGGGAGCGGTGGCCTTCGAGGTCAGGGCTGCTCCTTGCGGCGACCGGGCGCTCAGCTCCGCTTCCAGTTGTTCGATGCGCTTCTGCATGGCGTCAAGCTGCTTCTGGATCGCCGGCGAGACTTGCTCATCGGCGGCACTGGTTGCTGACGTTGGTGAGGTAGGCGCGACGCTGCTTTGCGCCTTCATCTGCGTGGTGGCGCCCACCAAACCCACCGCCAGCAGCAGCGCTGCACCCTTCCGGGCATCGGCAGACAGAAACTCGGCCATCTGTTGTTCGAGATGGATCAGCCACCTCCGTCCGGTTGCGGAATCGACAGCCTCGGTCGTGCTTAGCTTGTGGACAACAGGATGCTTCGACAATCTGCGCCGTGAATCCGCAATGCACGCAACCAGGAATGCTGTGAAGAACAGGATGCTTGCCGTGCAGATGACCAGGAAAAAAGTGTTCATATCTACCTTCCCCGTACGTGTGCCCGTGTGCGCCGGCACCAGGAGAATTGAAGCACTCCGCCCGTAAGCGCCGCCTAAAGGTTTCGTAAATTTTTTATAAAGACCAGAACAGGAAATTGGTAAGCGATTCAAGGCTGGTGTTCTGTGCCTGGCCTGGATGGCCAAGCAGGGCTTCCGAGAATTCCAGGCGGAACGGCGAACGATTCAAGGCTACGCAGCAGTCCACATGATCCGGAAGGGACAAGTCCGATGGTGACAGGAGATGATCTTCTTCGTCAGATTCAGTTCATCGACAGCCTTTTCGATTTGGCAGCCTAAGAACGCAAATGCCTCATCCACGCCGAACACGAGATTTTGATTTCCCTAGACTTCCAGCAACCAGGAAAGCGCGTTCGCACCAATCCAACTAGACAAGCCCACCCTTTGTTTGAGAAAAGGGTGGGCGTCAGGAAATGTTTACTGCGCGACGTTGACTGCGGAACAATTGCTGCTCTCGAAGTTGGCGTCGCCCTCTGCGGAGTCTCTGATGCTTACGAAGTACTTTCCGGGAGCGAGGCCGCTCGGTAGCAGGAACGACACCAGCTTGCTGTCGTCCGAACCGCTGACGACGCTCGCTGCCGAGGCTATGGCCGAGGCATCTCCCTTGCAGTCCTTGGCCACGTTAACGACGACGTTTGCAGGATTGATGTCGCCATCTGCAAAGCCAGAGGCGGAGAGGCCTAAGTAATTGACGCCAGATGTTCCGGTGCCCGGAGCCACGGATTCTTCCAAGTTCACTTGCTGCCTCTTCTTACCTGGCGTGTACACGACCGCAGCGCCAGTATTGGGTTGCTTGCCGTTCTTCCCACCGGTCCCTTTGAAGGCCCCAATCGTCAGGGTGTTCTCGTTGGCATTGGAGGTGGAAACGGCCGCACCAAAATTGTCGTTCCCATCGTTGATTGTGAACATCTGCCTCTCTTTTAGCCCCTTCCACCCGTTCTTAGTATCCATATCGAAGAGATATGCCTTCCCACTGCCCGCCTGACCCATCAAAGGTGCTCCAACCAACAGCGAGCTTACGTCTTTACTCAGGCGTACGCTCCAGCCAAACGTATCCCCCTTCTTGCCATCGGAGGCCTTCAGAGCGGCATCGGCCGCATAGGATTGGTTCTGCCAACCACCCTCGGGCTCCAGAAATACGTACGCGGCACCCGTCCCGTTGGGGTTTCCACCACCTGCGTAGGGTGCGCCTACAGCAACAGTGCCCCCGATGATATCCACGTCGCTACCGAAACCACATCCACCTGAACACTCAGGATAGTTTTTGAAATTCTTAGGGGTCAAGACAGCTCTTTCGGTGATTGGACCGTTCCAACCTCCGTTCGGTTTCACAAAGACAAGTGCACGGCCGTAGTTGTTTGCGTTGACCCCGACAGCGCAGGAGTAACTAGGCTGGCCAGCTACCACTAATGAAAAGCCCTTACTGGAAGATTGTGCTACGGAAAAGCCCAATTGTTTTCCGCTTCCGTCATTGGGCTTTAGCACCGCGCTCGCATTAACGTTTCCTGTCCAGCCAGCCAATCGTAGAAAGACATATGCCACACCCGTGCCCTGTGTTCTAGGAGCACCCACGACGACCGTCCCCCCAATGATGCTTACGGACGTTCCGAACCGGTCCAGGCCAGCGGCGTCGGGATCTAGAGGCAAAAGTATGGCATTTTGTGTATTTACCTGTGGCGGCCAATCCTTTCCGGGTTTTACAAACACAAAAGCTCTGCCCTTTCCGTCACTCTTAAGTCCACTTGCACTCGGTGCTCCTACAACCACTGTGCTGTTGTCGATCGATACCGACGCACCGAATCCAGCACTCGCCAGGCCCGTGACCGTCAGCTTTGAGGTTTCTTTGGTCAATGCTCCCCAACCTCCCTCCTTGGGTCTCTCGAATATGTATGCGGCGTCTGCGCCCGGCTCACCAACGACGATAGTGTCGTCTGCCGAATCGTTTGCGACAGAGTTCCCGAACCGGTATCCCGCCTTCCCCGCCGAGTCAACAAGTTTGATGGCCTGTACGAACGGATCGACAATTATGGGGTACGTTGCCCGAGAATCGCTGATTTGAATTAGTAACTGGTGTCCACGAGTATCCAGCCAAGCTGGTAGTGATCTTCCGTTGGCGTCGCGGGCGCTCAGGCCCGTGTATTGCATTGCTCCCTGGCCAAAATTGCGGGTCAATGTCACGCCACGTCTGTCGCTATCAACTGTCGCGGTAACGTTTCCGGAGAGCGCCAGAATGATACTCAGAGGCAGGTCATCCTTCGGACGCGGTGGAGACGCGATGGTGAAACCCTGTTCGATGCCCATAGGACCGTTGACGTACCACTCCGTGATCGCTCCTCTTTCGTATTCAATCCTGTTCTTCGAAGCCGTTGGATTTGCGGCTTTCAGAGTGACCAGATTGGTACCGCGACCGTATTCCTGCAATCGCAGCAGCCAGTAATTCCTACCCCGGTGCACTTCCAGGCCGCGTAGGCCAAAGTTTGCCTCCAGACCTTGTTCTGCGTTGTCGAACCGATAGCCCTTCAACGCAAACTTCGCATGATAAGCACTGTTGTCCCGACCGATGGAAGCCGAGATTGGGCCCTGGGCTTCGGTTGGTACACTGACACTTCCCGCATTCGACTGCACTGTTCCGTTGGGTTTCTCCGTTAATGACTGCCCGTGCAGAACGATCGAGCCCAGGAGCAACCCTAAACCGCACACCACCATCGCCAGTTGTTGGCGGAGCCGTTTCTCCCCTCTATGTTGGCTGCTTTGCATAGTAACGTTGGTTTTCATATTGACCTCCTTGTGGTCATAGGTTGTGGCGGGTTGATTCTGGAAAGCGAGGAGCAACCTCCGCGTGGTTGCCCCTCACCGGAAGCGCGGCTTCGGCCAGTAAGTGCGATCGCGCTTCCTAGCTGGCGGCGCTCATCGCGAGACATAGCGCGCCGCTAAGACCGCTCCGCGTGGGGCCGTCGAGCCCTGCCTCCAATCGCGGTCCGTCAAGGAACCGGCGTGATGCGAGGTCCCACGACTCTGGGCCCCCAGCAAGAGCGTCAAGAACGCACGTGTAAGGACATAGCGCGCCCTGCCGACCACCCTCTGTTGCTCACCCGTTGCGGTGGCGCTCAAATCCGGCGCGCCGCCGGCGGAATTTTGCAATTTCTGCGCGGTCTCGGCTTCGCCCTGCAACGTCAGCGTCAGAATCAGCTTCAGAAACGGCCCCAGCGTCGTTGGGCTCGAATGAACCACTTGCGTTTTCATGACAACCTCCTCTTCTGCCGCTACCCGGAAGCGGGATGGTTTCCCCGCCTCCGGGTGCGTTCCCCCTAGAGCAGTTGCTTGAGTTGTACTCAGCCCCCGCTCACTTGTGCACAATGCGCCGGTCGGCCATCGCCTTCAATGGTTAGCGTCTGATTTGTGGATGAGTATTTGGGATGATCGTCTAAGCTCTTGATAGCGCGATAGTTGGCTTAGGAGATGATCGAAACTTCATAGCTTCGGTAGCGCACCAAACGGGGGTATAATCTCTAGCGCCCGCCGCACTATCTGAAGGTGATGAGCTTGAGCGCCACGCAGAAGCTGCTCCGCTTCGGAGTATTCGAGCTAAATCTCGCGAACGAAGAGTTGCGCAAGGGTGGAACACTGGTTAGGTTGTCGCCGCAGCCCTTTCACCTTCTCGTCTTGCTGGTCAGTCGCGCCGGCCAGGTGGTGACGCGCGAGGAAATTCGGCAACAACTCTGGGGTGAGGAGACCTACGTTGACTTTGAGCAGGGGATGAACCACTGCATCAAGCAAATCAGAAATGTCCTCAACGACAACGCGGATACGCCCCTCTATGTGGAGACCGTTCCACGACGTGGATATCGCTTTCTCGCTCCCGTTACCTCCAAAGTCGTTCCTGCTCCTGCGCCGCGAGTAACCGAATCCAAGACCGGTACCTTTGTCCCCGCGATGCTGGCGAGGCAGGCAAGCACCGAGACAGCGGTTACCGCCGCACCTGCTACCGCTGAGGTCATCCCCAGTTTCGCGCCCACAGCCGTTGCTGAAACGCAATCTCACGAGATAGCTCCTGCGCGGGGGCCGAGTCTGTCCACTGCGCGGGTTCGGCTAATGTGGGCCGCGCTTGGGTTGCTGGTTTTGCTGGGCGGCGTGTTGGGTTACAGGTGGTGGGGCGCCTCCACAATTGGCGGCCACACCTATCGTCCACCTGTGGTCAAACAACGACGCTCGGTGGCCGTGCTGGGCTTTCAAAATGTGTCTCAGCGCCCCGACGAGGCTTGGCGTTCCACGGCGCTGTCCCGGTTCCTTAACACCGAACTCGCTGCCGGGGACAAGCTGCTGACGGTTCCCGATGAATACATCAGCCACCTCAAGGGTGACTTGGCATTGAAGGATGCTGACGGCTACAGTCCGGCGACCCTGGCCAGGATCCGCAAATACCTGAACGTGGACGATGTTGACGTTGTGGTGGGCTCGTACACCCCATTGGACGGAGGCGATCTCCGGCTGGATTTGAGGCTACAGGATGCCGCAACCGGTGAGACCATTGCCTCTTTCTCGGAAAAAGGCAGCGAAGGGCAAATGGATGAACTCGTCGGCCGCGTAGGTGCGACACTCCGGGCAAAGTTGGGGGTGGAAGCTGACATCTCGCCAGCCGAGGCTGCGGCGGTAAGTGCTTCCATACCGGTCAGCCCTGAAGTCGCGCGGCTTTACTCGGAAGGTTTGGCGAAGTTGCAGGTGTTCGATGCGTCGGCAGCACGGCCACTGCTGGAGAAAACCGTGGCTGCGGAGCCTGACTATGCGCTGGCGCATTCCGCTCTGGCCGAGGCTTTGAACTTCCTCGGCTATGACCAAAAGGCGCAAGGGGAAGCCAAGAAGGCCTTCGATCTATCGGACAAACTTTCGCCCGAGGACAAGCTCTCCGTGCAAGCGCGCTACCTCGAGATGAGCAGCCACTGGCCGGAGGCGATCAAGCTGTACCAAACTCTGTGGCACGACTATCCCGACAACCTGGAATACGGGCTGCGGCTGGCCAAAGCGCAGAGAAGCGCCAGTCAAGGCAATGACGCTCTTGCTACAGTCGGCCAGTTGCGCGCGCTTCCGCCGCCCAGCCGCGACGATCCGCGCATCGATTTGGCCGAAGCCTACGCCCACAACTTGCTGGGCGATTGGAAGCTGGGCCAAGCAGCCGCCAGAAAAGCGGAAGAAAAAGCGCATGAGCAGTCGAGGAAACTGTTACTGGCTGAAGCGCAGTCAGCCGAAGCCAACTCTCTGCTGGGGCAGGGGGACTTCTCGGCAGCGCTGCGTTTATACAAACAAGCGCTGGATATCTACCAGCAGAGTGGCGATAAGGGTGACGAGGCTTCCGTACTGAACAACATTGGGGCCGCGCTCCAGGGGCAGGGCGATCTGGCTGCGGCGGAGAAAAAATATCGGGACGCGCTGGGGATTTACCGCGCGATCGGGGCCAAGAGGTTGGCGGCAGATACGCTGGTGGACTTGGGCGCCCGGCTCCAGGTGCAGGGAAATTTGGGTGGCGCGGAAAAGCTGTACGAGCAGGCCTTGGACATGTACAGGGAAGTGAAAAACAAGAGTAGCGAAGCAATCGTGCTCAACAACATGGCCGAGGTGTTGCACGACAAGGGAGACTTGGCCGGTGCGAAAAGCAGGTATGAACAGGTCCTGCCGATGTATGACGAGCTCGCCGATAAATCGGGCTCGGCGTACGCTCACTTCGGCTTGGGAGAGGTCCTGGCAGAACAGGGTGACCTTGCCGCCGCGCGCAA
>Ga0116130_1000306_pt1 | contig 31925 bp, 59 predicted proteins | sample June2015DPH_17_5_FD_89733 | JGI IMG/M metagenome (GOLD analysis project Ga0116130, IMG submission 89733) | Peatland microbial communities from SPRUCE experiment site at the Marcell Experimental Forest, Minnesota, USA - June2015DPH_17_40 | ecosystem: Environmental > Terrestrial > Soil > Wetlands...
GCCTTCCTGTGACCTGATCTTGAATGCCAGCCTGTTTGAAGGCTATACGGTGCTGGTGGCAGAAGCGGTGTATTTGGGAGTCCCAGTATTGCTGCCCAGAAAACGCTGGGCCCGTGCACTGGTGGGCGAAGAGTATCCGTTTTTCTATGGCTCGAAGGAGCAGATGTATGCCATGATCCGCCTGATTGCAGACGGCAAAGTCAGTCGAGAGTGGATCGGCCGTTTTGAAAAGACCAGGGAGAAGTTGTCGCATGAACTTGCTTCAGACACCAGCGAGGGAGTTTACCAAGCTGCAGCTGAAGAAGTTGCCAAAATAGATGCATTGGCAGCCAGGGAGCCCCATAGCCGTATCCTGGAGGCGATCTTCCGCCAGTGGGAGATTGGCACAGTCATGTCCCTGCAGGAGATTGGCAAGATTTATCCCGGGACACGGTGTCGATCCAGAATGGGGGTTGATGGGTTCTTCATTTACAAGTATCTGAAGCCGTATTCTGAGCCGGTAGATCCGCTGGCCGGTACGCTGAGGAGGCTTAGGTGATTTACGGAACGATCATCTGTTTGGGGGACAGCCTGACAAACGGCGCCCGGGACGAACTGTACCGCGGCTATCCGGTTGAACTGGAGCTGCTGCTGTATGAAAGGTATGGCCAGAACTGGAACTGCGTCAATGCTGGGGTAAATGGGGAGATCAGCATCGACATTTACAAGCGGGCGTACAACGTCCTGAAGGCGCATCCGGAAGCCGCAGAAATGGTCTTGCTCTGTGGGACGAACGATGCTAAGGTGCAAGTCAGCACGCCACCAGATCGCTTTGCTGAGCATGTGGAGGCGATTCTACGCTGTGCCATGCGTTGGGGCAAGATTTCGTACCTGTGCACGATCCCAGACTTGAATGGATTTGGAGCCCCTGATTTCTGCAGCTTTACGATGATTATGCAGTATAACGAAGAGATCGTCAGGCTGGCAGCTAAGTGGGGGGACCGCCTGGTGGATCTGCGTGGCATGCCCCCGGAGATGTATGCTGATGGCGTGCATTTGAATAACGCTGGCTATAAGGAAGTGGCCAAGCGTGTGGCTTCTGTCATAGCAGAGCATAGGGAGTATCCAGCTTGTAGAAGAGAGGAGAATCTGTGAACGTTCTGATTACTGGTGGAACTGGATTTGTGGGAAGTCACCTGTGCGAGAAGTTGCATCAGCGTGGCCATGAAGTCTGGGTGCTTGATATTGAGGATAACTGGATCAAGGAGATTGCAGCCTCGACTGGCCGTGTCACATGGTTCAAGGGAACGGTAGTAGACGATGACCTGGTGAAAGGGGTCCTGCTGAATGCCAGGCCTGAGGAGATCGTGCACCTGGCCGGCGTCAGTCATACGGTGTCCTCGGCGCTGGGGCAACGCAGTGCGCTGGAGCCTGGAGTCATGGGGCTGGCGACGATTCAGGATGTGATCAGGCAGCTTTGTGAGCCTGGGCGCCTGTCTAAGCTGCAGGAGCCGCCTCGAATTTCGATTGCCAGTTCCAGCCTATGTTCTGGCATGTTCGCAGCAGACAGGCAGCTGAAGAAAGGTTCTGGTTTCGTCTCAGGTGTGGCCAACGATGCCTCCAAGATAGATTTGAACGACTGCTACCACCAGTACGTCGATAACAAGCTGATGATGGAGATGCTCTGCCACAGCAACCGTTATCAGTTTGGTCAGCCGTTTACGATTTTTCGCTTTGGTACGCTGTATGGCCCCCGCATGAATCCGAACGTGGTGACCTGGTATTTTATCCGCAATGCCCTGCTCAAGACGCCTATGATCGTTCACGGTGATGGCAAGCAGGTCCGGCAGCATTTTTATGTCGAAGATCTGGTTGATGGGATTGTCAAGATTCTGGAGAACCGGCAGAAGTTCCTGAATAAGACGGTCAGCATCGTCCCTGATCACATGTCGTCGGTGTGGGATATTGCCCAGGCGGTGACGAAGGCAGTTCCGGATGCCAGGATTGAGTGTGTTCAGTCCAGATCGATAGACGTCAAGGTGAAGCAGATAGCCATGCCTGACGATCTGGTGGAGCTTGGCTGGAGACCGAGATTCAGCCTGGAGGAGGGGATAGCCAAGACAGTAGAGTTCTACCGAAACTGCATGGAGCTGGTGCGTGGCGGCGCTGACGAAAGGATCAAGGAGACGAACTGATGATCCTGCTGATTGTCGGCACGAGGCCAGAGATTATTAAGCTGGCGCCGGTTGTCTGGGAGCTGGAACGACGCCAGATTCCGTATCGCGTCTTGTTCACGCACCAGTCGTTCTCGCCACAGATGGGAGCGGAGTTCCTGGAGGAGCTGAAGTACCAGGTGCTCAATGTGCTGTCTGATAGCAGAACGTACGCTGCCTGGGGTGTAGAGAAAGCTTTCTCGGAGATGATTGGAGTCACGCAGCTGCTCAAGCCCAGGCTGATAGTTGCAGAAGGAGACACGCACTCGACCGGGCTGGCAGCCATGACTGCTGTAAGCATGGGGATCAAGTTCGCCCATGTGGAAGCTGGCCTTCGAAGTAACGATGGCACGATGCGCGAAGAGCAGTATCGCAGGATGGCAGACGAAGCTGCCCAGCTGTTGTTCCTGCCATGCGGGCGCCATTTGCATAACGTGGTTTTCTGCCTGGGTAAGAAGTTCATCGTAGGCAACACGATTGCCGATATGATGGCCTGGTGGACGAAGAAAATGCCCAAGCCGGACGTGCGACATGACCAAGTCCTGATCACGCTGCACCGCCAGGAGCTGATCACAGATGCGTCTCTGCTGCAGTTAGTTTTGCAAGCGCTTGCAAATGAGCTGAGCGCTCTTGGCCTGAAGGCGATTTTCCCGTGCCATCCGCATACGAAGAAGTTCCTGCCGCTGCATCTCGAAAACAGCGAATGCATTGAAGTGGTTCAGCCGTTCTCGCAGAGGGTGTTTATCAAGAAGCTGCGTGAGTCTGCACTTGTCTTGACCGATTCTGGTGGAGTCCAGGAAGAAGCATGTATCCTGGGGATTCCAGCTGGGATAATTCGCCAGTCGAATGAACGGTGGGAGACGATTGAAATGAAGGCTGCTATTCTGATGACCCCGCAGATGGTGGCTGGTGGAGGAAGGCTCTGTCAGGAGGTGTTGACCTCGACCCGCAGAGCGTGGGAGCATCCGTATGGCAAAGATGTTGGTAAGAAGATAGCTGACGTCCTGGAGGAGCATCATGGTTGAAATTTTCGAAACAGTTATGATCCCGAAGAATAAGATCAGGCCGAATGAATGGAACCCGAATGTCATGACGGCTGACCTGTTCAATGAGCTGACGGAGAACATTGAATCGTTAGGAGCTGTGCAGGATGTTGTAGTCGCTCCGTTGGCGCCAGAAGAACAGACTGACGGCTATGAATTTCGTATCGTAGATGGCGAGCACCGTTTTGATGGCTTCAGCGTCCTGGACTTGGAGCTGATTCCCTGCAAGATTGTCGGCATCAGTGAGGACGATCAGAAGTTCCAGACTGTTAAGTTGAACCGGCTGCGTGGAAAGTTTAACCAGAAGAAGTTTACTGCTCTGGTAAAAGACCTGATGAACCGCTACAGCCTGGAGGAAGTGGCCCAGCGGATGGCGTTTACCGATCCGACTGAACTGGAAGCCATGCTGGAGCATGCCCGGGAGTCCCTGCCGTCAGAAGAAATGCAGAATGAATTTGACAAGGCCAGGGGTGAGATCAAGACGGTGGACGATCTGTCCATGGTGCTGAACCGCTTGTTCACGAAGTATGGCGACACGTTGCCGTACAATTTTATGATCCTGGATTTTGGTGGCAAGGAGCATATGTGGGTGCGCATGCATCCGCATGATCACCGTGCTATTCTGCATCAGGCCCGGGAGTGCGTAGCCCATGGCGTTACGTTTGACTCAGTATTGGCTCGAATGATCAGCGTCATGTCAGTAAAGGAGTTTGTAGAAACGCACCGCGATTTCCTGAGGGAGCCCAGCCAAGAGACTGCCTCCCGCGGCTCGGTTGCCGCATTTGATGACTGATGGCTACGGATAAGCACCAGAGCATCCAGGATAATATCAGTCTGACCAGTGAGGAGCTGTTAGCGGCTCTCCGGAAGGCTGTAAGTCCGCCTGGAAAACGTGGCACCTGGCTGCAGAAGCTTTCGAATCGTCAGCTGGCAGAGGTGTATCACCGCCTGAAAATGGGCCAGTCGTCGTATAAGGTGGTGCAGATAGCCCAGCGCGATTGGAAAGTCGAAGTTGACAGTAGTGTCAAATCGCTGTGCCGCGCAGTGCGGGCGTTCAAGCTGAAAGTAATGGGAGACCTGCAGCTGATAAATGGCAGGGGGACGCAGCAAGGCAGGGAGATTTCAGCCAAGCTGCAAGAGAAAGCCGACCGCTTGATCGAAAAGTTGGATGCCATGGGCCGCATGCGCTGGCTGATAGAAGTCCAGACTGATCGCATTGAACTGTATCGCGAGAAAGAAACGACGACGCGGCTGCCGTTTAAGGCGACAGACCAGTCGATAAAAGTTCTGGGAGAATTGCTGACCCAGTTTGTGTGCATGCAAAGAGATTTGGGAGCCATTCCGCAGGTGCCAATGGAGATCAGTTTAACGACGAAAGGTAAGTTCGATGAAGTTATGCGAGGCCTGGGGCCCGATGGCATGCGGGTAGCCGATGCAGTTGGCAGATTCCTGGGATGGTCGGAGACGCATGCAGTTAAGATGTTAATGGACGAAAAGACTGGAGTTTATGTTCCGGTAGGAGACAAAGATGCAGGTTCATGAACGTTTGCAAAAGTTCGTCCCGCTGAATGCAGCCATGGATGCTGTGGTTATGTCGGCGGAAGAAGCTGGTCTGAAAGGTAGGTCGGCTGAAGTAGTTAAGACGTTACTGGAGTTCTGTGTGCCTGTGCCAGGTAAAGATGGCCCAGTGATCAGCTTGATGGATCTGCATGGCTTTATGAGCAACCTGCAGAAGGCGATTCAGACGCAAGATCACAGCTTCCTGTTTGAAAAGCGAGGTCTGAAAGTTGGCAGAGTAGTAGATGTTCAGGAGTTCACTGAAAGCCCGGAGTATATGGGGCAACGTGGCCACGTTCGTCCGGCCATCATGTCAGAATTACGCCGCCTGTTTGATGAGCCAAATTACATAGAAGCAGTTCTGACAGGAGCCATCGGTATTGGGAAGAACTATTTTGCAGATATGGCGATGGCGTACATGCTGTACCTGCTTAGCGTGTACGTGAATCCGCAGGTGGAGTTTGATCTGGCGCCTGGCTCGTCCATCGTTTTTATCATGCAGTCGATGTCCCTGGCGCTTGCAAAGAAGGTAGCTTTTGGTCAGTTTGCCGATAGATTGCGAGTCAGTCCGTATTTTCATAAGTTTTTCCCGTTTGATACGAATTTTGTCTCTGAATTGCGGTTTCCGAATAATATCACGGTGTATCCGGCTGGTGGCAGCGATACGGCTGCCATTGGTATGAACGTCTTTGGTGGAGTCATCGATGAAATGAACTTCATGGCCAGAACCAGAGACAGCCAGTTTGTCAAGTTTACGCACGAACAGGAGTATGATCAGGCTGAACGCCTGTACACGACGTTGATCCGACGCATGCAGTCCCGTTTTATGCAGCATGGCAGGCTGCCTGGCAAACTGATCATGATTTCGTCGGTGAATTACCCGGGTGATTTTACTGATCGCAAGATGGAAGAAGCCAGGGAGGAAATTAAGAAGCATGGCAAGACCACGATTTTTGTCATGAAGCTGTCAGCCTGGGAGTCCCTACCGAAAGACCGTTTTAGTGGTGAGACTTTCCTGGTAGAAGTAGGCAACGAACTGAAGATGTCCAGAATGATAGATTCGATGCCCGACGCAGTCGACGAAGAAGATGTCATTGAAGTGCCGATTGAGTACAAGTCGGTGTTTGAACGGGATCTGCCGGCAGCCTTGCGTGATATTGCAGGTGTTGCCACAGGATCGACGCATCCGTTCATCCCGTACCGCCACTTGATAAACCAGGCGCAGCTGAATTTTGGGGAAGTAATGAATGGGCGCCAGCTGTTCAAGCAAGAAAGCTGCATCCTGTCTCGAATAGTAGGAGATCCGTACGATCCAGAATGGGAGCACCTGATAGATTTGGATTACGTAGAAGATTTTGTCCTGAACCGAGAGCAAGTCTTTGCAGCGCATATTGACGTGGGGATCACGCAGGACGCCTTGGGGATTGCTATCGGCCGTATTATCGGCGATAAGTTGCTGCCGTCAGCCAAGTATTATGATGAACGTTCCCAGGCGTTTATTGAAGTGAAAGATATGAGGGCGCCAATTTATCAGATAGATGGCCTGCTGCAAGTAACGCCGCCTCCGTCTGGTGAAATTGATCTGGAGTTAGCCCGTGATCTGATCCTGTTCCTGCGTAGCTTGTTCAACTTGCAGTGGGTGTCATTGGACAGCTACCAGTCAGTCATGTTGATCCAGTCGTTTAGAAAGATGCGGATCAGATCGGGTGTTCTGTCAGTTGATGTGGATATGACGCCATATGCAGAACTGAAGCAGGCGATTAAGGATGAACGCCTCCTGTTCCCGCCGCATATAGTCGCTGCCAGGGAGTTGCGGGAGATTGAAAAGAATCCGACGAAGAATAAGATTGATCACCCGCAAGGTGGCAGTAAAGATGTGGCAGACGCGATGGCCGGCTGTGTGTACATTTTGAACCGGAAGGAAGGAGACCAGCGCAGGCAGTTTCGTCGTAGCAGATCTGATCTGTTTGCGTTGGCTGAAGCGTCAGGCAGTCAGCAGCAGGGTGTACGCAAGATTCGTTTCAGGAATTCGCATTTGAGGGGTTCGCGGGAATTGTAGCTAAATGAAAAGGAGGTGTGTCATGGCAGATCAGCAGGGTCCGGGGTATGAGATTCTGACGGGGCCGAACCAGGCCAAAGTCAACCAGGTGGTGAATATCGTCCATGCTTTCCAGACGCAGGTGACGAAGGAGCTGCGCAGGCAGGCGCTTGATCTGCACCGCGCCGGCAAGCTGAATAAGATCGCAGATCCGACGCAGGAGAATTTGCTGGATCTGCGACGTGATCTGGTACAGGCGGTGAAAGAAGGTATGTTGGAGCGTAAAGACCAGGAAGTCAAGATTGGAGTCCTGGCAGCTCTGATCTGGTACACGCGCCTGGAAGAAGACCGACGTTTCAACGTGGAGCATTACGGCACAGATTAAGGTGCTCTGGAGTGTGACAAGGTGGAGTGCTCTGGACGAATGCCGCCATTGCGCGGCACGAGGAGTAGCCATGTTTTCATGGAAATGGTGGGCAGTGTTCGGGGTGGAGTTTTTGGTCTTAGGTGTAGCGGCGAATATCGCTGCTTATCTGCTGATTGAGCATTATAGGCCGAAGCCGGCGCCAGTTGTTGTCAAGCCATGCCGGAGAACGGTGAAAAAGACTTCGCCGGAGGGGGCTGCATGAGCACGCTGCAGAAAGCTCTGTTGTTAGCTGCTTGTGCGGTGGCCGCCATCGTCATCGTCAAGGGTGGGGCGTATGTATACGACCTGCTTTTCGGTAGTGAGCCTCTCGACCCGGATGAAGTGAAGGAAGTTGAAGGAGCGGTTGAAAAAGTTGCTGAAGTGGTCGTCGAAGTCCTGGTGTAAGCATGAACGATGATGGTTGCCAGTGGGTAGGCTGCGAGGCCGAAGCTGAATACCGCGTGTTGCCTGAGCCTGGTTCTGTAACGGATCAGCCGCTGGAGCTGTGTGCGGAGCATTATGACCACATGGTCAGAATGGGGATGATCGAGCCCGTTTATGATCTGAATCCGCCAGATCCCAGCTGCATTGATCCGACAGACTGAGGTTGGCAGCCAGGCGTGGTCGACCTGGAACGCAGAACGTTTGCGTGTAGCACGCCTGCATGTAGAGCATCGCACGCTGAATCCGGGGGAGGTGCTGCCGAAATGCGTGCAAGCGCTTGCAAAAAGTCCGAAGAAAGTCACGCCAGGACTGCGTGTAATCAGATTTTTGCCAAAGGAGTAAGCCATGGATACCGTCGTGATCGAAGTTGCCATTGCTAAGTTGTCTCCGAAGCCTGGAGATGTAGTGTTCATCATGTCTGATCGCGGTGACCTGCCGCCTGACGACGTGGTCAAGGAGCTGCGGCGTGTGCTGCAGGCGCATTGCCCTGGAGTGCTGTTCATGTTTGCTCCGAAGGGGCTGGAGTTTAACGTTGTCAGCTCAGAGGGCGAGGAAGGCGCATGATATGGCTGACGTGGAACTGTACAGCTCAGATTGGCCAGTCATTTGTGCAGACTGCCAAGGTGAGTTCCAGCCAGGCGACGAGTTTCTGGTAGTGTACCGGGTGAAATTGCTGTCAACGTCGCGGACGGGGAATTTTATGAAGATCCTGGAGGAGAGGACTGTCTGCGTGCAGGATTGCCTTGGGAACGAATCGGAGGTGGAGGGAACGAAATGAAAGTGTGGCTCTGTGTCCAGTTGGTGCATATGTCAGGCCTGGGAGCCATAGTGAACGTCGTGGGAGTGTATGCCTCTCTGGACGATGGGCCTGATAGGGACGATGTGCGATACCTGCCATTTGAGTTAGGAAGGACGAGGCTGGGGCATGCAGACTTGTGGGAAGGAGCCCTGAGGTTAGACCATGCCAAGAGGTCTGCAAGTGCGTGGAAGGTGTGAGCTAAAGCTATGTAGGCATGATATGTCACATAGGCGGTCAAAAGGGTGGCGGATAGATCAGGTTGGGTGGAAGTCAGTGGTCAGGTATATCTGGGAGATATGCTAAGACGGAAGATAGAAAGACAGGAGGAAGATGTGGTCAAGAAAGCAAGGAGCTGTATCGTAGAAAGTCAAGTATTGTCAGATAGTTAGCGTAGAAAGCCATCTCTTGATAAGTAGGTAGAAAGGCAGAAGACAAGCCTGACAGACAGGTAGCCCCGATAGGATGGTAGGAGATAGCCTCCCCAACGCCTCCCAGATAAGTTCGTAAGCCCCCGTAAGAAAAGTTTGTAAGCTAAGAAGTCCATCCCCGACCAACCCCAGCACCACTGCCGCGTCGATGCTGGTGCGTCTGGGCGTTGTTCCCGCCTGGTGCAGTTCGTGTCGAAGCTATCTCTTGGCAGTTCTGGCGTCAGTTAAGATGCATCTTAACTCCCGTCAGAACTGACTTGACAGGGCATAACTCACGCCAGAACTGACATGCTCGCAACATAACTCACGTCGTAACTCACATCAGGACTGGCTTACGAACTGACATACAGGCACCATGACTGACTTACGAACTGGCTCCCTAACTGACGTCAAGACTGGCAGACATGCAAGCCAGTTAGTCAGGATGTCAGTCCCAGACCTGGATGTCCCTGCTCCTCCGCCTACGTCAAGTTAAGCCGGCCTGAAGCAGCATGACATGACAAGCGCGTCGGCGAAGGCACATATCTTGCCACCCCGACACCTCCTGGGAAGCGCTGGAGATCTTGCGCCGATTTCGCGCCCCGCCGCCCTCTGCGCTTGCAGAAACATAGGAAATTTTAGAATTCCCCGGCGTTAGCTGGGCAGAAACATAGGAAAATTTAGAATTTCCCGGTGGTAGAAGATAGAAAATTTTAGAATTTCCCGGAGTCTACTGGGAGATGACTGGGAGATGACAAGGTTAATGTCTCACTACGTTTTTCGCTCTGAAGTCTGTGCAAGCGCTTGCAAAAGCATACATGAAAGTAGGTTTACCAAGAATTTTATTGAAAAATTTTACAGTAAAGTAGATGAAAAAAATTTCGTAGGGTAGAAAAATTCTTGACAAAAATTATTATTTATACTATCATAAAATATAGGCATTAAAACCGAAGGAGCAAGAAAATGAACGCACTGAATCCGCATAAGACGTTGCTTCCTGAACTGATCGTCCTGACGGTGATCTGGATGGAGGCCCGGGATCGTGGGAAGCTGGCGACGGCGGCGCATGTCAAGCGGATGGCCAGGGATTTCGGGCGGAAGCGTCCGGACTGGAGGAAGGTGTGGCTATGGCGGTGATACACGTCGATTTTGGTGGCAAGATTGCTGACGAAGAAAAGCCTGATCCGTTTGAGTTCAGGTGTGATCCTGTTCCCAGCATGGGGTTGAGGGGTATGGAGAAGTGCCCTGAGTGTGGCAGAATGCACAGGCGGCGGAACGTTCAGCGGACGGAATGCTGGCAGAAGGCCGTGGCTCGACACCGGGGATTTGCGTTCCGGGACGAGGAGCTGTCGGAAGAGGATATGCGCAGGATGCAGGCGATGATGGAGTACGCCGGCAAGATTCCGTATTGAGGAGGTGGCTATGGGTTACTACATGCACCAAGGAGAGTCGGCGTTTCGGATTCCGGCCGACAAGAAGGAGGCGAGATGAGCACGAGAGGAGCGATTGTACGGCTGACGAATGGGGCCCTCGGTGCGGCGGAGTTCAAGGGGGTGTATCACCATTGGGACAGCTACCCGACCGGCCTGGGCAGAACGCTGTGGCACCTGTTCCAGGAGCACTTCAAGTTCGACCTGGATGCCATGCTGAAGACGCTGATCGACGACCATCCGGCCGGCTGGAGCACGATCGTCGGTGCAGACTTCATGCAGGTGCCCGGATGTGGCTACCCGGAAGGCTCGACGCAGGAGCAGATTGACAAGTGGCGGGAGAAGCCGCATCCGCAGTGTTACTGCCACGGTGCCCGCAGCGAGGAAGCTTGGGAAGTCACCGAAAAGAACGCGTCGGCCTCGGGGGTGGAGTGGGTCTATGCCTTCTCGCCTGGTGAAGGCGGCGGCTCCCCGATGATGACGATCTTCTCGTCCTACTGTGCTGATGGCAGCAAGATGATCGGCATGTTTGGCATGGGTGACGAGAAAGCGTCCTGGCGCCGAGTGGCCGAGATTGCCCTGCTGCAGCTGCCGGAGCCTGATTGGGCAGCCATCGAAAATCCTGGCGGTGGGGAGGAAGAAGCCTGAGCTGGCTGAAAAGGTGGTGGCGACGCCGGAATCGGAAGATCTGCCATGGCGACATTAAGCTGATGAGCGACCCGTCGATCTTCGAGAACGAGATCACGTTTCCGCTCCCGGGCGGCTCGCATACGAAGTTCCTGCTCGCTCGCTGCGCCAGTTGTGGTGGGCTGGTGGGTTTTCCGCCTGCGAACCTGGAGCTGGCGCTGTCCTGCGGTGAGGAAGCGGATAAGCAGGCGCTGTTCGACAAGGAGTGAAGGAGGCGATATGCCAGAAGAGAAGAAGACGGTAGGAGGCTGGCTCATGCACGGCATCCGGATGTCGTGGCAGACGGAGACGATGGTGTTCTGCGACTGCCTGAATGACGTCCTGGTGGAGATGCTGCATGACGGCGTGCAGATGGATGCAGTTTTGGAGCACTTGCTGTCGATGGCCGACCAGTTCATCGAGGTGGCCCAGGCGTTCAAGAAAGAATTTGGATCGCAGGCGCCAGTGCAAGCGCTTGCAACAGAGGAGGCACAGCATGATGGATCTGCATAAGTTTGGGTTGTTGATCTCGACGCTGCTGGAGGGCATGGCAATCCAGGCCGAGATTGCGGCGATGCACGCAGCGAACCAGTCGGCGGAGTGGCTGGGCGAGAAGCTGCCGTTCTGCGAGTCTGATTTCAGGGACAAGGCCGATCATGCCTGGGCATGTGCCCAGCAGGCCCGGATGCAGGTGCGGTAAGTATGAAAAAAAGCAGCAGGCCAGGTAGTAGTGCATTTTTTTCTTGACAAAAAATTTTACCTATACTATCCTTAATCCATCATCACATTTAACCAACTCAGATGGAGGGGTAGTCAGATGGAGGACACGACGGACAGGCTGAGAAGGTTCGTCCTGAAAATGATGGACGAAGGCTTGGTGCCCCGGCTGGCTGAGGATAGCCCGGAGTTTGAGCAGATGATCGAACAGGAAAGGCGGCTCTGTCAGGAAGTTGCCGCCGAGGTGTTGATGAACGATCTAACTGGCGTAATTCATGAGGTGGCGAAATGAAGAAAGAAGCTCCGCATTGGGAAGGCTGGCAGGTGGGGTTGGCTCCGAGGGCGTTACCGGTCCTGCAGATGTCGAAGCATATCTGCTCGGAGTGCGGCGATGAATATGAGGTGGTGTTTTTCGACGCTGGCAAGTGCGACCGGTGCTTTGGGAAGGTGCAGGTGGTCGAGCCGGCCAGGAGGGTCAAGTAGATGCAGTTCGGCCAGCATTCAAGCTGTTAAAAGAAGTGATTCAGCATGAACGGAGCGTGTTCGCTGTCTTCGAAGTTGGAGAGGAGCTGTACTTCGTGGAGTACGATCCCGGACTGCCGCATTTCCTGATCTTTGCTGCCAGAGATGGCTGGTTGCTGCGGCTGCATGAAGACGTGGTGCCCTGCTATCTGGCGGAGGTCGCATAGGTGGCTCTGGAGATCAGACCCTTCGAGAAGACGTACCGGGCTGAGACGGTGACCGGCCGGGTGTACGAGGCCACGTTTGAGATGCATGGCCTGTTTGACGAAGACGGCAAGCGGCTGGCGTATTCCTGGAAGCGGGGCCCAGTGGAGCAGATGAAGAAAGAGATCGAGGAGGCTGGGTAGATGGACAGCAACGGCCATCAGAAGAAGGCGCATCTGGCCGAGTTGTATGTAGGCAACATGGATGTTTTCCTGTGTGAGATGGGGCTGGTGCCGATGTGCAGGGAGTATCGAGCGACGTACCTCACCGGGCTGAAGGAGAAGGTGACATGCAAAAGGTGCCTGGCGCTGATGGCGGAGCTTGAGCAGCGGCTAAAGCACTGGTACGAAATTGTCTATTATGCGTGGAGCAAGGAGTTGCGGAACAGAGTGATTCCGGATGGGTTCGTTCCACCTGCGATGCAGAAGTTGATACTGCAGCGGCAGCGGAAGGAAGCCAAGCAGCGTCAGAGGAAGGAAGCCGGTGGGACAGAGGTCCGGGCAGTATCTGATTGAGAAGAATATCCCGATTCCGGATTGGCCGCCCGGGCACAAAGCAGAAGCGCCGCTGTATGGAGGCAAGTATCCGTTTCAGAAGCTGGATGTCATGGAGTCGTTCTTCGTGCCAAATAGAATTGGAGAGACTGTACAGCAGACGGCAAGGCGAGTTTTTCCGAGGGTGTCCAGAGAAAGCCGTGAGAAGAAGAAGTTCGTAGGCAGAAAATGCATGGACGGTGTAAGAATCTGGAGGGTGAAATGAAAGAACTGACGGAACAGCTGAGGGCGATGCTGAAGATCGAGGAGACCAAGACCGAAGTGCAAAGCACCAGCCCGATCCGGGTGTACGACATGGGCTGGTTCGTTATTGTCACGCACGATCCGAAGGTGGATTTGAGCCGCCTGTTCTGCGATCTGAAGGCGAAGTTGCATCAGTTCAAGGTGGTGTGGGACAACGGCGATATCCTGATCAAGGAGCTGAAGTAATGGCGATTCACCCAGATAAGAAGCGTACGTTTGCCCAGAAGGAGCAGGATCGCACACGGAATCAGAAGCGGCAGTTGAAACGGCGTTCCCGGGCGGTCTGGTTCCAGAAGGAGATAGGTCCGCGGCAGCAGTATATTCTGACGGAGCCGAAGGAGGCAGTAAAATGAAGAAGCCTGCAGGTAGCCTAACGGCAGTTCGGCAAAGGCGGGTTTCAGAAGAAGGTGCAGGCGTAATGAAGCCATACGAGTTCACTTATGGTCACCACACCTTCATAATTCCTGAATATATGAGGGATGCCATTAAGTTGTATCTTGAGCGGGGAATTGAACCCGGCGATTTCCTTTCAGCGGTAATCTGCAATGACCTCAGAGAAGCAGTAGGTAGGGCAGATGATGTAAACATCTATAATCTGCCCGCTTATGTCAACTTCTTCTACAATCACGCCCCGCACGGTTGCTGGGGCAGTCCAGAGAATATGAAAGCCTGGATGGAGAAATTTCATAAATGACTACCCTCTGGCACCACCAGCAGCAGGCCCTCGATCTCCTGACCCCGCTCCGGGCCGGAGAATCTAACCCCGAGATCCCCCTGCTTAAGGCTCCGCTGAATCTGCTGGATGCCAGGCAGAAGGTGATCCGTGGACTGGTGGAGCTGAACAAGGTGAACGGCTGGACGGAGGACACGGCGGAGGCGGCACTGGAGCATGTCCAGAAGGCCATGGGGATGTACGGCGTAGTTTTCTACGAGCCATAAGGAGAAGACGTGGACACGAACAGCATGCTGGAAGTAGCGATCGAGTTTGCGATAATGGCGCATTCAGGCCAGCGGGATTTGGTAGGGGAGCCGTATGTCCTGCATCCGTTGCGGGTGATGCTGCAAATGCCTGATCCGGAGAGTAAGATCGTAGCGGTGCTGCACGATGTGCTTGAGGATGGGGACTTCACCCGGGAACGGTTGCTGCAGGCTGGAATTGGAGAACGCCTGGTAGCGATCGTGGAGATGCTGACTCGCAGGCCCGATGAGAAGTATCCGGAGTACATCGAGCGAGTGGCGGCGCATGGGTGGGCCAGGGCAGTGAAGCTGGCAGACCTGAACGACAACCTTGACCCGAATCGAATCCATGCGCTGTATCAGTCCGAGAAGCATTCTCGCCGGTCGATTGAACGGCGGTTGGCGAAGTACCTGAAGGCGTGGTCTGCGCTGAAGGAGCACGAGTAAGGAGGAGGCGATGAGACAGTGCGGTTACAGACTGATTGATGGCGAGCAGCGCAATGCTGAGCATCCGGGATCGTTCTGGATTCCGCCTCTGTGTGCCAGGCTGAAGGTAGCCGTAGGCGACATCGTCAAGGTCGGCTTCGAGACGATGACGGATCGACAGGCGAAGAGGGAGGGATTTGGCGGCGAGCGACTGTGGGTGAAAGTAACTGGAGTTGGGGATTCCGGAGAGTTTGTTGGCGAAATTGACAATGAGCCGCTCCTGAGCCGACTGTACCTGGGGCAGAAGGTGAAGTTCCAGCGCCGGCATGTGATCGATATCTTCGTGCCGGAGAAGCTGGCAGCTCAGGCTGTCCACTGATGAGGGGTCAGTAATGGCGATGAGCAGGAATAGAAAAAGGGCGATCAGGGCTCTGGGGGGCGCTTTCGTAAAGCTGACGGCAGCGGGACTGTATCTGATGATGGACGAGGCCGTCTCGCAGACGAAGGAGGCTGATAGACTGGCGAATGAAGTCGCTTTGCTGCTCAAGCAGATAAAGGAGTGAGCCGATGCACCGTTTGATGACGAATATCTGGGTTATCGTTGGTGGGGCTGTGATTCTGGCGCTGCTGGAGATTTGGAGGGGATGATGCCGACCAAGGAGATGCGGAAAGCACGAAAGGCCTTGCGGCAGGCGCTGATATGGCTGTCTGCTGCAGGTCTGGCTTTGGCCAGGGATGGGACGGTGTCTGAACTGGAGGAGGCAGACCGCCTGGCGAATGATACCGGAGTTCTGCTCAAGAAGATCGGAGGGCAAAATGAGAAAAGGCAAGATTCTGGCGTTCCACGGTAGCTGGCAGTCCGGCCTGGCGCAGTTGGAGATTCAGGACTCGGAGACCGGTGCCGTAGAACTGGCGCAGTTGGAGATTCAGGACTCGGAGACCGGTGCCGTAGAACTGGTGCCGTGTGACAACGCTCCGACCGTCCGAGCGCTGGCGTCAGCGTTTCCAGACGTGATTGGCTCCGGCCACACGGTGAACCAGAAGGCGATCGCTGGCAAGGAGATTTACTGGTCACTGGACGTCATGGGGCTGGTGTTGGGTGGGTTCACGCCGGTGAAGGGCGCTCCACGCAGGGTGACCTGGGCGTACAAGAACCAGCGGAAGGCGGCGGCGAGATGAGGAAAGGCTGGCTGGACACGAGGCGGGCGACTCTGCAGGAAGTCTTCTTCGAGTTCAAGCGTCGGTTCCCGTTCATTGCAGCCGACAAAATGACTGGACAGCTCTGGCGCCAGGTGTTAGCCGGGGATCTGATCCCGATCAAGATGGGCGGCCGGCAGATGTTCGAACTGTGGCCCCGTGCAGACGTGTCGCAGCATTTGAAGGAGTGGAATGTTAGGGTTGCGACGGAGTGCCGGGTGATTCCACCCGTGAAGAATCCGGAGGACAAGGAAGAATTGAAGAAATTGGCGGATTCGCTGAATATTGCTGAACCGCTCGTGCTGGCTGGAGATGGGCCGCGCAAATTTGCATAGGAGGGGAGGATGGCAGAAAAGAATAAAGATTGGTGGTGGCAGATGGCGGAGCAGCTGGGGTTGCCGAGGGTAGAGGTAGATTATTCGTTTCAGAAGGTGGTGAAGACGAGCGGCCCGTACTGTCGTCAGATTTTGGGGTTGGCCGAAGATGCCAGGGACGGCCGGTGGGTGACGCTGTTCGAAGGTGGGCAGAACGTAGGGACGCTGCTCCACGAATTGGCGCATCAGATGCCGGGTGGTGGTGGGCACGGTGCGGTGTTTTTCGAAAATTACCGGAAGTTGGCGGAGTGGTGGAATCAGCGGCAGCAGAAGAAGGCGGCGTAGGAGGCGGTGGTGTCGAAAGAAAGAATGCACGGTCTTCGGGAGGCGAGGCAGGGGTTGATGGTGGACTTGCTGACTGAACGGCAGGGGCTGCCCAACGGTTTCAGAATGGCGTACGATCTGTACCAGTTGGGCGACAGCCTGGAAGTCCACGCCAAGAAATGCCGGAAGTGGTTCCAGGAGTGGAAGGCGACGCAGCCAGGGCGCCCCGATCAGATAGAACAGGTGCTGAAGGCGATGCTGTCCGCGGTCCACGAAATCCACGTGAAGGAAGTCAGGGCGCTGGTTCTGGACAGAGGGAGGGCGTTATGAAAAGGAAGCAGTTCCTGGAGATGGGATATCCGTTGCTGAGAGGAGGTGACGAACAGTGCCTTACGATGAGAGCAAGGACAAGTGCTTGAAGGAGTGGATGTTGCCGAGCGACCTCTGCATCGGGGTTTACCAGTATAACGGCGGCGAGAAGAAGATTCAAGTCGGTCCCCGGGTGATGAAGAAGAATGGCGGCGGCGAGATTTACGCTAAGGCCGGCCGGATGAGCGCAGCTGAACTGAAAGGTCTGACAGTTCTGGCGCCGGAGATTCTGGCGGTGATGGAGGGGTAGATGCCGACAAGGGAAGCGCTGGATCACGAAGGTCATCGCTGGAGTTACATGACGTTCCAGCAGCTGAAGACACGCCTACGCAGGATTACGCTGGCATCGAAGCTGGAGGCGTTCCTGGATTTTGGGATGCGGGTGCTGATGAGGATGGGCCCACAGGTCCCGTTTTCGCAGCCCCAGGTACGACAGCTGGTGATGGCTGGGACTCGCCGGGCGCAAGAGTTAGGGTTTGCGTGGCTGGTGGCCAGGTATGAGGCGCTACTGCAGCAGAGCCAGCGTGACGACCGAAGCAGATTGCCTGTTGGTTTTAGCAGGGTGGAGGATGCAACTGAGGAGGACCCGGGGATCACTGTGAGAGGCGCCGATGCTGAGGGGATGCTGGGCTTGACCACGCAGAGCCGCTGGCCGATGGTGAACCGTGAGGTTTGGTTGGCGTATTTCGGAAGTCTTGGGAATGACGGCCAGAAGCGCCAGGCGCTGCAGTATCTGTACGGTGTTGGGATAGGCCGAAGCACGTCCAGGTGCATCAGCAAGGAGGAGGTGCCTCGGCTGCTGATGGAGGTTGTAGATATTCTGGCTGGGAGCGGCTCCCCGATTCTGATTCCTGCACGCAGTCTTGCCGCACGCCTGATGGAGTCTGCAGCACCGAAGCGGAAGATTCCAAAAGGGGTGCGGGTGATCCGGTTCATGCCGAAGGAGAAGCCTCCGAAGCCGAAAGAAAGCGAGTGGACGATCGAAGAACTGTTGAATCTCGACGAGGAGAAGTAGATGTACGAAATGTGGGAGTTGTTTACGCCTCAGGCGGTGGTGATGGCCTGCACGACTGACGAGGATGGCAAGCCACGGTGCTCGCCGTTCTCCTGGCTGGTGCCGGTGAACAAGGGCAGGGCGTTCGCCATGATGGCCAGGCATGAGTCTGGGACGCTGAAGAATCTGCGCCGGGATGGGACGTTTACGCTGGCCTGGGTGCATGCCACGCCTGAACTGGCGGAGGCTGTGCTGTACTCGAAGGCCCCGGAACCGAGGACCGTGGGTCTGTGGCTGGAGCGTCGCCGGGGGATGAGTCATGCCTACCCAGCTGCATGGGTCAGGCTGGCTGCGTGTGTAGTGCAGGAGTTCCTCAGCATGGCGATGCACCTGCCTGGTGCACCAGATACGCACACGATGGTGCTGGCGGAGGTGGATAGGGCTGTGATGAACGTCCTGTTACCGAAGCCGTGCCTGCTGCACATAGGCCGCAACGTGTTTGCCACGTACGATAAGATTGAAGTGCCACCGTACTGATGCGTCTTGAGGACTTCGAAGTAAGGGCTGCTCGTAAGTGCTCGTCGGGACTCCGTTTCTGGAGAAAAGGAGCACATGATCCCCGTCAGTGCCTGAACCCAGAGCACTTAAACCACTTACCTTCATCTTGCCGATTAGTGCCTGTATGACCATGTCAAAGAGTCCGGAAACCCACACCAATTCTACGCATCGCGACTGCCAGTGCAAGCGCTTGCAGCAGTATGAGGCACGTAGCAAAATGTGAAAAAATTCAAAGGAGTGAAAAAAATTTGTAGAAAGTGAAAAAAAACTTGACAAATAATCTTACCTATACTATCTTATAATCATCACATCAAATCAACTGGATGGCACGGGAGGAACAGACGGTGGCAAGCAAGCGGATGCAAGATTGGGTGGAGGAACGGCTACAAGGAGCGGATGAGATGAAGAAGACGCTAAAGGTGGCGACGTTGACGGCATTGTTACTGCTCGCAGGGTGTGCGAGAGGCATGATGGACGGTCTGCCACCAAACGTGGTAGCCAAGCTGACTGAGCAGTACAACACGACGATGGGGTATCCGGCAGGAACGCCGGTGCCGGGCGCACTGACTGGCCCGCAGTATTCGTCCTGGCAATTCGCCGGTCCATGCGGCTGGGGTTACTGCGGTGGCTGGGGTTGCGGCGGCTGGCATGGAGGTCACAGATGAAAAAGATTGCGAGAATTCTGGTGCTGGGGACGGTGCTGGCGCTTGGACCGATTCAAGTTGGGCAGGCGAATGCCTGGACCGAGCAAGAATCGGCGGTGCTGCGGGGGCTGGTAGATGCAGATCGAAATGCCCGGAAAAATGAAGAGTTGGCCCTGTATGGTCTTCCGCCCCGCTATGGCCAGGCGGCCAGTACGCCAATGCCAATGCCTGTCGGCCCCTGGTGGGCGCAGCTTCTGGTGTGGATTGTAGTGTCAGCCTTTGTTGTCAAGCTGGTGAAGGTGCATACAGCGAAGGAGAAAAAGTGGAAGGAAGAAAATGAGAGATCTGCGGAATGAGATGAATCTGGAAGCCCCCAGGTGTCGTGGGGGTTACTTAGAGGATGCCCCGGAGGAGATCTGGGAAAATTCTGAGTGGGTGGTCGAACCGAAGATGGACGGCCAGCGGATCACGATGCAGATTGGCGCCGAAGGCAGCCTGCTGGTAGGCCGCAACCGGGAAGATTTCCTGAAGGGCGTGGCCCGGGCGAAAGGTTTTCGAGTGCAGAACGAGGTCAATCCGGAGATGGCTGCGATAGCCTGCCCAGATCTCGACGACACGGTGCTGGACGGCGAGTTGACGGATGTACGCAAGCAGGACGGCAGCCAGGATAAGATGACGCTGCGCCGACTGGAGATCGGAGAATTCGTCGGCTATGCGGTCTGGGGTGCCCTGGTAGTGAGGGGCATGGACGTTAGGCATCTGCCGGACGAAAGACGCCGGGATATCGCCGGCCGGGTGATCGATTTCCTGTATCAGAACTGCCCGGGGGCGTACGACAAGATCAAGCTGATCGAGAGGTATCCGGCGACGAAGCGGCAGGTGGAGAAGTTTCTGGATGCCGGCCTCGAAGGTGCCATAGCCAAGAATCAGACGAAGCCGATCCCGATGGGCCAGAGAACGAATTCGTGGTGGTGGAAGATAAAAGCTGATCAGAACAGAACTGTGGATGCGTTTATCTTTGATGCAACGGAAGCGGCTGATGGAGGCTCTGGTCTGACCGATACTCCGAGAAAGCCAAATGGGAAGTTGGCTTCGTTTGTCATGGCTATGCTGAATTCCGAAGGTGTAAAAATAGAAGTAGCCAAATGCCACCATGGGAATATGGACCAGGAAGTTGTCGACCGTGGATGGCAGTTTATAGATGAGTATAAAGGTAAAGTAATAGAGATGCAGGTCTCTGGTTGGGATGGCAAAGCTTTTCGGTGGCCACGTTTTGTAAGATGGCGCATGGATAAGGGCCCTGAGGATTGCAGATTTGAAGAGCAGGTAGGAAAGGAGGCTGGAGGTGCAAGAGCGCTTCTGGTCAAAAGTTGAAATAGGCGCGCCCGATAGCTGTTGGCTGTGGACTGGTGCCACAAATGGGGTACGGTATGGCTATGGGCAGTTTTATGTAAGCAAGGAGCGAGGAAAGCAGCGTGCTCACCGAGTAGCATGGGAACTGACGTATGGACCTGTCCCGGCTGGTATGAAGGTGTTGCATACCTGTGATGTTAGACTCTGCGTGAATCCTGATCATTTGTTCCTTGGTTCGCAGGCAGAGAATCTTCAGGATGCTATGGAGAAGGGCAGAACAGGCCGCCCGTCGAACAGAGGAGAAAGCAGTAATTTAAGCAAACTCACTGCCGAGAAGGTTCTGCAGATAAGGGCTGATAGTCGTTCCCACAGGGTTATTTGCAAAGACCATGGAATAGACCAGTCGACGGTGAGTGATATCAAAAGAAGAAAAAGCTGGAAGTATATCTAAGGAGGCAGGATTATGAGAAAGACGGGAAAGTTGCAGTTCCCACAGACGATCCATGCTGTGGCCCAGTTGGAGGGGTTGGCATCAGCGGTCGTACCGGAAGAGGGTTTCTCCAGGCAGCGGCTCGGTGGCTGGTCCAGACAGTTACGGAAGCGTGGGTTCCAGCTGGAGAATCGGAAGGTCGAGGGTAAGATGGTGACGCTGGTGGTTGGCCACGAGGCGATCGAAAGCATTGAATCCCCGACGATGGATACGGTGCGGGAGCTGCTGGAGAAGCTGTATACCTGCATCGAAGCAATGCACCGCAAGCTGGAGGAGAATCAGGAACGGATCATGCAGCTGGAAGCCATCAAGCTGCCGCCCCCGCCTCCGATAGTCAGCGCCTGCCTGGTGCAGTATGGCTAGATCTCGAAGGAACGCGAGGTATGATCGTCAAAATTCAGCGAACGCTGGGTGGACGATCCCGAGAGTCAGGAGCTGCTGCGCATGATGGGCGACAGGCCGAAGATTTACGTTAGGGCGCGTCTGCGTGATGGGCAGCTGGTAGTGATTGAAGAAGTTGAGGCGCAAGACTGGTAAGGAGGAAGCATGCCGAATTTGACCAAGGAGCAGCTGGAGTCCATGACCCAGGACGATCTGGACGAGATGGTCCATGATCTGAAAGGCGAAGAGGCGGCCAGGATCAACAACGACGGAAAGTGCGCGCAGATCGATTACATCATGGGCGCCAGTCCGGTGCTGGTGATCGTGGTGGAAGGTGGCCTGGTTCGAAATGTCCTGACCAGCCAGGAGGTGCCGTTGCAGCTTTTCGTGCTGGATCACGACGTGCAGGAGGTTACCGGCCACAAGCTGGACGGCAAGGACGTTAATTTTTACGAAGAGGAAGCCCAGATCGACTACGCCGAAGTCCAGCGGATTGTTGTAGATGCTGGCTCAGATCGGCGGAAGGCGAAGAAATGAGGAGGAGCCATGCCAGACAGAGTCTGTGAGTTGAGAGTGACCCGGAGCAGAAGGGCTGCACGCACTGCTCTCCTTGAGCAGTCGGCGTTAGCGGAAGGTGCCAGGAGGGAGTATGCCCGCAGGATGGTGGTCCATTTAAGCACGGCTCAGGGCAGATTGGAGTCGTTCCTGATGGACGCAGCGGAGGTGGCGACTGATACGCTGACGATCAGAACTCAGGAGCTGATCCAACAAGTCCAGAGCCTGCGGGCCGATCTGTTGGCTGAGATAGTGCAGCGGATTGCCCGATGAAGCTGCAGTGCAGAAGGAGTGATCAGACCGAGTGAGTTCGCTGCAATGGTGCGGAAGAAGGCTGGAGTTGCTGCTCCGGTGCCAGTTGGAGTAGAGTTCACGAAGGCTGATGGATGTCCGGCCTGTGGCCAGAAAAAGGAGGAGTCACATGATCAAGCAGGAGCGGAGGAAGTATCGTCTGACGTTGACCGAGAATCTGCTGGGGACGATCCCGACTAAGAAGGATCTGTTCACAGCCCACGTGGCCAGTGAGGAGACTGGGGAAGACGAGCCGGTGAAAGATCTGGAGGGTGGGGAGGCAGGTTACACCACTTTCTTGCAGGACGCCGATGGTGTCTACCTGTTCGATTACCACGTGAAGGGCTTCCTGAAGGAGGCCGGCAACGTCCTCAAGGAGCAGGTGGAAACGACCAAGCAGAAGAAGGGCGGCGAGCCCTCGGAGCGTGAAGCTCAGACGGGTGTCCGAGCGCTGAAGTCGAAGCTTGACAACTACGTGTTCGTGTTCCCTCGGCGAATTTTCCTGAAGGACAAGGTGGACGGAGTGTTCGAACGGCCGCTTCGGGCGATGACGGCGATGGGGCCCCGGGTTGCCCTGGCGAAGAGTGACTTCATTGCCGCGGGAACACAGTTCATGGTGGAGATCGCCCTGTTGCCTCACAAGGAGCTGACCTGGCAGATGATCGAGGGGCTGATGGATTATGGCCAGCTGAAAGGTCTGGGCCAGTTCCGAAATGGCTCGTATGGCCGCTTCACCTGGGAGCGTGTTGGCTGAGGCTTGGCTGGGTCAAGCTGTGCGAAGCATAGGCGTGGCCTGGCGAATCTGGGCGTAGCGATAGCGTGGCGCAGCTAAGGCATAGCGCAGTCAGGATTGCTCGGCATAGGTGTTGCAGAGTCATGCGAAGCTTGGGCATGGAGAAGAAAAGTCGAGCGAAGCATGGGCACAGCGCTCCAACGCATGGTGAAGCTCCGGCAACGCCTGTCATTGAAAAGCATTGGCGCTGCTATTTGCAGCACGGTATGGCGCCGGCACTGTTTGGCGGGGCCTCGGCAAGGCCCAGCAACGCCCGGCCCGGGCGATTCAGCGCACAGCAACGAGAAGGCAAGGCGAGGTCTGCAAAGCATGGTAAAGCGGTGGCAAGACGAGGCGTGGCACTGGGCCGGCGTAGCACTGCCGCGTTCAGCATATGCTAAGCAGCGTAATGTACGCAGAGCACAGGAAAAGCAAGGTCACGCTCAGCAAGTGCAGTGCTAAGCTCCGCGCACCTGAGGCAGAGAAAAGCTCCGCGCTGCTGGGGCAAAGCGTGGTGAAGTTAAGCAAGGTAAAGCGACAGCACGGCGAAGCAGCGGCACGGCGAAGCAGCGGCTTGGAACAGCTCTGCACAGGCGTAGCTCGGTGCACAGCAGCGCAGCAGAGGAAAAGCAGCGTAATGCTTGACGTCGCAGAGGTATGGCCTTTCGCGGCTTCGCAGCGGAAAAGTGTGGCGAAGCGTCGGTAATGCAAAGCATGGTTTGCGTCGCATTGGCAACCCATTGCAAGGCGCGGGCACCGCACGGAGAGCACAGCATGGGCGTGGCAGAGCAGAGCGTGACTTGGTGCCGCCCTGCGTCGGTAATGTGTCGAAGGCAAAGGCATTGTGTGGCGAGGTCAAGCATTGGCGAAGGTGATGGCCAGTCCCAGGTGTAGGCTGTTTCAGCTGATATCCGGGACTGGTCATGTTACCTGAGTTAGTGATTTTTCCCTTGACAAAAATTTTTACCTATTCTATAATTTCACCATCTAAAAACTTTTTGGGAGCCAGGCAGTGAGCAAGAATGGAAGCAGGATGCCGATGGAACAGGCCAGGAAGCTGGCGGAGGAACTGTCGGCGAAGCTGACTGTAGCAGGCGTCATGAATGAGGTCTGTGGCTCGATCAGGCGTGGCACGAAGGAGACGGTCGGAGATCTCGACGTGATAGTGTCGGATCTGCACCGGGCGTACATGGTGCTGGCGCCAGGAGAGGGTCTGTTTGAAGTGCCGAAACCGCTGACGCCGGCAGCAAAAGGGAGGATCAGACGCTCGGCGGACGTGGAATTCGGAGGCCTGACGGTGAATCTGTATCTGGCGTTCCAGGATGAATGGGGAGCGATGAAGGTGTTTCTGACTGGCAATGGGGTTTTCAATGTCCAGATGCGTGGGTTTGCCAAAGGGAAGGGGTATAAGCTGAATCAGTACGGCCTGTTCCATGGAGAAGATAAGATTGCCGGCCGGGACGAATTTCACGTTTTCTATGCGCTGGGACTTAGGTGGATAGAGCCGAACGAACGGGAGTTTCAGCACAGAGTAGATAAGATCCACGATTACCGGGAGGTATAGATGCCGAAGTGGACGGTGATTATGCTGACTCCGTCGCTGGAGTGGGAAGGGGTAGAGGCTGACGTCCTCATTGCCTGTGTGGCGGAGGATCGGAAAGGAGGGACGGAGGACACGATTAAGAAGTTTCAGAAATTGGGGAAGACGCAGCTCATCCTGGTATAGGAGGGGAGTAGATGGCAAAAGCTGGAGTTAGGCAGAAAGAGGCGGCCAGTGGACCGCCGCCTGGTGTGGCTACGAAGTCCAGGAAGCCGGAGGAGCTGATTGAACTGTGGCTCGAAGCGGAGTCCCTGGAGTCCCTCGGCACCGTTACGACGGAAGAGTTGTACGCCATGATTGATTTTGGTGCCGAAGTGGACGAGCGTCGCAAGGCCATGGAGGCGGAAGTAAAGAAGAAGGTGGAGCCGCTGAAGAAGCTGCTGTTGAAAATGGCTGAACGGGATAAGTGGCGACACAAGGTCGGCAAGTATGGCAAGTGTGATGTTACTCGGGGCAGCAAGACGATAATGGGGACGCCCACCGAACTTGCCAGGCTGCTGAAGAAGGAAGGGAAGATCAACCTGTTCGACGCGCTGGTTGGAGTGAAAGTCTCGGAGACCAAAAAGTACATAGGGGAGGATGCCCTGAAGGGCTTCATGCAGGTGGAGCCCGTCGAGTATGGGTCTGTATCCCTGAAAAAGTTGTAGGCTGCTTTCCCGCCACCTTAAGCAGACTACGGCAAGGCAGGTGATCCTTAGCCTGGAAGCATTTCCGGGTGGGATGGCCTGCCTATTTTTTTGTTGTTTAGTCCCCACCGCAGTTTGAAAAAGCGTACCCTCGTAATTTGCAAGCGCTTGCAAAATAATTGACCCCTGCAGCCATGTATATAAGGTAGATGAAGTATTTTTAGTATTATAAGTGGCTGCCGGGGAAGTATGTCGCACATCGTCATAAAATCTGAAGCCGAGAGGCTGGTCTACGGTGAGGTTTATGCACCGTTCCAGGTTGATACTGACGGCGAAGCTATGACGCCGGAAGATATCAAGAAGATGGCGCACGATTTTCTGGCGAAGGGCAGAGTTAATAAGATTGACGTGCAGCATAACCTGGAGCCATCAGGCTGCCTGACGGTTGAATCGTTCCTGGCCCGCAAGGACGATCCCGATGGATTCTTGGAAGGCTCCTGGGTTTTAGGTGTGAAGGTGTTTCCCGATGAGCTGTGGGCCATGGTGCTCAAAGGGGAACTGAACGGCTTCAGCTTTTTTGGTCCAGTCACCCCGGTCCCTGTGCAGGCGACGGTGCAGCTTACGAGGCGGCTCGTTGGTGAGACCGAAAAGTCCGCAGAGGACCTCCTGCCTCCGCATGATCATTCCTTGGATTTGAAGTTCAACGCAGAGGGAAATGTCATTCCGTCGATGACGGGCATGATGTTGGGGCACAAGCACGTTGTCATGCGGACGACTGCGACTGAGATCGAGATGGAGCATGCGCACCGGATGATCCTGATAGACAACGAAGAGATCAAGGAGGCTGCCTGATGGCTAAGACAGTGAATCCTGTTGTGGTAGCGAGGGAAGTCATTCTGCCAGCCCCACCCGGAGTAGACCGTGAGGTTATCGTCGAACGAGTGGTAAAGTGGAGCAACATTCAGCAAGGCGATACCTGCGCAGAATTTGATGGGATGTGCGCCTACCGAAATGCCTACGGTGATGGCCACCGGCACTTTTGGCGGAGGCGGAGCGTCCATCGGCCTGCAGGGACGCCATAACCGGTCAGTAGCTGTATTTGCGGCAGTAAAGAATTTGGCCGGAGTGACGATTGCTCTCACAGCGTCTGGGCAGGCGGCCAGGATGCTTGAAATGCTTTCCACGCTGCAGCCGGTGCTCACTGGAGGGGACGGCACGACCAGCATCGAAGTGACAGTTCTGCTGGTGTAAGACAGGAGGTGACGCATGTCCGTCAAAATCGTGACAGAGCAGGTGGAAAAGGACGTGACGATGATGACACAGCCGGAGGCGCATTTTGTCTCGCTGGTGAAGCATGGAGCGAATCGCATGCCGTTCCGAGTCATCAAGTCCCAGAAAGGAGGTGAGGATCTGAGCATGAGCATGGTGGTTCAGAGTATCTTGGTCCCGAAAGGGAGTGTGGGGCCGAAGGGTGCAGAACTGGAGAAGCTGATCGGCCTGAAGGGCAACGAGTGGCTTGCAGAAGCCAGCGTGGAAAAAGCTCAGGCGCATGAGGATTATGTCCGTTTGGAGCAAGTACCGGCTGCCAAGATGGACTCGTCCTCGATGCAGATGATCCGCTTGCCTGGTGGAGCCCTGGCCCTGGTGGGAAAGCTGCAGCCAGATTCCGGTGTCAAAAATGCCCTTACGGTGAACACGCAGCAGGTCCAGAAGGACGGCGACGCAGTTCCGGCCGCGCCCTTCCACGCCCCGCTGCAGGTGGAAGACCAGATCGCTGGAGGCTCCGACGACATGCAGCTGTTTGCGCAGGCGCTGGGCCCGACCTTCGCAGACCTGTTTTTCAGCGAGCTGGATTCCATGGTGGACATTGTCATCGGAAGCATGAAGCAGTCGGCAGGGGATATCAAAAGCCGCAAGAAGACGATCCTGGCAGCAGTGGACGCCTTCCGGCAGTTCCTGGCCACAAGCCTGGATATCCTGTCCCCTGAGGCTGCGAAGAGCGTTGCAGAGAAGTTTGAACCGCTAACCCGGGCGCTGAAGTCCGTGAAGTGCTACGGGGCTTTGCCGCCCGAAGAAAAGGGAAAGAAAAAGGGAGGTACTGAAGACATGGCAATGTTTGAGTCCAAAGAGGAGTTCCTGGCCGCCGTTAAGGGCGTCGTGAAGGGTGAGATCGATGCCTTCAAGGCCGAACTGGCCCAGAAGGCCAAGAAGCCGCCCGTCAATGACGACGATAACGACCTGGGCGCCGGCGCCGACGCTGCTGCGGGTGGTAACGGCAAGGAGAAGGGTGGCAAGAAGCCGAAGGCCGAAGGCGACCCGATCATTTCCGACCCGAACGTGGCGCCGACCGACACCATGATGCCCAACAAGGAGAAGCTGGAGCGGGCCCTGGTCCAGCTGCAGGAAGGGCTCAATGCCCTGAAGACCGAGGTGGCAGCCATCGCCTCCAAGACCGAGAAGTTGGGCGAGGCGCTGACCTCCGAGCGGCCCGGAGCCGGAGAAGATCCGCCCGAGGGCGCCCGGAAGGACGTCAAGAAGGACGAACGGCGCAGTATTTTCCGGGGGTTGTTGACTGGTGAGACTCTGGACCGTGAGGGCGTCCGCCAGCAGTTCGGTGCTTAGCGCCAAGCAGCACATCACAGATTAATAGGGAGGTATAAGATCGATGAAGCCTGGAAACCGTTCCATCGTCGAGAAGGCGGATATTGCCGTCAGTAATCTTGCGTCTGGCGGTTATTTGAACCCTGAACAGGCGAATACGTTCATTCGGTTGGTGATCAATCAGCCGACCATTGTGAACGACCTGCGCGTCGTTCCCATGAATGCTCCGAAGATGCAGATCAACCGTATCGGTTTCGGGACGCGGATTCTCCGCAAGGCCCCGGCCACCGGTACTGCGCTTTCGGCAACCGACCGGTCTGCGCCCACCACCGACCAGGTCAACCTCATGACGGAAGAGGTGATCGCAGAGGTGCACATCCCGTACGATGTCCTGGAAGACAACATCGAGCGGGGCAATCTGGAAGATACCATCATGTCCATGATTGCGGAGCGCGCCAGCCTCGACATCGAGGAGCTGGTAATCCTCGGCGACACCACGAACGAAGGAGACACGTTCCTGGGCCTGATGGAAGGAATCCTGGCTGGAGCGTCCAGCCATGTGGTCAATTTCTCCAGTCCCGTTGCCGTAACCAGGGCCGTCTTCAAAGCCGGCACCCTGGCCATGCCGCCCAAGTTCATGAGGAACCGTGCAGCTCTGCGGTTCTATGTGAGCCCCGCGTCGGAAATTGCCTACGCCGACACCCTGGCGAACCGTTGGTCCATCCTCGGTGATCAGAAAACCACCGAATGGGTGCCCAACGTCGCCTTCGGCATCCCGGTGGTTCCGGCCGCCTTGATGCCCGACACGAACTTCATCCTGACTTACCCGAAGAACATCATCATGGGCGTTCAGCGGCAGATCATGGTTGAGACAGACCGTGATATCCGCGCCCGGGTTCTCATCGTGGTGCTGACCATGCGGTTGGCCCTGGCCTATGAGACCGAGGATGCCGTGGTGAAGTGCGTCGGACTGAACCCGCAGCTGACGACCTCGTCCACCATCGGCGGGTAAGCATCCAACCGAACTGGAGGTGAGTTAGCATGCCGAAAGTAACACTGCTCGGGAACCCGGGAAAGACGTATATTTACTACCAAGGGAAGGGTGAATTCTCCTTTTCCTCCGGGGTGCCAGCAGATGTGCCTGTGGCAGTTGCGTTGGAGCTGCAGAAGCTGAAGGGTAAGAAAGGCCACCCGCTGTTTCTGGTCGAGGAAATGCCCTCGATTGTGTCTCCGGCCGAAAAGGCACCTGGTCCCTCGGGGCAGAATGTTGCCGGTAAGCCTCGTCAGAGGAGGTTTGAGACATGGCCCTCCTCACAGCCGTAGGCGGCAGAGAGTCGAACAGCTACATCCAGGCTGCAGAAGCAGATGCTATCCTCACCGCTTTTTCGGAAGCGTCGGGGATACCGATAACAGACTGGACGTCGCTGAGCCAGCAGCAGAAAGAGTATCGACTCCTGATGGCCGTGGCCATAATGGCGTATTTCCCGTGGAGGGGAAGACGTATCTATTGTGGCCAGGCGCTGCAGTTTCCGCGTGATTTGGAGGAGACCCGGATTGTCACGAATCCGAGTTTTGACATGGAGCTGACGGGCCAGACCCGGATCTCGTTTTTCGTTCCGGATATCGTGAAGGAGGCCCAGGCACAGATAGCTTACAATGTGGTCCACAAGGCGCTGGTAGCCAGGCCGACTCTGGAAGCCGAGAACCTTCCAGCCAATGCCCGAGTGACCCAGGTTGCGCTTAGTGGAATCCTCACGGTGCAGGTCTCTGGAGATCCTGCCAAGAAGGGGTCGATCCTCGATCTCGTCTGTCAGTCGCTACAGTGGCCGACGTATTTTGCGCTGATGAAGTTTACCAGCCAGATACGTGGTGGGACGATCGAGGGAATGTCGCCCCAGTGGCATTACCGGCAGGAATGGTGGCGCCGGATGAGCATGGGCTACCTGTCCTACTGGGGCTACAGCAGCAATGGGGTGTACCGCGGTGGTTATCCGAGTTTCTGGCCATGGGAGCGAGATCCCTGCTTGACGACTACGACGACCACCACCGTTTCCACGTCCAGCACCAGCTCGACGCCCGCCCCCAGTACGACGACCAGCGTAACAGAACCTGGCACCACGACTACGACGTAAAGGAGGTCTGAAGCATGACCATCGGAAGCTCGGGAAAGATGGGTAATGTTGGAGGCGGTAAGCAGGCCGGCGCCATCGGGAAGCGTAAAGCTATCTATGGCTCGGCGCTGACCCTCGACCAGAACCGAACGAAGGTCGCGTATCCCACGACCACCACGACAACCAGCACTTCGACCACGACCAGCACGTCGACGACCACCACGCATACCACGACCACGTCGAGCACGACCACCACGTCGAGCACGACCACCACGCATACCACGACCACGACCTAAGGTTGTGCATAGGAGGTCATGGTGGGAATTGCCGAGGCTGGGCTCCTGATCGCTGGCGCTGCACTCCGGACGCTGTTGGACGATACCGGGGTGCGGGAGCTGATAACGTACCGCCAGTGGATTAGGCAGGCGTTCGATCCGACGAAGGGTCATAATGTCGATTCGTACGCTGATGCCATTGGAGTTAAAGCCCTGCGGGTAGTCGCAGATGAAAAAATCGCCCGAACGACGGCGATGTTTGCAGGCATGTCCGCAGGAGATGTAGTTTTTGTTCTGGAAGGAGCAACGGTTCCAGTAGGAGCGTCCCAGAAGGATCAGATCGTAGATGCTTCGGGCGTGATTTTCAAGGTACTGGAGCTTCGCCACCTCTACGAGGTTGCTACTGCTTTCCGGGTAGAGGGTGCCACCTGATGGATGTGACTGTTCAGGTAGATACGACCCAGAAGATCGTTGATGCCTTGGGTCGAGTCCCTGCCGCAGCTCGGGCTGGAGTTCTGGATGCCTTGAACAGCCTGCGGGATCTGGTACGGGGCAGGACTCCGTATAAGTCCGGGCATCTGAAAGGCTCCTGGTCGAACGTGGAGTTCCTGGATGGTGGCCTCAGTTATTCAGGAGAGTTTGGCACCGGAGTGGATTATGCGGAGATTCTGGAGCATGGGCTGTATCCCCGGGTCGGGCAGCGCACGATTGAATCTGGCGGAAGAATTTATTCCCGCCAGGCGCCTGGAGGCATGATAGAACCGATCCTGGAGAATCCAGCGCTGGTGGATGCAGCCATCGACCTGGTGCTGAACCAGATCATCAGGGGGCTCGAAAGTGCTGGAGCGTGAACGCATAATGCAGGAGCTGTGGATGAGGATGGCTTCTGTGGCAGGAGTGGTGTACACCGCCCGGAATCCGAAGGCGGAGCCTGGTGTTGGGAATTTGCCGGCGATCCAGTTCTTCGAGCTGGAAGATCCGGTGACGCAAATCTCGATGCGAGGCGATTATCCGAACTATCGGCGCAAGATGAAGGTGGTGATCGAGGCCTTCATTGCTGCAACGACGGAAGCTTCGTCGTCCCAGGAGCTGGGAGCTTTTCTGGAGCAGGTGAAGAAGTCGCTGTATGGGCCGGGTAATACGTTTGGTCCGGAGTCTGCTTTCCATGAGGTTGAGACCAGCCGGATGCTGCGTCCGCCAACTGGCAATAACACGATCGGAATTGGGATCGTCCTGGAGATTCAGTACGTCGAGAATACTGCTACCTTAATGCAGTAGTGCAAGCGCTTGCAAATTGACCGAAGGAGGTAAGCAACATGCCGTACGTAAGCCCGAATCCTGCCAACTACACCTTGGGACGTGGGGTGTTGTCCGTTGGTCGATGGACTGGAGTGACGCCGCCCTCCATGGCTGCCCTCATCGATCTGGGCAACTGCCCCAAGTGTGAGGTGGAGGTCACAGAGACGAAGTTGGAGCATTACCTGTCCAGAGCCATGACCAAGCTCAAAGACAAGGTGGTGACGCTGGAAAGCGGCTACAACCTGAACTTTGAGCTGGACGAACTCAGCATGAATAACCTGCAGATCTTCCTCCGTGCCTCGGTGGAAGCGGGGGTCATCCTGGGCATCGCCGTCCCGGACCAGGAGTACGCTTTCAAGTTCGTGTCGAATAACCCGGTGGGCCCGAACGATGTCTGGCTGTTCTGGCGTTGCCGACTTGCCCCGGGAGCTGCCTTGGGCTTGATCGCCGATACCTGGCAGACCCTGCAGTTCAAGGGTGAGGGCCTGGCGGATATCGCCAATCACCCGACGACTCCGTGGTTCAACGTCAGTTTTGCGACCACGACCACGACAACCACGACCAGC